>ERZ772893.3389-NODE-3389-length-11273-cov-4.095293_pt1 | contig 11273 bp, 6 predicted proteins | sample MGYA00511482_ERZ772893 | MGnify/ENA primary metagenome ERZ772893 (study PRJEB29015, sample SAMEA2737687) | human gut metagenome | biome: human gut; feature: human-associated habitat; material: faeces | place: China | collected 2012 ...
ACGCTGCTTGGGCGGAGAAGTACATTGAGTCCTGCGTGTCCCAGGGCATCGTGTCCGGCGTGGGCGGCGGCCGGTTCAGCCCCAACGGCAATGTGACTGCCAGCCAGCTGTCCAAGATGCTGCTGGTCAGCCTGGGTTACGATTCCGACATTGAAGGTTACACCGGCAATGCTTGGGACATGAATGTCAACGTTCGTGCTACCCAGGTTGGCCTGTACAAGGGCCTGGAAGGCGTGGATGTCTCTGCCGCTCTGACCCGCGACACCGCAGCACAGATGGTATGGAATGCGTTGCAGGCCAAGGAAGTTGGCTATGAGTACACGCTCGTGTCTGAGAATGGTCAGCTGGTTTCCAAAACAGAGCTGGTCCCTAAGGCTACCACTTTGTTGGAATCTAAGTATGAGGGCAAGATCGTCGAAGGCACCTTGAGCCAGTTTAGCTACAACACCAACAAGGAAGAGTGGACTTATGAGATTGCTGTTTCCACAAGCGACACGGTTCAAGTAAAGAGCACACAGGACTTCACCGCTCTGATGGGCCAGATTGTGAAGGCTGTCTATGACAACAATACCACCGGCAAAATCAAGGACGCCTATGGCATCTTTGCGACGGACAGTGAAGTTGTCCTCACGGCCCGTTTTGGCGACCTGCCCAAGATGACTACTGCGACGGACACCTCCTTCAAAGTGGACGGCGTCACCTACAAGCTGGACAAGGCGCTGAATGAAACGCCCGTGATGCAGTTTACCGCGAATAACAATACCAAATATGAGGCTGAAACTCTGTATGCGGTTGCTGGCGGTGACACCGTAAAGTATGACGCGCAGACGTTCACTGCGGTTGACAAAGACGGCAACGGCAAGATCGACTTCTTTTCTGTGGCCCCCTTCCAGGTGCTGAAGGTGAACTACGTCAACAAGACCGAGTTCCGTCTTTCCAACAACATGAAGTACACCATTGAGGACGTGAACGTCTATGACGGCATCGCCAAGGACGACTATGTTGTCTACACCGCAGCCGCCAACACGGCCACCGACACCGACACCTTCGTGAAGGCCGACATGATCAGCGGCAAGATCACCCAGAAGGACGGCAACGATGTCTACGTGGATGGCAACTGGTACACCTTGGATGCCAGTTACAAAGACGAAGGCAACACCGGCTCCGTTGGAACCGTGCTGGCAGATGCCGTTGTGGTCAACGGGTACCTCTTCTATGCCGACGAGTCCGGTGCCACCAATGTTGAGGACTATGTCGTGGTCGTGAGCGATGTGGAATCCAGCTTTGGCCAGGATCAGGTCAAGCTGCTCTTCTCTGACGGCACCAAGAAGGTCGTTGATTTGGCGAAGGTGGGAGGTGAATCCCAGTCGCTTACGGTGGGCTCCCTCTACACCTATGACACCAACAAGGACGGCGAGTACACCCTGACTACCGCTTCTGTTGTCGGCACTGGCTTCGACAAGGCTGCTAACAATGGTCAGGTGAAAGCCCAGAGCAGCAGTTCTTCCAAGGCTGGTTACATTGACAACTATGCTATTGCGGATGACGCTGTGATCTTCGTCAAATACAACACCAACGACTACAAGGTCATCTCAGGTGCAACCATGAAGACGATGACGGCAACTCAGTTCACTGCGGTGAGCTTCTACCTGGCCACCGACAATTCCAACACCGGTGTAGGCGACGTCAATATGGCGTATGTTACTTCTAACGCCACGACAATTAAGGGCGGCGACACGTTCTATGGATTCGTTACCTCCTCCATCGAGACCGAGAATGAGGACGGAGATAAGATCCTGTCTGTCACCCTGTGGACCGCTGAAGGCGAGAAGAAGCTGAATACCGTAAAAGTCACGGGCAGCAGCCTGGATGCCCTGACGACCGGCGCTGTGGTCTCCTATGACCTGGACAGCGATGGAAACATCGACACGGCGGAGGCTGTCGGCGAACCCGCTGCCATTACTTCTTGGGACGGCAACGCGATGACCTTCGCTGGCGATGCCAAACGGCATGAGATGAGCGACGACGTGGAGTACATCTTCATCGATGACAGCGAGGATGTGGGTGCGGACGGTCTGACCAGCAAAGATATTGCTCTGGCTGACGAGCCCTCTGAAGGCGCCTTTACCAGCAACGCTTATATCCTGACTGATGACAGTGGTGATGTTGTACTGGTTGTCTATGATGTGGACAACGAAGTGGATGCCAAAGAAACTTTTTTGACGGGGATCAAGAGTGACCAAGATGTGAAGAATGCGGCTGATGGCGTGTATACCCCGACGGAGAAGGAGTTCGCTGCGAGTGGGAACATCACTGGCGAAGCGCAGGATAACCGTATCATCAAGTTCTCTGCCCCCGAGGAGGCTACCTACACTCTGACTATCGTCAATAGCGAAGGAGAGCAGGTCTATACGGAGACTTCTGGGAAGATGGAAGTTGGTCCTCATTTCTTCTATATTTGTGTAAATGGTGCCAGCACGAGTGCTCCCAATGCTGGAGATGGAACATACAAGACGGAGAGCTTTGCAAAAGGTTCTTACAATGTAACCGTCACCACTGGTACGGGAGACAATGTAAAAACAGTCCTGACGGGTTCGTTTACCGTTTGAGCACATCGAACAATGTAAATACCGAATAAAAAAGTACCATCCCCCGGAAATCCCGGGGGATGGTACTTTTTATGTATCTCACCAAACATTGTTGGATCAACACAGCGGTGCACAGATCAATAGATCACAGCCAGAACTTCGTGGTCAACAGTATCCACAACAGCGCGTACCGTTTCGCCCTTCTGGATTGCATCAATGCTTTCCGCATCACCGGAAACGGGGATAAAGATGGTGTCACTGGTGACGAAGTAATTGGTACCGTTCAGGCCAAGCATGCTGTTGTACAGTGCAGATGTGACCGTGTACTGAGCGGCAGGAGAATAGTCCTTAACATCAATCAGGGTGGTGCCGTCCACGATGAGCTGATAGATGCCTTCCTCCTTCAGCGCATGGTACAGCCGCATCAGGTCGGCGTCATTTTCCCTTGCGTATTCCTTGCTGGTCAGCGTGACTGTCTCTCCAGCGGCCAGAATAACATCCACGGTCAGGACATACTTACCGTCGCTGGTCTCGCTGACGATGCGGTTGGGGTTGCCGTCCACATAGGCATAGACCAGGGTTTCGTCCAGGTTGTCCTCCACAGAGATGTACGCCAGGTCAACCCAGATGTTTCCATTCTTCTGGTTGCCGCCGGTAAAGGCCCACTGAACATTTGCTTCCTCATAGCCTTCCAGATCGGAGCCCTTCACAACCTGATAGGTGTCCATCTTGTTGTTGTACATGAAGACGACAGCATCGTCCTCGATGTAGTACTTGTCGGAACCGGGATTGCCGTTGGCGTAGTTATAGAAGTAGTTCTGGGTATCGTCCACAAACATGTTTGCAACACCAGCGTTAACGGATTTCCAAGAGCCAACCGTCGGCTCCCAAGTGGCTGTCACAATGTAGCTGTAATCACCAGCATTAGCGCCCGCGTCTATTGTAACGATAGCACCTTCCGCGTGAGGGGCATCCGCACTGGCAAGCAGTTTGGGGGAATAGTAGTCATCTGCCAAATCGAAGGGGGTGCCATGATCGTTATAGCTGAACGTATAATACGTATCTTCGGTCGGCGATTGAGAGATAGAAATAGTCAGGTTTGCACTGGGATCATTCGGAGCTTTTGCAGGCTGCACATCATACTTCCAGTAGCCAGGCTGGGTCACAACGTACTTCTGCGCATCGTTCAGGGTCGCGCCGGTCTTATATGCCTGCTGTACGTCAAAATTGGTGCCCTCGGCGGGAGCAGCAGTGCCTTCGGCTACAGGGATCAGCTCATAATATTCCTTGTCCACCACGCGATAGGTGTACAGAGAGCCCACAGTGGGCTGCTTGCCATCCACATCGACCGTCTTGGTGGTGCCGTCGGTGAACAGCAGCTCGGTCTCCCAAACCTTGTCTGCACCCGCAGGAGTTGCAGCGGTTTTGGTGGCGACAACGTACTCATCCAGCACGGGGCCGACATTGTTGCCATCCACGATGAACAGGTAACCGTTGACTTCCACAAAGCTGTAGGTATCTTTCAGAGAGATGCTGGAGATGGGGACCACCTTGTCCAGCAGACTGCCATTGTACTCCGTGTCGCCCAGGGTCACCAGCCGGTCGGCTGTGTTCAGGCTGTTGGCCACGTCAGACTGGATCTCCAGAACAGTGTAGGTGTCCACACCGGTGGCAGTGTACTGGCTGGGAACCGCCATGACATAGCCGTCCCGCTCCACAGTGCCGTTGACAATGACGTCGGTATACTCCACCTTGTTGGCCGTGTTGCCCTTCAGACCCAGGCTGCCCAGGATATACGCATCCTGCGCATTGGCATCTACGGTCATGCGGGCATCGTCCCGGGCAATCATGTTGGTCCGGAAGGAATCAGCCACCACATTGGTGGTCTTCAGGACCGCATAGGGATAGACAACGACCACATCGATGTCGCCGCCGCCATCCTGGTCGATGCCGGCAAAGGCATACTGATCGTAGATGGTGTGTCTGGCGCCAGCACCGGGGAAGCCCCAGAAACCCTGCTCGCCATACTGGTTATAGCCGCAGGCGATGCTCCAGAAGGTATCCCAATCCTTGGCCGTGTTGTCCAGGCGGTAGGTCTCGCCATTGACCTCAATGGTGTTGAAGTGGTCGTTTTTGTCTCCCATGTCGCTGATATCGCCAATGTTGGCGCTTACCACAACGCCGCCCTTGTTGATCCGGACCAGCAGCGCCTCGTCGTCCTTGGCCAGCACGGTCACATTCATGGCGAAGAGAGCAGAGAAGTCCTGGGTGGTGGTGTACTCCTTGCCATCAACGGTGTAGGTGTACTCTTCGGTGTCCACGTTGTAATCAATGGCAGTCAGGATACCCTCCACGGTGTATGCGTTGTAGACCTTCTCCAGCAGGGTCTTGCCCCACTCAATGGCACCGGTGGAATCGGTCAAATACTTCACTGTCTTGGCCTGAAGCGCATTCCAGAACATCTGAGCAGCGTCATCACGGGTCAGCGCAGCAGACATGTCCACATCCTCTAACTCTTTGTAGAGGCCGGCATTGACAGCGTCCGTGTTCACGTTTACAGTCCAGGCGTCGCTGTCCTGATAGCCTTCAGTTACAGCGTTGTAGCCCAGGGAGACCAGCAGCATCTTGGCCAACTGGGTCCCGGTTACACTGCTGGCGGGTGCGAAGCGATTACCGCCCACACCGGAGACAATACCCTGGGCTGTGCAGTACTCGATGTACTTATTGGCCCAGGCATCGGCGGTGTTCAGCACGTCGGTGTAGGAAGAAGTAGAAGTTTCCTGCACAGAGTCTCTTCCTCCATTCAGCATGGCGCTGATCATTTTAACGGCTTCTCCGCGCTCAATGTTTCGTTCGGGGTGATAGCTTCCATCCTCGAACCCGTCGATAATGTCCAGCGCGGCGCACATATCGACGGCCTCGGTGTTCTCGATCTTGTCCTGATCCGAGAACGCCGCCCCGGCGCCCATGACCATGACAGACAGCATCACAGCCACACAGAGCACCAGGCTCAGAACCTTCTTCTGGGGGAACTCCTTGCCCCGCAATGCTTCGCTCCGCAATTTCCCACGGATTTTACACGGCGTTCCCACGCAATATTTTGAGCAAACATAAGCTAATTTTCGCAACAAAGAGCAAGGAAACTCCCGGAACAAAATTCGTACACTGTCTCTACCGTGCGGATTGGCGGGCCCACCAGGCGGCAAAAACCCGGCCTGTGGAGAATCCACAGACCGGGTCTGAAAAGACGATATTTTCTCAAGAGGGAACGCTCCTCAGCCTCCCAGATAAGCCTTTTTGATGGCAGGGCTGGACAGCAGTTCCGCGCCGGTGCCGGTGGTCACGATTTTTCCGGTCTCCAGTACGTATCCTCGGTCCGCCACGGAGAGGGCGGCTTGGGCGTTTTGCTCCACCAGGAGGATGGTCGTCCCCGCTTTATGGAGGTTTTGGATGATCTCAAAGATCTGCTCCACAAGAATGGGAGCCAAGCCCATGGACGGCTCGTCCAGCATCAGCAGCTTGGGATGGCTCATCAGCGCCCGGCCCATGGCCAGCATCTGCTGTTCGCCGCCGGAGAGGGTTCCGGCCATCTGCTTATACCGCTCTTTCAGCCGGGGAAAGAGTTCGTACACCATCTCCAGGTCCTGCTGAATGCCGCTGCCTTTCTGGGTAAATGCGCCCATCTCCAGGTTTTCCTGGACCGTCATCTGCAAAAAGATCCGCCGGCCCTCCGGAACCAAGGCCAGGCCTTTGGCCACCACTTTATGGCTGGGCACCTTGGCCAAGCTCTCCCCTAAAAACGAGATGGAACCGGTTTTACTGCGCAGCAGACCGGACACGGCATTCAGTGTCGTGGACTTCCCCGCACCGTTGGCGCCGATCAGCGTGACAACCTCTCCCTCCTGCACCTCGAAGGAAATGCCCTTGATGGCGTGGATGCTGCCGTAATAGACGTTGATGTCCTCTACTTTCAGAATCGTTCCCATGCTCAAGCCTCCTTCTGTTTGCCCAGATAGGCCTCAATCACAGCGGGATTGGCCTGGACATCCTCCGGGGTTCCCTTGGCGATAACCCGGCCAAAGTTCAAAACGCAGAGACCCTCGCAGATGTTCATCACCAAATTCATGTCGTGCTCAATGAGCAGCACCGCGATCTGGAAGGTGTCCCGAATCTTCCGGATGTTCTCCATCAGTTCCGCCGTCTCGGAGGGATTCATGCCGGCCGCCGGCTCATCCAGCAGCAGCAGGGAGGGATTGGTGGCCAATGCCCGGACAATCTCCAGCCGGCGCTGGGCGCCGTAGGGCAGAGAGCCCGCTTTCATCTGCGCCATATCCTCCATGTGGAAAATGGACAGCAGCTCCATCGCCCGCTCATGGGCAATCTTTTCCTGCTTCCAATACTTGGGGGTACGGAAAATACCGCTCCACATGCCGTAGCTCATCTGGTTTTCCATGCCTGTTTTGACATTGTCCTCCACCGACATGGCATTGAACAGACGGATGTTCTGAAAGGTTCGGGCAATGCCTGCCTTGTTGACCTGCATGGTGTTCATGCCATGGGTGTCCTTGCCGTCCAGCAGGATGGTTCCCTTGGTGGGCTGATACACCTTGGTCAGCAGGTTAAAAACCGTGGTTTTTCCCGCGCCGTTGGGGCCGATGAGGCCGGCAATCTCCGTCCGGCCGATGGTCAGGTTGAAATCGTCCACGGCCTTCAGGCCGCCAAACTGAATCCCCAGGTTGATACACTCTAAAATGGGGCTTTTATCAATGTCCCGTTCCGGGATCATACTGTTGGAAGGGATCGTCACCAGCTTCGATGCCATGTCAGACAACCTCCTTTTTCTTCTTCTGTCCTGGTTTCAGCCGTCTCAGGAAGGATTTGAAGGTATCATTGTTGGTGGCCAGCATGACCAGAATCAGCACAATGGCGTACACCAGCATCCGGTAATCCGAGAATTAACTCAGCGCCTCGGGCAAAATAGTCAAGGCGGTAGCGGCAATGATGGAACCCAGCATATTTCCCAGGCCGCCCAGCACCACGAACACCAGGATCAAGATGGAAGTGTTAAAGTCAAACTTGTTGGCCACAATGGTAGTATAGTTCATGGCGAACAAGGTACCGGCCGCGCCAGCCAACGCTGCGGACACGGTAAAAGCCATCAGCTTGTACTTGGTCACATTGATTCCAACGCTTTCCGCCGCAATCCGGTTATCCCGCACCGCCATAATGGCCCGGCCAGACCGGCTGTTGACCAGATGAAACACGATAATCAAGGTGATCAGGACCAGAATCACACCGATGACAAAGTTGGACAATCTGGGGATAGACTGCAGGCCCATGGGACCGCCGATCACCAACTGACCGTCCTCCGCCAGGTTGGTCTTGTCGCTGAGCAGGCTCACATGCAGCCCGCTGCTGTCGATGCCCACAAACAGGTTGTTGAAAATCCCCTTGATGATCTCTCCAAAGGCCAGGGTCACGATGGCCAAGTAGTCCCCCTTCAGCCGCAGGACAGGGATGCCAATGAGAAAGCCCACCAAAGCGGCAAACAGGGCGCCCACAATCATACCGACAATCAAACGGACAGGCCCGGAGGAGACGTGGTTCCCCAGCGCCACCGCCGCGGTGACGCCGGTGAAGGCCCCCACACTCATAAATCCCGCATGGCCCAGGGAGAGTTCTCCCAGCACACCCACTGTCAGGTTCAGGGAAACGGCCATGACCACGTAGGCGCAAATGGGCACCAGCATTCCCTCCATGGTGGAGGAGAGGCCGCCTGTGCTGCTGAGAATCTGCATCACCAGAAAGGCAAGAATCACAACGGCATAGGTCACATAATTGTTGCGGGTGGTTTTGTTCAAACGCAATGTTCTTTTCACGGCTGCCACCTCAAACTTTCTCTCGGATCTGCTTGCCCAGCAGACCGGCCGGTTTGACAATCAGCACGATGATCAGTACCGCGAACACGATGGCGTCAGACAACTGGGTGGAGATGTACGCCTTGGCAAAGATCTCAATGATACCCAGCAGGATGCCGCCGACCATGGCGCCGGGAATGGAACCAATCCCGCCGAACACCGCCGCGGTGAACGCTTTGATCCCGGGCATAGCGCCGGTGGTGGGCACCAGGGTGGGATACGCCGAACACAGAAGCACACCGGCAATGGCCGCCAGACCAGAGCCAATGGCGAAGGTCAGGGAAATGGTCCCATTGACATTGATGCCCATCAGCTGCGCTGCCCCTTTGTCCTCTGAACAGGCCCGCATGGCCTTGCCCATTTTGGTCTTGCCGGTGAACCAAACCAAGGCGATCATAATGACCACACAGGCGAGAATGGTCACCAGCGTCACGTAGGGAATGGTCAGCTGCCCGTCAAACAGGGAGAGGTTCCCGTTGGCCACCACAGGGGGAAACACCTTGGGATTGGAGGACCACAGCAGCAGGGCGGCGTTTTGGAGGAAATAGCTCACACCAATGGCTGTAATCAGCACAGCCAGAATCGGCGCGGCCCGCAAGGGCTTATAGGCCAGCCGTTCGATGACGATCCCCAGGATCGTACAGACAATCACGGCCAGGATGACGCCCACCACAGCGGGGAGCTCAAAGCGGGAAGTGGCATAGAAGCAGATGTACGCGCCCACCATGATGACATCGCCGTGGGCAAAGTTCAGCATCTTGGCGATGCCGTAGACCATGGTATAGCCCAGGGCGATGATGGCGTAAATGCTTCCCAAGCTAATCCCGCTGATCAGAAAACTCAGAAAGGTCATATTGGTTCCCTCATATCTTTCAGTTTTTTCATCGTCAGCACTTGGAGAATGCTTCAGTGCGGATCGGAAAGCGGCCGGACAAGGCAGCCTCTTTCCGATCCGCGCTGTCCTTTGGAAGACAGCCGGGGCGGCTTGTGATAAGCCGCCCCAGCCGCAGTATGCCAATTCGTTGGAGGATCAATCCAATCCGACGTAAGCACCGTCCTGAATGACCATGCCTCTGGGATCCTTGGAGACCGCGCCGGTCTCATCCCAGGTCACCTGAACGCCGGTCAGACCATCGAAGGTCATGGAGGTGAATTCCTTCTTCATCAGGTCGCACAGGGTTTCCGCGTCCATGTCGGGGGTGGCCTTGGCGTTGGTCAGCGCCTGATAATAGGCGTAAACACAGTCATAGGCATCGGCTGCAAACTGGTTGGGAACCTCACCGAACTTCTCCTGATAGGTCTTCACAAAGGCTTGGGTCTTTTCATCCTCTGCGTCGGCGTTGAAGGGGGTCAGCAGCATGACACCCTCTGCCAGGCTTGCATCAAAGCCCTCCATCGTCAGGATGCCGTCCATGCCGTCCACGCCAAACCAGGCAGGAGCATAGTTCATATTCTTGGCCTGGGCCAGGATCAGGGATGCAGGCTGATAGTACATAGGCAGGAACACCAAGTCCGCGCCTTTGTTTTGGGCATCGGCCAGCTGGACGGAGAAGTCCGTGTCGTTGCCGTCTGCAAAGGTGGTGTCACTGACGATTTCCAAGCCCAGTTCTTCCGCCTTTTCCAGGAAGTTCTCATGGATTCCCTTGGAATACACATCGTCATTTTTCCAAATCACAGCGATCTTCGTGCCAAGCTTTTTCTCAGAGATGTACTGGGCGGAAGCGGAACCCTGGTTGGGGTCCATAAAGCACATCTGGAAGACGTTATCCTTCCCCTCAATGTTGGCTGCGGAGGAAGCGGAGGGCGTCAGCGCAAAGATGCGATCCGCATTATTCTCCACGGAGGTGGACTCACCGGGCTTAGAAGTGACAGAACCCAGGGAGATCTGCATTCCCCAGTCCTTCAGGGTATTGTAGGCGTTGACAGCCTTTTCAGGGTCGTTGACATCGTCCTCATAACGGAGGTCAAACTGGATGTCTCCCCCCAGCGCGTTGATCTCGTCCACTGCAATTTGGGCGCCGTTTTTGGCGGCCACGCCGTAGATTGCCGCAGAGCCGGTCAGGGGACCGGTACCGCCCAGCTTGAAAGCAGCGCCCGTGGCGGTGCTCTCACCGTTGTTGTCTCCCGCGGGCTGCTCATCACCGCCGCAGGCGCACAAGCCCAGGACCATCACAGCGGCCAAGGCTGTACAAAGCAACTTTTTCTTCATGTCATTTCTCTCCTTTTCATTTCTTATACAAAAAGCATTGTCTGAATCAAATGATTCACGCCGCTTTCGTGTATCTGACTTTTTGTCAACTTTTTTCGATGTAAACCAAAGATTGTATCTTTTTCATGGATTTTTTGCGTTTTTTGTATTATACAACGGTTATTTAGAATCTTCAAGTGTCAACACAACTTTTCCGCGCTTCCTCCCTTTTTGCCGGTTTCCCCGGGAAGCGCCCTGTTTTTTTTGGTGATTCTGCGCTCGAAAATTGTCAACCTATCAATTTTTCTTCCCTTTTTTCTCACTTTTATCAAGGCAAACTTTCAAAATATTGTACGTCATTGTCTCTGTATCAGAGAAAATTTTTCCTCCGCCGGATACAAAGCAGTGTGCTCCACCGGCACATTTTTAGGGCAATAGGAAGAAGTTGAACCCGAAAAAAATCCGTGGGAGTTCCGTGTAAAATCCGTGGGAAATTGCGGAGCAAAGCATTGATGGATAAGGGATTCCCCCAGAAGAAGGTTCTGAGCCTGGTGCTCTGTGTGGCTGTGATGCTGTCTG
>ERZ772893.3391-NODE-3391-length-11262-cov-4.064602_pt1 | contig 11262 bp, 10 predicted proteins | sample MGYA00511482_ERZ772893 | MGnify/ENA primary metagenome ERZ772893 (study PRJEB29015, sample SAMEA2737687) | human gut metagenome | biome: human gut; feature: human-associated habitat; material: faeces | place: China | collected 2012 ...
CGCGCATGGTTCGGGACCATGAGGCCGTGAGTTCGAATCTCGCCACTCGGACCAAGAAAAGCCTTGAAATCGTATGATTTCAAGGCTTTTTTGCAACTTTTAAGAGCAAAACGTGTAGTGCGAAAATGCGTGAAAACTCCAAAAGCGCACAAAAAAGCGCACAACTGCGAAAATAGCGCGTGAAAGTCATTGATACGTCAGAAATGAAAGGGTGCGTTTCAATGGCGAACATTCGAGAAAACAAGAAAAACGGCAAGATTATTTCTTTCCGCTTTATCGTCTGCTTAGAGCGTGATGTGCGCGGCAAGCAAATCAGAAAATACACCACTTGGACAGCGCCCGCCGACTTGACGCCAGCAAAGGCAAGAAAAGCGGCGGAACGTGCGGCGGGTGCGTGGGAAGAGGAAGTCAAAGCAGAGTACCAGAAGCAAAAGAAACTCGGCAGCGCGTACCGCCTACCGCCCGATAAGCGGCGGGATGATTTTGTGTCGTTTGTGAATGATACGTGGTTCGTTTTGCAGATACGCGGAGAAAACGACAAGCCGAACACCATAGCGTTTTACAAGAACATGACGCGCATTATATCGGAGTATTTCAAGGGTTCTGTCTTGCAGGAAATCAGCCCTGTTGATATTCAAAAATATCTTGTCTATCTGCGCACAGAGTACAAGAGCAAATTGGGGAAGCCGCTTTCAGCAAAACCATTACGTCATCAGTACGGGACGCTCAACCTGATATTTGGCTAAAAGTGGTGCGCGGGAAAGAAAAACGAAATGCGGATCACATGATTTTCAATGGCCAAAAACGGCAAAAAGATTCGATCACTTTTGGAGAGTCTCCTTAAAAAGTGCCCATTGAATAACTGTTTGCACAATGCTATAATTCAATTCTATGCGTCAATAAAAACAGTGGGTTAGAGACTTCCTTCACACCCCATAAAAGGAGAGACGATCTATCATGGACATCAAAGGAGATTGGAAAAAGCGGGCTGTCAGCGGATTGATGGTGCTGGTAATGGCACTGAGTTTGCTGCCAACTTCTATTCTGGCGGCCGATACGCGCAGCGTTACGGACAACGCCATCAAAAACGGCAGCTTTGAGGAGCCTGCGTTTGACGATAAGCCTTCGCCGCAGTGGGTTCCAGGGCCGACTTTTGACTGGAAAACAACGGCATTCGGCAAAAAGATCGAGTTCGGATCGAAGCGGAACGGCCAAAAGGCTCCCCAGCTTACAGGCGCCCAGACTATTCCGGATGGATATCAGTTTGCGGAGCTGAACGCCGACGAAGAGAGCACGCTCTATCAGTATGCCACGACGGTCGGCGGCAATGTGTATGAGTGGGGCCTTTCCCACCGCGGCCGCGAGGGCGATGACCATATGGCGCTCATCATCGGCCCGAAGCAGGACGAAAAACCTGACAAACCGAACAAAGCCGGAAAAGACCAGTTCATGCGCATGACGGACTGGGTGAAGAGCCATGCTGAGAAGCTGGGTGTGAACATTCCGGTTACCGGCTGTACGCAGAAGATCACGGTCTACTCCAAAAAGTTTGCCGCAAACGGCGGCTTCCAGAATGACATCGGTGATGCGTTCAGCGCTTCGCCGTCTGACGTGTACACGGAGAAATGGAATGTCTGGATCATCGGCACGAGTAACACGGCCTGGGGCAATTACGGCACGAAGAGCTCGGCCTATGCGGCGGGAAATCTTGCATACAGCTGCCGCTACGCCGTGCCGGACGGGCAGACGAAGACCGTCTTTGCCTTCTGCTCCTATTCTGCGGCGACGAGTAATATGACGCTCGGCAATCTGATCGACAATATTCATTTCAGCCTTTATCAGACCATCACAGCGGCGGCCACGGCGGGGGGATCGGGCTATATCGGCGTTTCGACCGGCGACGAAGACGAAAGCGTGCTTTACAAGATCGACGACAAGATGCGAGAGCTGGTAGTGGCTAACGGCAGCACCATCACGGTGCAGGCGGTCAAACCGAAAGACAGCAATGTTCAGTTTGTCGGCGCGTATGTCACGCGCCAGACGGCGAAAGGTCTGGAGCAGGTGTTCATTCCTGTGGCAGACAAAGGATGGAGAGAAGAAGGCGATACGTACACCTATGAGCACCGTGTGGAGGAACCGGCGGATATCGTGCTGGTCTTTGTCAAAAAGCCTATGGTCATATATGAGGCCAACGGCGGAAAGCAGTATACCCACGGCGACAACGGAACAAATGCGGTCTCCTTTGCTCCGCAGGTGAGCGATGATGGCAGCACAACAGCACGCGGTCCCTATGACTCAAAGGAGGCCACACCAGTAAAGGATGGCTGGCGCTTCGATGGCTGGCTGCTGCCACAAAAAAATAAAGTGCTGCCCGCGGTCCACACCGTGAGCTATGACGCGGAAAGAGACACCTTTACCTTTGCCGCAAATGGCGAGACGACGGAGCTCCAATCCGGCGGCGCGACGCTCATCGCCCAGTGGAAGTGGCGCCAGCGCTTCGTCACCGCCTCGCGCGTGAAGGGCGCGGACGGCATGGTGAGCGCTGATATCCAGGAGAATACGGCGTGCGGCAGCATTACAGTAACGAGCGACGGAGCGGCTGTTAAAACAGAAACGACTGAAGCGGTCACCGACTACTATTCTCAGGCCAATGAGAAGATCACGGCGACTGCGACGGCCAAGAATGGTTACCGCTTTGTCGGCTGGTATCAGCAGTTGGACGGCGATACCTACCAGTTCGTCAGCAATCAGGCAACATATACTTATACAGCAAAGGCTGAGGGCGTGCAGACGATCTACGCCCGCTTTGCCCCCACGCATACGGTGACGTATCGGTGGACAACCGAAGAAGGGAAATGCCCGCCGGAAGAACTGCTGAACAAGAACGGGATATCGCTTCCCGAAACTGGTACGGTCGTCGACGGCGGCACGTATTATATTTCGAAAGACTTGGAAATAAATAAGACCATCGACGGAACAGGCACGATAGATGACAGAACGGTTCCCGGCAAGTGGGTCTTTACCGGCTGGCGCAGCGGGGAAAGCGGCGACAGTGATATCCGCGAAACAGAACTTATCAAGGTGAAGGGGGACCGCACGCTGACGGGCTTCTGGACATTTATTCCGGAGAAGGAGCACACGCTGACCTATCAGTTTGCGGACAACAATCGCTGGAGCCCGAGCGGCAGCTTCGCGCAGACGGAAAACCACTACCGCGGCGAGAGCGTCAAGGCGGCGAGCGAGCCTGCCCGAAATCAGACCATGGATGGGAAAGATGTGCTGGTCACGGACAACGTGACGCTCTATGGAGATTGGTCGTTCAAGGGCTGGCAGCGCAGCGACAATGAGAACACGATTACAGCGGGCAATGATTTTGACATGCCCGGAAAGAATCTGACGCTGACCGGCCAATGGGAATTCACCCCGTATACCTACACCGTGGTGTATGATTTGGGCAACGGGACAACGGTAGATGATCCGAACAACAAAAACTATAATTACAGCAAGCTGCTGGGCAGCAGTAAGCCAGGCCTCAATGCCCAGTCAACGGGCATTGGCATTCCCTTCGGCGCGTCGATCGAACTGATGGAGCTTCCTGACGGGACGAAAATCCCGGATGACAAGTATTTCGCCGGTTGGAGCATTGTTGATCCGACAAATGCTGACTTGAGTACCATCGAGACGCAGGACCCCGGCGATCCCGTCGGATACAGAAAGCTTGGAATCAAGGAGAACAATCAGGAAGTAACGTTCTACGCCGTCTATAAGAACAAAGACGTGGCAACGGTGGACTTTGCCGTCAACAATTCGAACTGGGGCGATGTGAACCCAAAGAGCGGCAGCTTTACGGTGCAGGGCAATGAGGTAGACGGAAATACCGTTTCCTCGACCGCAGCTCCGCGTGATGGCTACCATTTTGTCGGCTGGTATGAAAAGAGCGACGACGAAACGACACTGGTGGATAGAAATGCGACGTTGACCGTTACCGCAGCCATGATGCAGGCGAAGCTGAATCCGCTCGCGGAGAGCAGAGGGGAGAACAGAACGCCCGTGCTCGTGGTGCGCTATATCGCCGTGTTCGCGCGCAACAGCTTTACTGTCGAATTTGAACCCAACGGTGCTTTGGACGCCGGGGGTAAAAGTGATGTGACCGGCGAGATGCCGCCGCAGAAGTTCCATGATCCAAACTCGGAAGACCAGCCGACCATGCTCAGGAAGAACGCCTTTACGCGTCCGGGGTATGAGTTTACCAGCTGGGCGGAGTCGGAAAATGGGCAGGGGCGCATCTATGCTGATGAAGCGCCGTTTGCAGAGGTGACGATCTATCGGGGAAATAAGATTGAGGACGACGGTACGATCACCCTCTACGCCCAGTGGAAAAAACTGCCCGATGTGACCATCTTCTACACGCCGGAACCGACTTCGCTCGGCACGGTTAAGCTGAATGACGCTGCTGCGGAAGGAAATGATATCACTGTGCAGGAAGGCACGGTCAATGAGCATCTCAATCCCGAGACCGGCACGGCGCGCGGCGCAACGGCTGTGCCGGGAGAAGGCAGCGTGTTCGTCGGCTGGTACGATGCGCAGGGGAAGCATCCCCTGACAGACAAAACGACCTATACGCCGGAAAAGGACTCGTCCGGACGCTACCAAGACGGCAGCTATGTGGCGCGGTTCCGTCTGAAGCAGTATGTGCTGCACTATGACGCCAACGGTGGCACGGGTACGATGGAGGACCAGACCTTCCCGCACGGGCAGGCGCATCCGCTGGAGAAGTGTGCCTTCAGCCGCGAGGGCTATAGATTCGTGGGCTGGGCAACGAAGTCGGCAGGCGAGGTCAAGTACGAAGATCAGACGAATATCAAGCTGGGCGAGAAGTTTCCGAATCTTACAAATGATAACGATGTGGTGACCCTCTACGCCGTCTGGGAAGAGCAGAGCGTGACGCTCAGCTATGAGCCGAACGACGCGGAGCTCGGCTCGGTGAGCAGCGCGTTGGAGACTGTTGCCGCCGTGAAGGGTACGGCCAAGGGTTCGACCGCGCAGCCGAAGAGCGGCGCGCGGTTCGACGGCTGGTACAGCGCCGACGGCACGCTTTTGTCGAAGGAACTTACCTTCGTCCCGACGAAGAAGGACGGCGCCGTCTGGCAGGGAACGACCTATTACGCGCGTTTCAGCGCGCAGCGCAGACCCTCGACCCCGTCTACGCCCGCAAAGCCGGACGAGACAAAGCCGATGCTCGCACCCATCCCGGAAATGCTCAACGGCGAGGATCATTACGCCTACTTGCTCGGTTACGAGGATGGCACCGTTCGCCCGAACGGAAGCATCAGCCGCGCCGAGGTGGCGACCGTGCTCTTCCGTCTGCTCAAGGACGATGTGCGCATGCAGAATTTGACGAAGGACAACGCTTACAGTGATGTGTCGGATACTGCGTGGTACGCCGTGGCGGTGTCCACGCTCTCGAAGATGGGCGTCATCAGCGGCTATCCCGACGGCACGTTCCGCCCGAACGCCCCCATCACGCGCGCGGAATTCGCCGCGATGATCGCGCGCTTTGACGAGACTGCCAAGTCGGCCGACACGCCGTTCACCGACATTTCCGGCCACTGGGCCGAGAATGCGATCGGCAAGGCTTACGGCAATGGCTGGGTGGAAGGAAGCAGCAAAACGGTGTTCTGTCCGGAAAGCAACCTCACCCGCGCCGAGACAGCGACGCTTCTGAACCGCGTGCTGCACCGCCTGCCGGAGAAAGAGAGCGACCTGCTCGCAAACCAGATCGTCTGGCCGGACAATCCGGAGACCTTCTGGGGCTATCTTGCGATCCAGGAGGCGACAAACTCGCACGAGTACGAGCGCAAGGCGGATGGCGTTTACGAAACGCAGACCGCCAAGCGTGAGAACCGCGACTGGTCGAAGGAATTTGAGCAGTAAGCATATAAACCGCCATCTCAGGGAGCTACTGCACCCAGAGATGGCGGCCTTCTGTTATTGCGGCATATAGCATTTTTCCGGGGCGTTTGCGGGCAGCAGCTTTTCAGTCAAAAAGGAGAGTGACGCGCAGGACTACGCGGTCGAATTTCTGCGCTTTATGGCCCGTCAGGACGAGCTGAACCCGCTTGCTTCTATCAAGGGCGTTCCCTCTGCTGCTAAGGAAACAACGGATGAGCGCTACACCGCGCTGAACGATATCGATAAGGTGGAGATGAAGGTCGTCAGCGATGGAACGGTTCCGGCCTACATCGGCACGCTCCTGAGCCATGCGGCAAACGAACTGCTGGACGGCAGCATCGCAAGCGCCGATGACGCAGTCGCGTCGTTCGTCGCCCGCTGCGCAGAGTCCACGCAGGGCGCGGATTGAGAGCAGGATTAATAAAGGCAGGCACTTAGCGAGTACCTGCCTTTTTGCGTCGCCGGCAGATATTTTAAGGTTACTTTTATTTCACTGCTTGCTGATATGAGAACATTTTATTTGTCTCCCGCTCGTTTTTTCAATACTATGCTTGGAAATCTAGGGCAAATCGTTATTGCTAATTGGGATGACTTTTCGGATATAATTCCTAACCAGGCATGGCTCATGTCTCGCATGGATGATTTGGAAATGTCTCGCAATATAATTATGCATACAGGGGGGCTTCCTGCAGACGAAATTGACTGGATTGAAAGTATCGTCAGAGATTTGTTGAGACAGATAGGCTAATATATTGGAATACTGATTGTTTCCGTCCGATACTCTTTTTTATCCTTTTGATGAAATCTTATAATTCTACTTGAGCCAAAAACCGGCAAGTTTCTGTAGAAACTTGCCGGTTTTTAATTTTATTCGGTTGTTTCCTCGCGCAGCGAGTCTTTGAACAAGCTGCTCATATAATCGCTTCGTCCATAGAGAACGCGGTCAATGTAGACATCGCAACCTTGCACACGGTAAAATACCATATAATTGCCGCTGACAAGAAAACGATAGTCTGTTCCTACATCTGCAATGGAGGATAGCGGGGTTCCCATTTCTGCGAAATTTTTCAACGGGTCAACCGCGTTCATAATGTGATCTATCACGCGCTCCGCAGCAGAACGATTCTGAAGTTCCAATACGATGTAATCCCAAATATCATCCAAATCGCGACGGGACTCGGGTGAATAATGAATTTTATTCTTCATTCGCTCTTGCGCGGAAGTGCGCCCTCATATCGTCCGGTGTCAGCCAGCCTTCCGTTTCGCCGGAGTGGCGGCCTTTTGCAAGCTCATTCATCAGGCGGATGGTCGCCTGTGTTCTCTCATAGTCCTGCATATCCACGATAGCGTACCGCCCGCGCCCATTTTTCGTCAAAAAGACAGGAGCGCCCACAGTCACATCATGCAGTACCTCGCTGTAATTTCGCAGGTCAGAAATGGGTTTAATGTTCGGCATTATCTATCAGCTCCTTTCAAACATAGTATATCCCATTTTGCTGTAAAATTCAACAGCAAGTTTGCAGTGTACATTTATAGAAATGCGCGCTGCCTATGTATTTAGAATGCTATCCATTCATTGGCAGAGGAAAAAGAGGCGCATCTATGATTCAGCAAGGGCGGAGTACATCAACAAGATGCCACTCTGCCCTTTTTATTTTATAATTTCGTCATATCAAGACTCTTTCACAAATGGTGTAATTGTGGTGTAGTAGGCGCCGTTTGAGCGATGAAAACCATTGATATAGCAGGCTTTTTCGAGGCTTCTTAAGATATTGCCGTGGCAGATGAATAAGATTTTTGTCATTGCTGTTATATCCCTTCAAAAGCCTCCAAGCCTTGATATTTCAGGGCGTTTGGCACTTCTTTCATTTTTGCTGTTGTGTCGGAAACCTACACATATTACCGTAACTCTACGCAGATTTTCAGGCAAATAATCAATGCCATCATCGAGCTGCTTCTGGATTTCCTTTTCTTTTTCACGCAGTTCTTTCAGATCGGAAGAATACACCGTCTGCTGCTTGCTGCGAATGTCTGTGTACCGATATTGATAAATCAGGCCTTTTCTCTGGCTCTCTCCTGTCCGCAGGATGCGTCCTTTGTTGTCTTTGCGCTTTTCGGACATTGTCAAACTCCTTCCCGTGATGGAAAGAGCCTTGATATGACACACTTATTGTATCATATCAAGGCTCCGATTTACACCACAAATTTCAAATAGAATACGCCTGCTCGATGAACTGATCGAACAGGCGGCGTTTAATCAGGCGCTTGTTGCCCACCCAGAGGACAAATTTGCACCGGTCCTCGTTGGTGATCTCACGCAGTTTGTTGATACCAATGCCGGAATAAGCCGCAGCCTCCTCCAAGCTCAGATTGCTCTTTTCCCAAATCGGGATTTCCTTCATAGGCAGTTTACCCTCCATACAAAAATATGAAGTCATGCAGAGCTATGTGATGCACAAACCGGCAAACGATCCGATTTTTACATTCATTGAGAAAAAACGCGGCGAGGGGAAGAGCGGTAAACTTGCCATGGTGGCAGGCTTGAATAAGTTCCTCCGAAGCGATACGAGCTATCCCATTGGGCAGTGCTGTGTGGAGATCGCGAACATGGACGAAGAGGTATTGAGCGAGATCGACCGCCGTGTGGAGGAGTTCATCCCTGCGGCGCAGGCGCTGCTCTCGAAAAAGACAAACAGCGCTGTCGTCTTCACGCAAAAGAAGCTGAACGCTGTTTGGGATATCATTTTTACCATGCCGGTGTACCGTGACCTGAATATGGTTCTGGAACTCAGCTATCATTTGTTGGAAAGACTTTACGAGCAGAAGGAGAAGTGGGAGCAAGTGCAGGAGGTACACTCGGAGGGACGCGAGATGTACGAGCGTATGATCAATGATCTGGCGCATTTTGCAGACAGAGTGCGGGCACTTCGCTTGCAGCTCAGGATCATGACTGAGAAATACTTTGAGCCGCTGAAGCGGAGAAACAGCGAGGCTTACGGAACGGCGTACGCATCCTTCTATGCAGATATGCTTCGAACCGGTGCGCTGTTTTTCGATGAGGACTTTGACCAGAGATTTTCCGTGGAGATCGACTTCGTTCCTATGATGCGGAAAGAAACCGAGGGTGAGTGCTTCGTTGCAGAGAAGACGACCTTCAACTATTTACACGATTTTCTGCGCACGGAGTTCTACCGCGGTCTGGCGATCGGGAACGCGCCGCGGCGGTGTCATAACTGTGGAAAGTATTTTCTGCTGACCGACGGCTACAACACATGCTACTGCGGCAATATTGCACCCGGCGAGACGGAGCGAACCTGCCGGAAGGTGGGAGCGCACCGCAAGGAAGCGCAGGGCAAGGCAAACCGCAGTCCGGCCCGTGTGGAATATGACCGTACCTATAATCGGCTGAAGCAGAGAAAGGTCCGAGGGAAGATCGGCGTGGACGAGTGGAACGCCGCCGTTGCGCAAGCGATGCAGGTACTGGAGCAGGCGGAGCGCGGAGAATTCACAGACGATGAGATGAAGGAACGGTTTCGGAAGTTTTGAATTGAAAAAAGGAGCTGCGTCTCTGATCGAGACGCAGCTCCCTTTTATTGACTATTATGAAATGACTCTTGTCAAGGGGGAAATTGCCTGTCAAAAGCAAATATTTGAGCAAGGGCATGTGAGAAGAGCTGAGACGATCAGAATTCCGGCATTGGCCACTCTGTTATACGTGGATTGGGTACCACAGGTCAATGGTCCGCCAGGAGCTCTACTGTCTTCAGTCGTGGATCACGAAAGTGCCATCATAGTCAATACGTAGATAGCTGAACCATATTCATGTGCTCAGCTCCTCACAAATGCCCTCGCCCGAGGGACTTGAATCGAATCCATCCCTTGCTCACTTTCTATTATGGATTGGGAACTGGGTCAAGGACGAAGCCGCGAAACGCGGTGCGCAGCATCCTTGACGCATGTTTCCAAGACGTAATATCATCCCCAAGGGAATGGATACTACGCCGCGTTGGAAATGTTTCCGGTCATCATACCCCAGACAAAACAGGCCAGTTCGCGCGCAATTGCGGTTTTGGCAATATTGTGCCTGGACTTAAATGCGATGCGGTAATATTTGCGTTGCATGCGTTCATTGGCTTTATCCGCGTAAGCGATGACCTCGGCAGGATTGCCGCCCTGTCTGGCCTTGAGCGCTGCGCTCTTTTTCCCAATGGCTCCTCGATTGTAGGATTGAGCTGCCTCGACCAACAGTCGCCGTAAATGGGTGTTTCCTGCCTTTGTAATACTGGTGCGTATCTGTTTATCAGAGCTGGAATGTTCTCCGGGAACAAGACCGAGATAGGCGGCAAAGTGTTTGGCAGAGCGAAAACGCTGGAAATCGCCTACCTCAACCAGCAAAGATAATGCGGTATGAGCGGCAACACCGCGGAAGCAGCAGAGCTTCTGCACATTTTCTTCATAGTGCTCCAGATGGGACATTTCCTCGATTCGGGTGTCATAGACCGCAACTTTCTCATCCAGCATATAGTAAAGAATCAAGTATTCCTGAAGGGTTTCCTTATAAAGAGGATGCTCAAAGACGAGTGTCTCCAGCCATTTGAGGTGTTTCTGTGTCCAGTAGCTCTTTCCATCAAAAGCAAAACCGTGTCGAGTAGTGAATGCGATGATCTGTTGCTTTACACGCTTCAGATCAGCCTTGATATCATCTCTCATATGGATATATTCTTTCACGGCATCATCTTCTGTGGTAGGGACATAAACGGGGCTATACAGACTAAACGCCAAGCATCTGGCAATGTTTTCTGCGTCTCGGCGATCCGTCTTGATCCGTTTCCCCTTTTCCTGATGCATCGTTGAAGGTGCCAGAATAACGCAGTCCACACCGCATCTGGTGAGTTGGTGGTAGAGTGAATAACCCAAACAGCCAGCTTCATAGCCGCAAACAAATTTGCATTCTTCACCGCGTTGCTTCTGGACACGTTCCATATACTTGATTACCTGACGGTAATCCGGTTCTGTTTGCGCAACAGCGAAGCCGCGGTCGGAATCTGCGGTATAGCAGCAAAAAGTGAAATTTGTGGTATGGACATCCATGCCGACGTAGATTATACTTGCCATGATGACTCCTCCTTGTATGCGGTAGGTCTGGTACTTTTGAGTTTGCGCTAAAAGTATGACAGGTAAATCCACGTTTTACAAGCGCAGGAGTCATTTCATATTGTCTGGTACAAAATAAGCATAGCACCCGAAGCGTATAGGAAGCCTCGGAGACTATGCTTATTTTTGTTATAATGGGAGGGCAATGGATGGACG
>ERZ772893.3402-NODE-3402-length-11212-cov-5.450928_pt1 | contig 11212 bp, 7 predicted proteins | sample MGYA00511482_ERZ772893 | MGnify/ENA primary metagenome ERZ772893 (study PRJEB29015, sample SAMEA2737687) | human gut metagenome | biome: human gut; feature: human-associated habitat; material: faeces | place: China | collected 2012 ...
CGTGGGCAGGGCAGCGGCACAGGCGGCCCCGAAGCCCACCAGGGCGGGCGTGGCCTCGGTGCCGCTGCGATAGCCTCCCTCCTGACCGCCCCCCAGAAGAAGCGGTGGCAAGGGCAGTCCCCGGCGGATGTACAACGCCCCTGCCCCCTTGGGGCCGTGGACCTTATGGGAGGAGACGGAGATGAGGTCCGCCCCCAGGGTCTTGGCCTGGAAGGGCAGCTTCAAAAAGCCCTGGACGGCGTCGGTGTGAAAAATGGCGTCGGGAGCCAGGCGGTGGGTTAGCTTTGCCATAGAACCGATGGGCATGACCGCCCCAGACTCATTGTTGACCATCATCACGGATACCAGCACCGTATCCGGCCGGATGGCCGCCTGCAGAGCGTCCAAAGTCACCCGCCCCAGAGCGTCGGGCTTCAAATACGTGACATCATACCCCTGCTCCTCCAGGCGCTTCATGGGGTTCAGAATGGCGTGATGCTCCACCGCCGTGGTGATCACATGCCGCCCCCGCTTGCCCATTCGGGCCAGAGAGGAGGCCACCGCCCAATTGTCCGCCTCGGTGCCGCCGGAGGTGAAAAACACCCGGTCCGACTCCGCGCCCAGGGCCTTGGCCACCTGCTCCCGGGCAGCCTTCAGCCGCCGGGCCGCATCCATGCCAAAGCGGTACAGGGAGCTGGGGTTGCCCCACCCCGTCTCCAAAGCCTCCACCATAGCTGCCACCGCTTCCGGGCAGGGCTTGGTGGTGGCAGAATTGTCCAAATATGCAAACATGGTCCTTCCTCCCCCTATTTTCCCACGCAAAACCGCTCAAAAATCCGGTTTGTGATGTCCTCCCGAATGGTTCTGCCGCTGAGCTCTCCCATGGCCTCCATAGCCTCCTCCACATCTGTGAGGACGGCATCCGGGGTGAATCCGTCCTCCAGGCCATCCCGGGCGCGACCCATAGCCTCCGCCGCCCGCCGAATGGCATCGGCCTGCCGGGCATTGGTGAGGACAGAGCCATCGCAGAAGGTTCCCGCACCAAACAGAGCCTCCAGCACCGGCGTCAAGGCCTCCAGCCCTGTCCCGTCCTTGGCTGAGACCGGCAGAACCGTCTCAAAGGGCAGGCAGGACCGGTCCACCTGGCAGGGAAGGTCCTGCTTATTGAGCAGGCAAACGGCATGCCTGGCCAGCCGGGCGGCCTCCATGGCCTCCTGGTCCTCCGGCTCCAGGGGGCGGCTGCCGTCACAGACCAACAGGGCCAGATCCGCCCCCCCGGCCGCCTCCAGGGAGCGGGCCACTCCCAGAGCCTCCACCTGGTCAGAAGCGTCCCGAATGCCCGCCGTATCCACCAGACGCAGCCGCACGGAGCCCACCAGCACGGTCTCCTCCACCGTATCCCGAGTGGTGCCGGGAAGCTCCGTCACAATGACCCGCTGGAACCCGGCCAGGGCATTCAGCAAACTGGACTTGCCCACATTGGGCTTGCCCAAAATCACCGCCCGGACCCCCTGGCGCAGCACCTGCCCCCGGGCGACGGTCGCCAGCAGAGCCTCCAGGGTAGCCTGGGCACTGGCCAGACTGCCGGCATACGCAGTCAAGCGGAACTCGTCAATGTCCTCGTCGGGATAGTCCAGAACGGCGTGAAAATGGCTGCACAGGTCTGTGAGGGTGTCATAGACCGGCTCCAGCCGGCGGACCAGGGCGCCCTCCACCTGCCCCGCCGCATTGGCGGCGGCCTCCGCAGTCTCCGCCTCGATGAGGTCAATGACCGCCTCGGCCTGAGTCAGGTCCATCCGGCCATTGAGAAAGGCCCGCTTGGTGAACTCCCCCCGGCGGGCAGGCTTGGCCCCCGCCTGGTACAAAGCCTCCAATCCGGCGGCCAGCACCGCCGGGGAGCCGTGGCAATGAAGTTCCACCGTGTCCTCCCCGGTGTAGCTGTGAGGCCCCCGGGTGAAAACCGCCATGCACTGGTCCAGCATCCGCCCCTTCCGGTCCAAAAGCGCCCCCAGAATCAGCTTTCGGTTGGGTGCCTCCTCCAAAGGCCGCCCACTTTTGGCCTGGAACACCTGCCCCGCCACCTGGGCGCAGCCCTCACCGGACAGGCGTAAAATACCAATGGCACTCAGCTGGCTGCCGGTGGACACCGCAGCAATCACATGAGACATCCCGGCCACTTCCTTTCCCTAAAATTAAGGAGAACGCAAGCGCCCCTTAAAAAATATGTATTTTGGAGTATACCACGAGTCGGCACAAATTGCAACAAACCTACATCCTAACATTTTTCTCCACTTTTTTGCGCACAAGTCACTGCCTTTCCATAACACATCTAGCCCGTATCATCTTGAGGAATCTGGGCAAGCTGAGGGAAAGAGGAAAGGAGGAACTCACAATGCTGGAAGGACCAGACCGTCCCCTGTTTCCCGAGGGCGTCCCCATGGGACTGGGCATGGCCATGCTGCAGTACCCCGGCGCTATGGAGAAGTACGGCGCCATGGAAGAGGAGGCCCAGCGTCAGCTGATTGAAGGAGCCAAGGGCATCCCAACCAAAGAAGAAATGCAGCACTATGTGGTGCGTTTCGTCACCAGCGGCGTATAGCGGAACACCTGAGCCCCCGTGGACTCTCGTAACTCTCTGAGCTGCTGCAAGCTCCGGACCCATCCGGCCCACCTTGCAGCAGCTCGTTTTACCATTAACATCAGAAAGGAGGACTCAAGATGAACGCAACATTTGCACACAAAGCACTGTCCCTACTTTTGACAGCCTGCATCCTACTGTCGCCGTTCCCGGTCACACATGCCGCCTCAGGCAGCAGCTACGCAGTCCCCTTCACTGAAGTGGACACCCCCCAGGCGCCAGAGCTACAGGATCCTGTAAAAGGTGGATCAGAGCTCCCCTACGAAGATCATGAACGGGTCAGAGCTTCCATTGTTCTAGAAGAGTCTGCAACTCTAATGCAGGGATATCGTGGGGCCGTCCCAAAACATGTGTAAACCTGGCAGAGTCTCTCGCTTTTGTTATCTCTGCCTGGTATTTGCCCCCTTTTCTCCCGTAATGGCCTCTGCTGCTCTGGCAGGCACCGGTTGAAGCATCTGTGGGCGCATCAGTGGTCTGCGGTACAATCCTGCGCAGTGGCAGTCGCCTCAAACTTTCCATCGCTACGTTCTTTTCTTCTGAATCCATTGGTCAACCTACATTTCATCCGCACAAGGCTGTCTCATAGCTTGGTTTTTGAGACAGCCTTCTTTTTGGCCGAACATCCTTTTTCCCAATTTAATTTGACTTTTCCCCTTCCGGCATGCATAATGGTGGTATCAATGCCAAGGAGGACCTTCCATGGACAAAAGCTTTGACCTGACCCCATTGGTAGACAGCCTCTCCAATTCCTTTGCCCGCCGCCTGGGCCTGAACCGGAGGGGATTCATTCACCTCCTCCAGGCCTGCCACTTTGAAGAGGGGATGCTGCAATTTCAGGGCCGCCGCACCCAGTGCGACCAGCTGCTGGAGCTCTGCCGGCCGGTTCTGGATCAGCTCTGCCAGGAGCCGGAGGAGGGCTGGCTCCGTTTCTGCTATGAGACCTTGGCCGCCGGTCTTTTCCCGGACCCCTCCCGGCCCCCTGCCACTGCCAAGCAGCGGGAGGCGATGGAGTTTTACCTCCAGATTCTGGAGTGGCTCTTGGCCCGGGAGCAGTCATTCTGCCCCTTTGACCCCCTTCTGGACCCCCACTGGGCCAGCCAAGAGGAGCTGGCAGACAGCCGCCTAAGCCAGGAATATGCCGTCTTTCGCAAGGCGGTCCTCCGGGACCGCTTTCCCACCCTCCTGCGCATTGGCCGGGACTGCATGCCCTTTGATCCGGCCAGTCATACCATCGGGGTGAACAATGTGGCGGTGCACACCGCGCAGCTGGCCCGAAAGGCTGGGCTGAAGGTAGACATTCCCCTGGTGAGCGCCGCCTCTCTCAGCCACGACATTGGAAAATTCGGCTGCCGGGGCAAGGATGCTCCACGGACTCCCTACCTGCACTATTACTTCACCTGGCAGTACCTTTCGGAGCAGGATTTGCCCCACATCGCCCACGTAGCCGCCAATCACTCCACCTGGGACCTGGAGTTTGAGAACCTGCCCATTGAGTCCCTTCTGCTGATCTACGCCGATTTCCGGGTCCGGGCTCTGCGGGATGAAACCGGGAAGGAGCACACCCAGATCTATTCCCTGGCAGACTCCTATTCCATCATTCTGTCCAAGCTGGCCAACATGACCCCGGAAAAGCACCGCCGGTATGCCACAGTCTACGCCAAACTCCGGGACTTTGAGGGCTTCCTGGCCTCCCGGGGCATCCCGGCTGACATGGCGGTGCAGGAGCCTCTGCCTGTGTCCCCAAAAGCTCCCGCCCTGTGTACCGGGGAGGAGGCCATCTCCGGCTTGCGGCACCTTACCTTCGACAACAGCCTGCGGCTCATGGACACCTTCAGCGCAGACGCCTCCTTCGAGCAGCTGCTGGAGCAGGCAAAAAGCGAGAAAAATCTCCAGCGCATCCGCACCTACCTGCGGCTCTTCGAGGAGTACAACAGCTACATGCCCCGGCACAGCAAGCGCATGACCCTCAACTTCCTGTATGAGCTCCTGATGCACCGGGAGGGAGACGTGCGCCGTCGGGCTGCCCGTCTCATGGGCCGGATTCTGGCCAACAGTGGTCCCTCCTACCGCAAGGAGCTTCCCGCCGATGCGCCCGCCACCGCCTACGCCCCCACCCTCATGGGCTATTTTGCCGAGGCGGAGCGACTGTGGGACGAGGAAATCCAGCTCTGCCTCCATCCCGGCCGGAAAATTTCCCCCAAGCACGCCCAGCGGATTGCAGACAACCTGAAGGTCATCACAGAGAGCCTGTTTTCTGTCTGCTCCGACTACGACGCCCAGATTATGGCCCGGCCCCTGCTGCGCCGCCTGCCGGAAGCCCAAGAGGAGGAGCGGGAGGCCCTGGTAAGCGCCCTCACCTATGTCCCTGTCTCCGCCCTGGACCCGGAAGGGCTATCCTCCCTGCTGGATACCCTGGGCGGTCTCCTGCAGAACCAGGATGTGCCCCTGCGGCTCACTATCTTCCGCTGTTTCCAGACCATGCTGGAGCAGGATCCCGACCTGAAGGCCCGGCTGGAGCCGGTTCTCGCCCAGCTGGACGCCGGAGAGTCCTTCGCCGTGGCCTACCAGCGGACGGTTCTTCTGAACCAGTACTGCGGACACCAGGATCCCCTGCCCCAGGCCGACACCAGCGAGCTTTTCCTCAGCAACCTGAAAAACGCCCTGCACTGGACAGTGAAGCTGGTGCACATTGACCTGCTACGGAGCCTGGCTCAGGCCAACCCCAGTGAGGCCTTCCACACCGCCATGCACTTTTCCAATCTCCTGTCCGTCAGTGAGCACCTGCCGGTGCGGGAATACGCCGGCTCCGCCCTTTTGAGCCTGGCGCCCTACCTCACAGTGGACCAGCGCAACGAAATCGTGGTGGACCTGACCCGGGAGCTGGAAACAGGTCAGGAGCAGATCTCCTATTACATCCCTCCCTTCCTGGGCCGCTTGGTCTGCCAGATGCCGGATAAGGAGCTCATTGAAGGGGTAGACTACCTGGACGACCTGATTCACGGAGGCTCCATTCGGGCCGCCAGCGCCGCCCTGCATACCTTGGGCGCCATGATGACCGAGCCTCAGGGCTGCAAGCGGGCCGCTGTCTTTGGCCGGGTGCTGGGGCTTCTCCTCACCGGCATTGCCCATTACGACCCAACCATCCACCAGACCGCCCTCACTGTGCTGTGCCGGAGCATCTTCGGCAACCCCGCCATTTCCCAGGAGGTGCGGCGGGACTGCCTGGTTCGTACCGGGAAAAAGCTCCTGTGCCTCCTGAACGAGCCGGCCAGGGACTCCCTCACCTTCTACAACCACGCCGCCATGCTGAACCACCTGTACCGCCTCATCGTCTCCTGCGAGGTGGGGGGTACGGAGCTCACCTTCCCGGAGCCCCGGCCTGTGGCCTTCTTCCCCGGAACCTTTGATCCCTTCTCTGCCGGGCACAAGGAAATCGTCCGGGCCATTCACGACATGGGCCTGGAGGTCTACCTGGCCATCGACGAGTTCTCCTGGAGCAAGAGGACCATTCCGAAGCTGCTGCGGCGGAAAATCGCCGCCATTTCCGTGGCAAACATGTGGGACGTGTACCTGTTCCCGGACAATATGCCCATCAACATCGCCAGTCCGGAAGACCTGGCCACTCTGGCCGGGAAGTTCCCGGGCCGGGAGCTGTACCTGGCTGCCGGCAGCGACGTGATTTTCGGAGCTTCCGCTTATCAATCCGAAGCTCCCGGCTCCGCCCGGTATTACAACCACGTGATCTTCCGCCGGGCCGTGGACCGGACCACCGGGGAGAAGTTGGCCCGGATTCTCCGGGGGAAATGGAAGCTGGTCTCCCTGCCGGCCTGGTGCGAAACTGTCAGCTCCACCCAAATCCGGGAATATGTGGACAAAAACATGGACATTTCCATGCTAATCGATCCCATCGTCCAGTCCTTCATTTACGCCAACGGCCTGTACCTCCGCTCGCCTCAGTTCAAAAATGTGCTGGCTCCCGGGGATCTCTACTTTGAGCGGGCCAGAGAGAGCCGGGCCCCCCTTCCGCCCCTCCTCCGGGCCGCTATGGACCGCCACCGGGGCAGCTGGGGCATCCTCCTGCGGGCCCGCTCCGCCCAGGAGCCCTTGGGCTGGGTCTGCGGCCACACGGTGACCAGCTCCCAGCTTCTGGAAACCCTGGGCTCCCAGGACGCCGCCGCCTACGTCCGGCAGCACACCTCCGGGCGGATCATGATGGTGGACAGTGTAGTCTCCCTCTCCCCCCAGACGGAGGGAGCCTGCCGCCAGCTGGTCAACGAGCTTCTGGCCAGGAGCCTCAAAACCGACCACACCTACGCCCTGTGCCGGAGCAGCGGCCGGGACAGCCTGTACCAGGACCTGCTGCAGCTGGGCTTCCTCCCCATCCCCGGTCAGCCGGACATCCTGTCTGTGGATATGCGCTCTCCCATGGTTCTCATCCAGGATGTATTTCTCTGGATCAAGGAGCCTCTGCGCAGCGATGGCACCGTCCGGGAAACCGTGGAAAAGACCCGGCCCAAGCTCCGGTCGGCCCTCTCGGCTCTCTTCCCGGGGCGGCTCCTGCTGAGCTTTGACGCTGAAACCCTGAACCAGAGCCTGTGGCACAAGGTACAGGCCCATAATCAGGTGCTGGATGTGCCCCCCGGAGTTCGCCGCCTGGGCCCCTACATGTGCGTGCCCTACGGCAAAATTCTGGCCGACGAGGTGGTGCCCAACACCGTCACCAAGACCCTGCACGCCGATAAGGTTTACGCCGCCAACATGGAGAGCTTTTCCATTTTGGAAGCCCCCGGCTACTCCTCCCTGTCCGGCCAGGTCCGGACCATCAAGTCCTTCCGCCGGCCTGTGATCCTGGTGGACGACCTGCTCCACTGGGGCCACCGGATTCACGCCCTGGACCACATCTTCAAGGAAGAGCGGGTGGAGATCCGCAGCATCGTGGTGGGCCTCATGTCCGGCCAGGGCCGGGACCTGATGCTGACCCAGGGGCAGACCGTAGACTGCGAGTATTTCATCCCCAACCTGAACCACTGGCTCACAGAGAGCAGCCTCTATCCCTTCATCGGCGGCGACAGCATCGACCGGCCGGAGGAATTCAGCTGGAAACGGCCCTCCATCAACATGATCCTGCCCTATGTGAACCCCACTTTCCTCCCCGGCTCCGACGATAAAACCCGGATTCGCCTGTCCAAGGCTGTCCTGGAAAACGCCCGGGACATTCTCGCCGCCCTGGAGCGGCGACATCTGGAAACCTTTACCACTGCCCTGACCCTGGAGCGCCTGGCGGAGGCCCTGTACCGCCCCAGGCTCCCGGACCGGGGACGCCACCTGCGCTATGACCTGTCGGTCCCCGCTTCCAGCTACGTGGCCGATGATCTGAACCAGCTGCAGCGCATTTCCATGACGGAGGTCATCCATGGTCTATAAGGCGTACCGCTCCTACTGCCTGGCGGGAGACACGGGGTTCCCGCCAGAAGCCGTCCCCGTCCCGGCTCCCTTTGCCCCTGTCTTGTTCCTGCATCCTGCGGCCCCCGGTGAGAGCCGCTGCCTGTACCCGGTGTCCACCCTGGCCGAGGTAGGCCAGGAATCCACCCTGGCCCTGGTCCCTCCACCGCAGGGAACAGAGGGACCCATGGAGGCCTTTCTTCAGGCCCACGGTGGAGCCGCCGTTCTAAATCCTGCCTATCCCCGCTGCTGGGAGCTGCTGGAGTCCTTCCGGCAGGCCCCTAAAACCGGCCTGCGGGTGAGTTTGGTGGGGCTGGGAGACGTGGGAAGTACGGTGCTCACCGGCCTGGTCCTTTTGGGCCGGGAGATTGATGAAATTCGTATCTTTGACCCCAATCCATCCGCCTGTCGCCGGTACGAGCTGGAGATGAACCAAATCCTCTCCCCGGATGGCAGCCCCATGCCCCGAGTGAGGCCCTGCAGCGAGGCGGAACTCTTTGACTGCGACCTCTTTCTTTTCACCGCCTCCCGGGGGGTGCCCCCTCTGGGGCAGGCGGGAGATGTGCGGATGCTGCAGTTCCAGGCCAACCGAGATATGCTCCGCCACTACGCCAGGCTGGCCCGGAAGGCCCGGTTCCGGGGGCTCTTCTGCCAAATTTCAGACCCGGTGGACCATCTGTGCCGCGCCGTGTTCCTGGAGAGCAACCGGGACTGCTGCGGCCGCCTGGATTACCAGGGACTGCTCCCGGAGCAGATCCAGGGCTTCGGCCTGGGAGTCATGGCCGCCAGAGCCCGCTACTGCGGCCAGAAGCTGGGAATTCCCCAGGGCTCCATCCGGGTCTACGGTCCCCACGGAGCCGGTCTCGTGGCCGCCAACGCCCCCGGAGGGGACTATGACGGTCCTCTCTCTGCCGCTCTTACCGCCGCCACCCGGGACATGAACCTGCGGGTGCGGGAGCTGGGCTTTAAGCCCTACATCGCCCCGGGACTCTCCTCCGCCGCCGTCTCCATTTTGCAGCTTCTACGAGGCCAGGTCCATTTCGGCGCAGTCCCCCTGGGCAAAGCCTATTTCGGCTGCCAGAGCCGCATGACCCCCCTGGGACCCCGGATCCTTCAGGAGGAACTGGCTCCGCCCCTGCAGCAGCGGATCGCCGAAGCCTTCCGGGAATTGGAGGAATTTTCCTATGACTGATTCCATTGTGCTGCTCCAGGCCGGGCAGTCTCCCCGGCTTTCCCGCCTGCTGGACTTTGCTTTGGCCGAATTCGCCGTAGAACCGGCAGGTCTACCGGAGCTGGAGGCCATGGCCTTGCAGGGCAGGCGGGTACTCATCGCCCTGACCACCGGGGAAGGCGGCATGTCCCTGGAGGCCTTCCGCCTGCTCCAATCCCTGAGGACCCACCCGGACTGTCTTCGGGGGGCCACCGGCGCCCTCATCGTAGACGGCGCCGGCGAGCTGTACACCAAGCAGGCCGCTCAGGCCGTGGCCCTGGCTGCCAACCTGGCCGGCTGCCTCTTCCCCGGCAAGCCCCTGGTGGAGGGCACCGGCTCCCTGTACAACCAGCACATCCTGGCCGGACAGCTGGGCCTGCCTTGGGAGGAGACCTATTTCACCCGGGCCCGGGATCTGGCCGGACGGCTGGCCCGGTTCCAGGCTCCCCGGTTCCCCCGGCCCCGGGTTCTCATGCTCCATGCCTCAGACAACCGGCGTTCCAACACCGTGGCTATGGGGAAGGCCGTCTGCAACCACCTGGCCCCGGTCTGCGACATCCAGACCATCAGTCTGCAAAACGGAGCCATTTACGACTGCCGGGGCTGCTCCTACACTGCGTGCCTCCACTACTCCCGCAATGGCACCTGCTATTACGGCGGGGCCCTGCCCACGGAAGTCTTCCCCGCCATTTTACAAAGCGACGTGGTGCTCTTGCTGTGTCCCAACTTCAACGACTCAGCCAGCGCCAACATCCTGGCCCTCATCAACCGAATGACCGGTCTGCTCCTGCAGCAGCCCCTATATGACAAATACCTGTACGCCATTGTGGTCTCCGGCTACTCCGGCGGGGACCTGGTAGCCCGGCAAATCCTGGGGGCCCTGTGCCTGAACAAGACCATGATGCTGCCGCCCCACTTCTGCCTCTTCCAGACCGCCAACGACCCCGGCGCCGCCCTGGCCGCCCCCGGCGTGGAGGAGCGAATGAAAGCCTGGGCCGGAAGCATCCTCTCCACAGTCCACCAGCCCGGCGGGGACCCTAGGTAGCAGATGAGACACAACCGGAGCCTCCCTGAAAGCCGTACCTTTGCACTGGCGCGGTAGCGCCTCGGCTTCCCCTGGGGGCATATGCACACCGTATGCAACAGTTCAGGCCAATTCTGTAATTTTTTAGAGTAGTGCAAAGACACTATAGCGTCACGTAGTGCGCACTCTCCAGGAAAAGCCTGTGAATGCGCCGGAAATTGGGATAAAACAGAAGATTTTTCCGTCTGCCCCCCGAGGCGGTAGGGTGCGGCCTCCTGGACGCACCGGCGGCAGGAAAAGAGGGATGCGTCCAAACCGCAAAGGGTACACGTTGCGGCTTGGGCGCATCCCTCATGTTGTCTGCCTGCATCCGGCGGGGCGGCAGATTTAGCCGCCCTCCTTCGCCTCCGGCTCCTGAAAGATTCTCACAGTACCGTCCTCCTCCGTCACAGCCCGCAAAGCTTCCAGACGGTCCAGACCAGGCAAGGGCCCCTCGGGGTCATAGACGTATCCCTCCGGCGGAATGGCATCCCCCGTTCCCACTGGTGCAGGCTCTGGGGCTGGCTCTGGCATGGGTGCAGCCTCTGGTTCCGGGATTGGCTCCGGAATGGGGGCGGACTCCGGTTCCGAAATCGGCTCCGGCATGGGGGCGGGCTCCGGTTCCGGAATTGGCTCCGGTGTGGGAGCGGGCTCCGGTTCCGGAATTGGCTCCGACATGGGCGCTGGCTCCGGTTCCGGAATCGGCTCCGGCATGGGCGCGGGCTCCGGTTCCGGAATTGGCTCCGGCATGGGGGCAGGCTCCGGTTCCGGAATCGGCTCCGGCATGGGGGCAGGCTCCGGTTCCGGAATCGGCTCCGGCATGGGCGCGGGCTCCGGCTCCGGAATCGGCTCCGGCATGGGCGCGGGCTCCGGTTCCGGA
>ERZ772893.3408-NODE-3408-length-11202-cov-4.897013_pt1 | contig 11202 bp, 8 predicted proteins | sample MGYA00511482_ERZ772893 | MGnify/ENA primary metagenome ERZ772893 (study PRJEB29015, sample SAMEA2737687) | human gut metagenome | biome: human gut; feature: human-associated habitat; material: faeces | place: China | collected 2012 ...
TAAAGCGATAAACAGAAATATGCAGAGACTGGTGAATATTGGGTTGATCGGAATACTTGGTGGTATCGCTAAAGAAGCAAAAGCGTCCGATGATCCGAAAGCGAAAATCTTAGTAAAGGCAGGAATGGTCATGATAGCCATAACAGAGGGATTACTTTTGTTCAGTGATATTCTAGATTATCGTAAAAGCAGAATTGAAGAAAAGTTGGAGAAATAAGAATAAAATGTATACAAAAGAACAGGACGGCGAAATTGAAAAAGTTTGTCGGGTATTTGCCGACTACATTAAAGAGAATTCATATTTTGACGTGGTTTGGTCAGAAAAACATTACAACCCTTTATGAATCAACTTCCTGAATATATGTCGCTGGTGGAAGAAATAGTTAAGGATTAAAGATATACTGTATTTCTTAGAATATAGGAAGTGCAGCTTTGAAGGAGTAGATCTTATGAAAGATGGAAAATTGGGTTGTGGAGGATTGATTGTGATCATTCTTCTGGTATTTGCTTTTTTGAACGATTTTGCTTCAGAACTTGGAGGAGCATTTCAATTCTTCTTTTGGATTGGAATTATCATCATAATTGCTGCTGTAGTTAAGTTCTTTCATGATAATTAATGAAAAACGAACCTACATTTGTATAAAACTAGATTTACAACAAAAAGATTTATGTAAAAAGATGCACAATATATCTCCCACCTATGATATACTTAAAATATGTTGGCAGAAGGGAGAAGTGCATCATGCCGAAGGGAACAAATCAGAAATTTAAGCTGTACCGACTGGCACAGATTATGCTGGAAAAAACAGATGAAGAGCATTATATTACAATGCCAGAAATCATGGAAAGTTTGGCGGAATACAATATCACAGCTGACCGAAAAAGTATCTATACGGATCTTCGTGATCTAAGTGTTCTTGGCATTGAAGTGGAAGGAGAACCGATTGGAAACCGTTATCATTATCATGTGGTCAGTCGCACGTTTGAACTACCTGAGTTGAAACTTCTGGTAGATGCAATTCAGTCTTCCAAATTCATCACAGAAAAGAAATCGAATACGTTGATTAAGAAGCTGGAAAAAATGGTTAGTGAATATGAGGCACAGAAACTGCAGCGTCAGGTATATGTGTCTGGAAGAATAAAGACAATGAATGAGAGCATCTACTACACAGTAGATGCTATTCATAATGCAATTTCAGAAAATAAGAAAATAAAGTTCCAATATTATCAGTGGAATGTAAAAAAAGAAATGGAACTCAGACATAATGGAGCCTGGTATCATATTAGTCCATGGGGACTTTCGTGGGACGATGAAAACTATTATCTGGTAGGCTACGATTCAGATGCGGAGAAGATTAAACATTACCGAGTAGATAAAATGCTTCATATCCGATTTTCAAGTGAGAACCGGGAAGGAAAAAAGTTCTTTAATAAGCTTGACATGGCTGATTATGCAAAGAAAAGCTTTGGAATGTTCGGAGGAAAAGAACAGACGGTAAAATTACTGGTAAAAAACAACCTGGTAGGTGTCATCATTGACCGTTTTGGGAAAAATGTGATTTTGTTTCCGACAGATGATGAACACTTTACTGTGAATGTAAATGTGCATGTCAGCAGACAATTCCTTGGATGGCTATTTTCATTGGGGGACGGTATAAAGATTATTGGACCGGATGATGTGGTGGAGCAAATGAGAAGTGAAATTAAAAGATTGATTGAACATTATTCATAGAAAATGGAGGGTAAACAAAGATGGCAGAAATAGAAAATAGCAAGGATTTGATTAGCGTATTATGGAGTGGAGCAGATATTTTACGTTCAAAAATGGATGCAAATGAGTATAAGGATTATCTGTTAGGAATCGTATTTTATAAATATCTTTCAGATTCTTTTTTGATTAAAGTATATGATTTGCTTTATGATGAAAAACCAGCCACATTGAAAGAAGCATTAGAGGCATATAAAGAAGCACTAGAGGATGAGAGTGCAGAAGAATTGAAAGATCAGCTGTCAGAAGAATGTCACTATGTTATGGAGCCAGAACTTACATACACTTATTTTGCTGATGCTGCAAGAAATAATTCTTTCAACCGTGAGCAGTTGCAGAAAGGATTTAATAATATAGAGCAGAGTGATCCAATCTTCGCAGATTTGTTTACCGATATTGATCTGTATTCCAATCGATTAGGTGCAGGCGACCAAAAACAGAGTGATACAGTTGCAAGTCTTATAAAAGAAATTGATAAAGCGGATCTGTTAAATTCAGATGCGGAAATACTTGGAAATGCCTATGAATATTTGATCGGACAGTTTGCTTCTGAAACAGGAAAGAAAGCAGGAGAATTCTATACTCCGCAGGCTGTATCAAAGATATTAACAAAAATTGCTATTTCAGGGCAGGAAGATAAAAAAGGATTATCCGTATATGATCCGTGTATGGGATCGGGGTCATTATTGTTAAATGCTAAAAAATATGCATCAGCACCAGAATATATCAAATACTATGGACAGGAACAGAATACATCAACTTATAATCTGGCGAGAATGAATATGTTTCTACATGGAATAGTGGCAGAAAACCAACATCTTCGAAATGGAGATACATTAGATGGGGATTGGCCAACAGGAGAAGAAACGGATTTCAATATGGTTCTTATGAACCCTCCATATTCAGCCAAATGGAGTGCAGCAGCAGGATTTCTTCAAGATGAACGTTTCAGTGATTATGGTGTATTAGCACCAAAGTCAAAGGCTGATTATGCATTTTTATTACACGGATTGTATCATTTGAAAAATAACGGGACAATGGCAATTGTTTTACCACATGGAGTTCTTTTCCGTGGAGCAGCAGAAGGAAAAATCAGAGAAAAATTGCTTCGCTCTGGTAATATCTATGCGGTGATTGGACTTCCGGCGAACTTATTTTACAATACATCCATTCCAACTTGTATCATTGTCTTAAAAAAACACAGAGACGGACGAGATGTACTCTTTATTGATGCATCTAAGAAATTTAATAAAGGTAAGAAGCAAAATGAGATGACAGATGAACACATCGATGAAGTTCTTGCTCTGTATAGTGACCGAAAGACTGTAGAAAAAGAATCCTATCTGGCTAGCTTTGAGGATATTGAAAAAAACGATTTCAATCTTAATATTCCTAGATATGTTGATAATTTCGAAAAAGAAGAAGATGTGGATATCAATACATTACTACAGGACATGAAGAAAACGGATGACGAATTGGAACAGGTCAAAGGTGACTTTGTATCTCTTCTGAAAGATTTAACATCACCAGATCAAAACATTATTTTTTCGTTAAATGATTTGATCAGAAAGCTGGAGGGATAATAGAGATGAAAAAACCAAAGATTAGATTTAAAGGCTACCAGGAAGATGATTGGGAACAGCGTAAGTTGGGGGAACTTGGTTCATTGAAAAATGGAATGAACTTTTCCAAAGAAGCCATGGGAATAGGATTTCCATTTGTAAATCTTCAAAATATATTCGGAAATAATGTAATTGATGTTACAAATTTAGGGAAAGCAATGGCATCTGATTCACAGCTGAAAGATTATAATTTGCTGAATGGCGATGTATTGTTTGTACGCTCTTCGGTAAAATTGGAAGGTGTAGGAGAAGCCGCCTTAGTACCACAAAACCTTGAAAACACAACATATTCTGGATTTATTATAAGATTTCGAGATGAATATGGATTGGATAATAATTTTAAAAGGTTTTTATTCGGAATAGAATCTGTACGAAATCAAATTATGGCACAAGCTACTAATAGTGCAAATAAAAATATCAGTCAAACAGTGTTGGAAAATCTTTGCTTGAAGATTCCAAATAAATCAGAGCAAGAAAAAATTGGTTTATATTTTTCTAACCTTGACCACCTTATCACTCTTCACCAGCGAAAGTGCGAAGAGACGAAAACCTTGAAAAAATATATGCTTCAAAAGATGTTTCCACAAAATGGTCATTCAGTTCCAGAAATTAGATTTTCCGGGTTTACTGAAGATTGGGAACAGCGTAAGTTGGTTGATTTGGTTGATCGTGTTACAAGAAAAAATCAAGATTTAGTCTCAGAGTTACCGCTTACGATATCGGCTCAATATGGCCTTATTGATCAGAATGAATTCTTTGATAAGAGAGTTGCAAGTAAAGATGTCAGTGGTTACTATCTGATTGAGAATGGAGAGTTCGCTTATAATAAAAGTACTTCAACAGATGCTCCTTGGGGAGCTATTAAAAGGCTGGATCGTTATAAAAATGGCGTATTATCAACGCTTTATATCGTATTTGGGATAAAAGAAAACAATCCTGTAGATTCCGATTTTCTGGTATCGTACTACAGCACAAACTTGTGGCATAAAGGTATTCATGAAATTGCTGCAGAAGGAGCGAGAAATCATGGACTTTTGAATATTGCACCTGCGGATTTCTTTGAGACGAAGCTGATGATACCGCAAGATATTGAGGAACAGAAGAAAATTGGAAAGTATTTTGAAGAGCTAGAAAGGCTCATCACTCTTCACCAGCATAAGTGTGAAGAATTACAGAATATTAAAAAATTTATGCTGAAAAATATGTTTATATAAAAAATAACGATAGTTTTTGATACTGAAATTAAGAAAGTACTAATAGATAGAATTAGTGAAAATTGCATTGTAGAAGAATGAGGCTTACGATGAGTATGATCTATAGCAAGAAATTTTAGATAATAATGAGTGAAAAGAAATTTAAAGTATAAAAATATGAAAGAAGTGAGAAAAATGGACAAAAAAGTGGAATTGTATCATGGAAGTGGTCAGATAGTAGAATTTCCTGAGGTTAGAAAGACAAGATATACAAAAGATTTCTCATGGGGATTTTATTGTACAAAAAGTTATGAACAGGCATATAGATGGGCAGAACGAAAACATAAGCATGGAATAATTAATGTATATTCATATACAGAAAATAAACAATTAAAAATAAAGAAATTTGATCAGATGTGTGATGAATGGTTAGATTTTATTGCAGAATGCCGAGTTGGAAAGATACACGAGTATGATATTGTGGAAGGCCCAATGGCAGATGATACAATCTGGAATTTTGTAAATGATTATTTAAGTGGAAATATAAGTAAAGCTGTATTCTGGGAATATGCAAAGTTTAAACATCCGTCACATCAGATTAGTTTTCATAGTATGAGAGCCTTAGAATGTTTGACGTATGAAAGGAGTGAAAACGTGGATGACGACACAGTGGAATAAAGATGATTTGTTTTATGTATGTTCGATGATTGAGTTTGTTGCAAGAGAAACTCATAATAAAGTAAAAGATGTAGTTGGGAAAATGACAGATGAAGATTTAGTGCATCAATTAAGAACGGCTGGTGTAAATCACTGTCTTTCTTTTGAACAGGTATGTGATGAATGGATTGAAGAATATCAAATTACAGAGGGAAATTTTGATAATATTACAACTTGTAAATATAGTGTTCCAACAGTAACTTCAATTGGAAGAGTATACCAAACGTTAATATTGAATGTTATGGGTTTGTATGCGAATGTAGTAGAAGCTATTAAGACTGTATATAATTCATTCATTAGTGATGAAATATCAGATTTTAATTCAAATGTATTTTATAGTAATCCGGATTATATAAAATGTTCATATGAAGCAGGTGAATTGTTGGATTAAAAAGTAGAAGATATTTTGAAAAAGTGAACGACTACAGAGATTCAGCGTAAGTTCAAATTTTGTATTGAATTGAGTTCAAACGATTGGGAACAGCGTAAGTTGGGGGAACTTGGTTCATTGAAAAATGGAATGAACTTTTCCAAAGAAGCCATGGGAATAGGATTTCCATTTGTAAATCTTCAAAATATATTCGGAAATAATGTAATTGATGTTACAAATTTAGGGAAAGCAATGGCATCTGATTCACAGCTGAAAGATTATAATTTGCTGAATGGCGATGTATTGTTTGTACGCTCTTCGGTAAAATTGGAAGGTGTAGGAGAAGCCGCCTTAGTACCACAAAACCTTGAAAACACAACATATTCTGGATTTATTATAAGATTTCGAGATGAATATGGATTGGATAATAATTTTAAAAGGTTTTTATTCGGAATAGAATCTGTACGAAATCAAATTATGGCACAAGCTACTAATAGTGCAAATAAAAATATCAGTCAAACAGTGTTGGAAAATCTTTGCTTGAAGATTCCAAATAAATCAGAGCAAGAAAAAATTGGTTTATATTTTTCTAACCTTGACCACCTTATCACTCTTCACCATCGTAAGTACATGAAATATGCTGATTTATCAGTTTTCGATTGGGAACAGCGTAAGTTTGCAGATTTCACATGGGATGCAGGGAAACGGAACAAGGAAGATTTAGATTTAGAACCGTATGCTATTACAAATGAGCATGGATTTATTCGTCAGCGTGATGCACATGACGATTTTGGATATATGAAAGATACGGACAGAAAAGCGTATAATATTGTTCAACCAAATTCGTTTGCCTATAATCCAGCAAGGATCAATGTAGGATCTATCGGATACTATAAAGGTGTGGAAAATGTGATAGTTAGCTCACTTTATGAAGTTTTTCAAACAGACAATTATGTGAACGATAGGTTCCTCTGGCATTGGCTCAAGTCTGATGAATTTCCAAGATGGATTGAGAAACTTCAAGAGGGAAGTGTTCGATTATACTTCTATTATGACAAGTTATGTGAATGTCAGTTATATATGCCATCATTAGAAGAACAGGAGAAGATTGCGACATTTTTAGATGACCTCGATCACCTCATCACTCTTCACCATCGGAAGCAAAATTACGTGTTAAATACCCTAATATATGCCAAAACCACGCTATTTATTACAAAGGAGAAAAAGAAAATGCCAGAATTAGAGAAAGTAATAGAAGATAAATTAATAGAACAGCTAGTTTTTGGAGAGTCCCAATGGACTTACCGTGAAGATTTAAAGACTGAGGAAGAACTTTGGCAAAATTTTAGATACATTCTAGAGCAGAATAATAAAGCACGTCTAGATGGACAGCCTTTGTCTGATGCAGAGTTTGAACAGGTTAAGAACCAGCTACAGTTTTCTTCGTTCTATAAAGCTGGTGAATGGCTGGTTGGCGAAAATGGGAAGGCAATGGTTCATGTGCAAAGGGATACAGAAAAATTGCATTTAGTTGTGATGAATCATGAGCATATTGCAGGTGGAAGCAGTGTTTACGAGGTTATTAACCAATATAATGCATTAAAAGACGATGACATCACTACGGTTACAAGGGACAGAAGATTTGATGTTACACTTATGATTAATGGTCTTCCAATGATACATATTGAATTAAAGAACAGACAGCACTCTTACATGGAAGCTTTTTATCAGATAAAAAAATATATCAGTGAAGGAAAGTTTACTGGTATTTTTTCGGCTGTCCAGATGTTTGTGATCAGTAATGGAGTAGACACGAAATATTTTGCTGCCGCAAGTGATACAGAGTTGAATCCTAAATTTATGAGCGGTTGGGTAGATACGGAGAATAATCCGGTGGCTGATTATATTGATTTTGCAAAGAATGTTCTTCGTATTCCGGAAGCCCATGAGATGATTGCCAGATATACAGTTTTGGATGAAGATGCAAAGCGATTGATTTTACTTCGACCATATCAGATTCATGCCATTGAGTCTATACGTGAGGCATCAAAGACAGGAAAATCTGGTTTTGTCTGGCATACGACTGGATCTGGAAAGACGCTTACTTCTTATAAGGCAACCAGAAATTTACTGATGGATATTCCTGCGATTGATAAAGCAATCTTTTTGATTGACCGTAAGGATTTGGATACTCAGACAACCATGGCATTTCAGGCTTATGCGAATAATGATTTGGTCGATGTAGATGAGACCGATAATGTAAATGATTTGAAAAAGAAATTAAAATCTGATGATCGTCAGGTAATCGTTACAACAATTCAAAAAATGCAGATTCTGATTAGCAAAAGATTACAGGAAGGAACATCTGAATACAACAAGATTAAAAACCTGAAAATTGCTTTTGTCGTAGATGAATGTCACAGAGCAGTTACTCCAAAAACAAAGCGTGAACTAGAACGCTTTTTCGGAAGATCGCTTTGGTATGGATTTACAGGAACTCCGAGATTTGCGGAGAATCCATATCCGCAGATGGGTGATTTGCCACGTACAACAGAGGAATTGTATGGAAAAAGACTTCACAAATATACAATCCAGAATGCGATTCATGATAATGCTGTACTTGGCTTCCAGGTAGAGCATAATGGTCCGAAAAATATTACAGATGAGACAGATGCCAGTGCATACGACAATGAGACCCATATGCTCCGGGTATTAGATATCATCCTGAACAAATCCTATCACAAGCTGGGATTTCAGAATGGAAAAGGACAAACATATGAGGGACTTTTGACAACGAGTTCCATCCAGATAGCACAGAAGTATTACGAACTCCTGACCAAGGTGAAAAATGGAGAAACATCATTAGAAATCGATGAGAAAATCAAACAGGTTCTTCCGGATTTTCCGAAGTTTGCAATTACTTATTCCGTAACAGAAAATGAAGAAGGTTCCCACGTAAACCAGGAAAAGATGCAGAAATCACTAGATGATTATAATCAGATGTTTGGTACAAAATATGAGCTTTCACAGATTCAGGGGTATAATGGTAATCTGAATAAACGTCTCGCACGGAAAGATGCAAAATTCAAGAGCAGAAGTGAGCAGCTGGATCTGGTCATTGTGGTAGACCGCCTATTAACAGGATTTGATGCACCATGCATGTCCACCATTTTTATTGACAGACAGCCGATGGGACCACATGATCTGATTCAGGCTTTTTCAAGAACAAACCGTATTTTTGATAAAAACAAAACATACGGACAGATTGTTACTTTCCAGGCACCAAAGTTATTTAAGGAAAGTGTTGACAACGCAGTGAAATTATACTCTGCGGGAAGTACAGGGACAGCGATTCTGGCAGAATGGGAAGAAATAGAACCAGCATTTCGTAAATCGTTGGCAGCGTTAAGAGTATCAGCAGAAACACCGGAAGAAGTAACACCGATGTCAATCAAAGAGAAAAAAGTGTTTGTCAAGATATTTCAGACCTTTGACCGATTATTTGCTCAGCTCAAATCATTTACCCAGTATGATGACAGTATGCTTGAGGAGTATGGCATTACAGAAGAGGAATACGATAAATATGCCGGAGTTTATAAAAATGCTGTAGAAGAAATAAAAATAGCAGAAGGTGGAGACGATTCCGGGAACGAACCACCGGAAGATGAAACGATAGACGTCGATTATGAATTGATGGCTTATAGTAGTACAAAGATTGATTATGAGTATATTATCAATCTGATCCAGAATATTGTAACACCAGATGAAGATGCAGAAGCGATATCTCCGGAAGAACGTCAAAAACAGATTGATGAAGTGAAACAGTATATTGATGAAATGCGGAAAGATAATCCAAAGGTAGCCGAGATTATGACGAATCTGGTTAGTGAAATTGAGGAAGATGAAAACAAATATAAGGGTCAGTCTATCTTAAATATTGTGGAAAACATGAAACGTGATTGCATTGAAAAGGTAATCTCTGATTTCTGTGTGACTTGGTACGCATCGAAAGAAGATGTTATGTATGCGGCTCTTCATTACAGAAACGGGGAAATACCAAACGAAAGTGTGATCAAAGCAACAATTGACTATCAGAGTTATAAATCCGTACAAGAAAAGGCACTTCCAAAATTCAAATATTATGCGAAGTGTATGGCAGAATTAAAGAAAACATTAGATGAAGAAATTAAACCTCTGATCAGTGTTGCATAAGAAAATAATAGGTGATTAATTGTCTGTATCAGCGTAAGTGATTCGGGAAAGGAAGATAAACTTATGCAACAGGAAACAGACAAAATGCAATTATTTTATGAGTACTATAAACAGTGGATTGAAGTGTACAAAAAAGGTGCAATCAGGGATGCCACGATGGCAAAGTATCTGATGACGCAGAAATGGGTAGAAAAACTTGCTCCGGAGTTGAAGGTTTGTGAACTCACCAGGACTGCTTATCAGAAATTGCTGAATGATTATGCGAAAGATCATGAACGGCAGACAACGCTGGATTTCCATCATCAATTGAAAGGAGCAATTCTGGATGCGGTAGATGAAGGAATGATAGAGAGAGATCCAACCAGAAAGGCAATCATCAAGGGGAAATCGCCAAGAGCAAAAAAAATAAAGTATTTGAATCAGTTTGAATTACATACGTTAATTGCTCACCTTGATATTCGAGAAGAGGTAAACTGGGACTGGTTTATTCTATTGGTTGCAAAAACCGGTATGAGATTTTCAGAAGCACTTGCGATTACTCCTTCGGACTTTGATTTTGCAAGACAAACATTGTCTATTAGTAAAACATGGGATTATAAGGGTAATGGTGGCTTCCTTCCAACAAAGAATAACTCATCAGTGAGAAAAATTCAGATTGATTGGCAGATTGTTGTGAAATTTTCAGAGCTTACTAAGAATCTGCCAGAAGATAAACCGATTTTTGTTGGAGAAACAAAGATCTATAATTCTACAGTGAATGATGTACTTACCAGACATTGCAAAGCGTGTGGAATTTCAGAGATATCCATTCATGGACTTAGACATACACATGCCTCTCTTCTTCTGTTTGCAGGTGTATCAATCGCCAGTGTAGCCAGACGTCTGGGTCATGCCAGTATGACAACAACGCAGAAAACATATCTGCATATCATTCAGGAACTCGAAAATAAAGACGTTGACCTGGTAATGAGAACATTATCAGGATTATAAACGCAAATAATTAAACAGGATTACTTACGCTGATCTAGATATATAACGAATCCGAAATCAAAATGTGTAGGAGCAGTATTTTTAGGCATAAAAATGGAAACGGAGGCAGTGAAATGGATATATCAAAAGCAGACTGGAAACTTTATCGTGAGCGTGTCCCAGACTGGCAAGAACACTATATGGAAAAACTTACAGAAGAATATGTAAAATTACTAACTTCCCCAGGTCATGCGTCAGATCATTTTTGGGAATACAAAAGTGGATATTGAGAATGGAAAAGTGGACATTCAAGACAAAAAAGTGGATATTGAAAGTGTACTTTCCGAAAAA
>ERZ772893.3411-NODE-3411-length-11190-cov-3.691603_pt1 | contig 11190 bp, 10 predicted proteins | sample MGYA00511482_ERZ772893 | MGnify/ENA primary metagenome ERZ772893 (study PRJEB29015, sample SAMEA2737687) | human gut metagenome | biome: human gut; feature: human-associated habitat; material: faeces | place: China | collected 2012 ...
TGTTTGCCTGTATAGATACATTTTCAGACCAGAAGATGACAAGTGATTTTATGGCAGCCAGTATAGGTACGAATCCGGTGATTATACGAAAGCTGTTGCAGCAGTTAAAAGCAGCAGGTTTAATTAAAGTTTCAAGAGGAACAGGTGGAGTCACCATTACCAGACCGCTTGATCAGATTACATTTCTTGATATCTATAAGGCAGTCGAATGTACTCCGGATGAGGAGCTGTTTCATTTTCATGAGAACCCAAATTCAAATTGTCCGGTAGGAAGAAATATTCACCGTGTGTTGGATGGCAGATTATTGCAGGTGCAGAAGGCGATGGAGGACAAACTTGCGGGAATGACTCTGGCAGATGTGAAAAAAGATGTTTCCCTGTGTATAGAGGAAGAGTGAAACATCTGCCTTTCTGATGTCGGATAGGTATGTCATGGTTTAAAATATTTTTTGATGTAACTATTGACATTACAACAAAACCATGATATAGTACAACCATAAGATGTAACAATGAATGTTACAAAGAAAAAAGGAGGTGCTTTTTCATGAAAAAAGTAGTAGAATTTTTACAGAAAAACCCAGTTCAATATTTAGCAACCGTAGGACGTGACGGAAAGGCAAAATGCCGTCCGTTTATGTTCTGTTTTGAGCAGGATGGAAAGCTTTGGTTCTGTACAAACAACACGAAGGATGTCTATAAGGATATGCTTGAGAATCCGGAAATTGAGGTATCGGTTTCTTCTCCTGAGTATGCATGGATTCGTCTTCATGGCAAGGCAGTATTTGAGAACAACATGAGTGTAAAAGAAGGATGTATGAACAATCCTATCGTGAAGGGACAGTATCAGACAGCAGATAATCCGATTTTTGAGGTGTTCTATCTTGAGAATCCACATGGTGTCATTGCTGATTTCTCCGGTAATCCGCCTTATGAATTCTAAAATGACAAAAACAGATTATCTAAAACTGCTCGTTGATGAAATTCATTCTACAACGGTAGCAACAATCGGAGCCGACGGACATCCTCAGACTAGAATTATTGATATGATGTATTATGATAAGGAAGGTGTTTACTTTCTCACTGCAAAAGGGAAAGAATTTTATGCACAACTGATGGAACAACAGTATGTAGCTATTTCAGCGACGAAAGAAAAAATTGCGATATCACTTCGTGGAAAAGTACAAAATATCGGGAAGAAGAATCTGGATATTATGTTTGAAAAGTAATAGGTGGCGGAAGGGAAATCAGGACGGGATACTTTGTGGAAGAGGGATGTATAGGGTGTAAGCTGTGTTATTCGGTCTGTCCGCAAAAGTGTATTGAGATATCCTCAATTCCGGTTGTGATAAATCAGAAGCATTGTCTTCATTGCGGAAGATGTGCACAAACCTGTCCTAAGCAGTGTATTAAGAAAAGAGGTTAATTATGGTTTTTAAGAAAATCAGAAAAGGTCATGTTGACTGGAGAGATTTTCTGTGTGGTACTCCTGCAAGTGATTACATATTTCAAAAAGACGCATATGAAGAGCAGATAGAAAATGCTGTAAATTTTATAAAGGATGCAGATGCTGTTATCATAGGTGCCGGTGCAGGTGCTTCAACGGCGGCAGGACTCGAATATGGTGGAAAGAGATTTACCGATCATTTTGCCGAATTTATAGAAAAATATGGCGGTCACTATATGACGGATATGTATGCCGCAGGATTTTATCCATTTCCATCGGAGGAAGCCAGATGGGGATACTGGTCGAAACATGCACTGCTCAATAGATTTGATCCTCCTGCACTGCCGCTTTATCAGGAATTGTATTCTATTGTTAAAGATAAAGATTATTTTGTGCTCACAACCAATGTGGATCACCAATTTTATAAAGCAGGATTTTCAGCAGAAAAAATATTTGCGACACAGGGTGATTATGGAGAGATTCAGTGTCAGAGAGGATGCCATCCAAAGACCTATGACGCAGAAGAACTATTCCGAAAGATGGATGCCCGGAGAAGGGACTGTCTGATACCATCGGAGCTTGTGCCAAAATGTCCTGTATGCGGTGGAAACATGACAATGCACCTTAGATGCGATAATTATTTTGTGGAGGATGAACAGTGGCATGAAGCTGCCGACAGATATGCAGATTTTCTTGACCGGAATCAATCCAAAAAAGTTGTCCTGATAGAGCTTGGAGTTGGATTTAATACACCGATTATTATTCGATTCCCATTTGAAAAATTAGTACGGGAACATGCAACATACCGATTGCTTCGCCTGAATATGGACGAAGCAGTGGTACCTGAAGGCTTTAGCAACCGGGCAATCGGAATCAGTGGAGATATGGCAGGAGCAATCACAGATATAGGGAGGCTGATAGGATGACACAGAGTGAAAGACGGGAATATTTAATCCAATATCTTTTAAAAGAGGAACGCAGACTTTATGGGAAAAAGATGCCTGCTGATAAGCAGGGGCAGGAGAATCTGCTTCGCTCCTTGATGAATGTCAGACTTCCAAAACCAATAAGCGGGGATTTTTTAAAGATTCAGGACGAATATCTCAAAGAAAGAAATTTTGAACGGGGCATTACAGATATTGCAGATTTAAAACCGGTTGTATCAGACACAGGACTTTATCTCTGGCAGGGAGATATCACAACATTAAAATGTGATGCCATTGTCAATGCGTGTAACTCACAGATGCTTGGCTGTTTTTCACCAATGCATGCGTGCATTGATAATTTTATTCATACCTATGCAGGAATAGAACTTCGCCTTAAAATGCATGAAATCATGACAAAGCAGGAACATGAGGAAGCAACAGGTCAGGCAAAGATCACACCCGGATATAATTTACCGTGCAACTATGTGCTTCATACCGTTGGACCTATTGTACAGGGCAGATTACAAAGGAAACATGAGGAGCTTTTAGCCTCATGCTATCGTTCCTGTCTGGAACTCGCAGAGAAATATGAAGTGAAAAGTATTGCTTTTTGCTGTATTTCTACAGGAGTATTCATGTTCCCAAATGAACGTGCGGCTGAAATAGCAGTCCGGACTGTTAAGAAATATTATGAGGATACAGGAAGCCGGATGAAGGTTGTATTCAATGTATTCAAGGACGAAGACCTTGCTATTTATAGAACATTACTGTATCATCAATAAGATAGGCAATTTTTCAGAATACCAAAAACCCCCGGTAATATCAGTATCACTGATATTACCGGGGGTTTCCCGTAAAGCTGATGACGGGACTCGGACCCGTGACCTCCTCACTACCAATGAGGTGCGCTACCACCTGTGCCACATCAGCTTGTCGATTGTCTCAACGAATGATAGTATACTATATGACAACCGTAGTTGTCAATAAAAAACAGATAGAAAATGCAATCAAAAAAATAATGTTCAAAAATCAACTATACATTAGGCGTCTGAGTCAGAAGATTGACAATCGCAGGATTGTAGCTGACATTCTGGAAAGAATAAAGACTCCGTGCTGAAGTTTCGTCCTCATGTCCGGAAGAATAGCCGGTTGTTGCATCTTTGTTTGCAGTAATCTGCTCTAAGAACAGTTCTAAGAAACGCATATAGTCTTCATAGGAAAAAATCTGTTCTAAGAGGCTCTGAACGCGTTCATTGTAAGTATCATTCTCAAGAGCCGATAAAAAATCGGCAGAAGAAATCTGATTATTCGTCTCATCAATGGTAAGGTTCTCATTCATATAGGCAGTGACCTTAGCCACATAATTCTGTGTCTCTTTAAAAGGCGGAACTCCACCGTATTTTGCAACATTTCCCATGCCGGCATTGTAAGCTGCCAAAGCCAGAGTAGTATCACCATCGTATTTATCTAAAAGCTGGCGGATGTATTTTGCACCGCCCATAATGTTCTGCTCCGGATCGTAGGCATTCGTGACACCTAAGGATGCTGACGTAGCAGGCATGAGCTGCATCACACCCTGTGCGCCGCTCGAAGAAGTGGCATTCGGATCGAAGTTGGATTCCTGCTTTGCCATCGCTTTTAACAGGGCAACCGGTACGTTATAAGTCTCAGAAGCCTTGTTAAAAATGTCATCCATTGTCGTGGTGGATGCATTCAGATAAGAAGCAAAATCCTCGTTTGTATTTTCAACATTTTCAGTCTGGTTTGTTACATTTACATCAGATACGGAAGAAATTCCTAAAATTTCAGCAATGTTCATTGGTAAATCTCCTTCTATAATGATGAATATTTATCATTATTCTACCATATCTGCAAAAAAATGTCTTGCCTTTATTGACATTTTTTTAAAGAAACAGTATAGTGTCCCTATGAAGAACTACTAAAAGAGGGATAAGAATATGGCAAATGTAGGTTTAACAGAGTATTTAATGGAATTTGGGCTGACAAGACAGGAAGCAACCATCTATCTGAATCTGATGGAGCGGGGGATGCAGACAGGCTATGAAGTATCCAAGCAGACAGGCATTTCGCGTTCTAACGTATATCGTGCGTTAGCGGGTCTCGTAGAAAAAGGAGCTGCTTATACATCGGAAGAAAATGCCACCAAGTACATGGGAATCGATGTAGAGGAATTTTGCAGTAACAAAATCCGCAGAATGGAGCAGTACAAAGAGATTTTAGCAGTGAATATGCCAAAGGAACATGAAGAGGCAGAAGGTTATCTTACCGTCAGCGGAGATGAGCAGATCCAGCATAAAATCAAAAATATGCTGCTTTCGGCAAATAAACGGGTCTATCTGTCGATGTCCGCAAAAAATCTTAAAAAATTCATACCGGAGATTTCGCAGCTGATCGAGCAGAAGGTCAAGGTTGTGGTACTTTCCAATAAAGCACCGGATCTCTTAGGCATCAAATTTTATCTGACCGAAAATAAGGAACAGCAGGTCGGAGTCATTACGGATTCCCGCAATGTGCTGACCGGAGAACTCGGAAACGGGGAATACAGTACCTGTCTTTATTCGGGACAGATCAACCTTGTCCGTGTTTTCAAAGATTCTTTAAAAAATGAAATAAAATTAATAGAATTAACAGGAGGAGTTAAGTAATGAGCAAGAAGCCATTTGTAACAAAGGAAAAATTAGAGGAGATCATCAAAAAATATCCGACACCGTTTCACCTTTATGATGAGAAAGGGATTCGTGAAAATGCAAAAGCCGTACAGGAGGCATTTGCATGGAATCCGGGATTTCGTGAATATTTTGCAGTAAAGGCGACACCAAACCCGTTTTTAATCAATATTTTAAAAGAATATGGCTGTGGCTGTGACTGCTCTTCCATGACAGAGCTGATGATGGCAGATGCGTTAGGTTTTCAGGGAGAGGAGATCATGTTTTCTTCTAATGATACACCGGCAGAAGAGTTTGCGTTTGCGGCAAAGATCGGGGCAACCATCAACTTAGATGATTTTACACATATTGACTATTTAGAAAAGACGATCGGCTATATACCGGAAACCATCAGCTGCCGTTACAATCCGGGCGGTGTGTTTAAGATCAGCAACAGCATTATGGACAATCCGGGTGATGCAAAATACGGATTTACCCATGATCAGATTTTAGAGGGATATAAGATCTTAAAAGAAAAAGGAGCAAAACGTTTTGGAATCCATGCCTTTTTAGCAAGTAACACCGTAACCAATGACTATTATCCGACACTGGCAAAAACCCTGTTTGAGACAGTAGTAGAGATCAAAGAAAAGACAGGCGTTAAGATGGACTTCATCAATCTCTCCGGTGGTGTGGGAATCCCATACAGACCGGGTGAGGAAGGCAATGACATTCGTGCGATCGGAGAGGGCGTACGCCGTGTCTATGAAGAGGTATTAGTCCCGGCAGGAATGGGAAATGTGGCAATTTATACCGAGATGGGACGTTTTATGATGGGACCGTATGGCTGTCTGGTAACCACGGCAATCCATGAAAAACATACCCATAAAGAATATATTGGCGTAGATGCGTGTGCCGTGAACCTGATGCGTCCGGCAATGTACGGAGCATATCACCATATTACCGTGATGGGAAAAGAGGATGCACCGTGCGACCATACCTACGATGTGACCGGTTCTCTTTGTGAAAATAATGACAAATTCGCGATCGACAGACAGCTTCCAAAGATTGATATGGGAGACCTTTTAGTACTCCATGATACCGGAGCACATGGATTTGCCATGGGATATAATTACAATGGTAAGTTAAAATCCGCAGAGATCCTGTTAAAAGAAAATGGAGATTTTGAACTGATCCGCCGTGCAGAGACGCCAAAGGATTATTTTGCAACCTTTGATTGCTTTGATATTTTAAAGGACATGAAAGATCCTTATCAGAAATAATAAGAGAAGCAGATAGAAAAGGGAAACAAAAGAAAGATAAACGAAAAATAGGAATAAACCAAGAATAAGAACAAGGCAGACCGCAAATATCTGTGCCAAATGGTAAATGTGGTCTGTTTTTCTATAGAAAAGATACCAGATACCAAAAAGCAGTAGATATAAAAAAGTAGTGTTGCATTTTAGAAACACTTATGATATGATATCAATTGTTCGGGTTTTCAAAGAACATACGCCGGTGTGTCGGAATTGGCAGACGAGGCAGACTCAAAATCTGTTTGTGGCAACGCAGTGTGGGTTCAAGTCCCACCACCGGCATTATTGATAAGAGGACAAGATGAAAAAGCAGGAAATCATTACGGTTTCCTGCTTTTTTCTCTATAGGAAATACCGTGTTATGTTAAAGTATGAAAAATGAAAATCGTATTGCCTATAGAGAAAAAAGTTTTCGGGAGAAGATGCGAAATACACTTTTGTTATTTACTCGGTAGATTTGCATAGTAGAGCAACAAGATATTATCATAAAAAAACAGGAGGATGTTCCATATTGGAGCATCCTCAAGGGGGAAAGAGATAAATCTATAATAAATTTTGCTTGTTGTTAGGCGAAGCACAGCAATCATACATAGGTTCCTATACATAACTGCCGTCCTCTGTAATTGATGATTTTAGTATAAAGGGAATCTGTGAAAGAATCGTGACGAAATTGCGAAGAAAGTATAAAGAATTTCTATATAGAAAATGAAGTGCATTTGTGCTAAAATAAATCATAGGTTTTTGTGCAGAATGACAGAAAGGAATGTTATGCAGCAACAGGCATACTTTGTATATGAAAAAAAAGAACAGGGGATATGTATTCTCCGGTGTTATGCGAAAGAGAGCAGAGTGGTAGTGCCGGAACAGATCGAAGGGCTTCCGGTTACGGAGATCGCACCATATGCTTTTGCGGCCGATATGGAAAAAGAGCCAAAAAATCCAGGAGAACTGCCATGCATCTGTGGAGAACTGTTAGAAGAGCTGGTGCTGCCCGGAACGGTAGAGCGTATCGGAAGATATGTATTTTATAACTGCAGATATTTTCGGGAATTTACATTTGGAGCAAATATCCGTTATATGGGAGCGGGGGCATTTACCGGATGTAAACGTCTGTCAAAGCTGCATGTACGGGATATGGGACAGGAAAAATCCTGTTTAAGAGAAGTTTTAGTCGATCTGAACCAGACCGTGACAGTAGAGTGGTTGGGAAAAGATGGGTTTCAGGTATTGTATCCGGCATTTTTTGAGGAGGCAGTCGAGAATACTCCGGCACGGATCATAGAGACGCATACGCATGGTGTAGGGATACAGTACCGGAATGCATTTCGTAATACACAGATCGACTGGGAGGAATATGACAGGCTGTTTGAAATCGGCAGGCATAACATGGAGCCGGAAGAAGCGGTATATGCATCTGCCTATCGTCTGAAAAGTCCGCTTGGATTAAAAGAAGAGGCAGCGCAGTCCTATGAGAATTTTTTAAGAGAGCATATGGAAAGGGCAGCGGAGTTATTTCAAAGAGAAGGCGAGACGGAACTGCTTCGTTGGCTTGCAGAAGAATTTGTGCATGAAAAGAGTGAACTTGAAGTATTGATGAAAGCAGTGGCCGGTGATGTGGCAGCAGTCAGTATGCTTATGGATATATCAAAACGCAGATTTTCTATAGGAAAGAAAAAGGGATTTTCCCTGTAAGGCAAAATAGATCGTAGAGTATGTTTGAAGAGGAATTATTAGAAAAAACAGCAGTCTGTACAGAGATATTACAGGATGCGAAAAATGAATTATATCTGAATATGAGATTTTTAGATGTGGCATTGAACAGTCTTTCCCTGCAGCCGACGTTTGAGGTGTCGGATTATGCAGTGGATGGAGCAGTCTTTTATTATGAAATCCCACATCTGATCGAACAGTATAAAATAGGAAATGTCATGGTGAACCGTGCGTATCTGCACAGTGTGTTCCACTGCCTGTTTGCCCATGTCTTTAAGGAAAAACGGGAAGAGAAAATGCTTTGGGATTTAGCATGTGATATTGCAGTGGAGTCCGTCATTGACAGCCTGCCGGTGAGGTGTTTGCGAATGCCTTCAAGACCTTACCGCAGGGCGGTTTATAATGGATTACAGGAAAAAATCCGTGTTCTTACCGCAGAGGGGATTTATAAATTGTTAGCAGAAAACGATATGGACCCCCGCATGATCGCGCGGCTGGTATTGGAATTTCGTGTGGATGACCACCGATACTGGAAAAGCGACAGCGAAAAAAAGCGAAACGGAATGCCGAATGAAAACCGCTGGCAGGATATTCGGGAAAAGATGGAGACCGAATTATCTACCTTTTCAAAAGAGGCGGCAGAAGATTCCAAAGGATTGTGTGAACAGCTTGCCGTAGAGAACAGGGAGCGGTACGATTACCGCAGTTTTTTGAAAAAATTCTGTGTCTTAAAAGAAGAGATGCAGGTGGACATCGACAGTTTTGATTACATATTTTATCATTACGGGATGGAAATGTATGGCAATATGCCGCTGATCGAGCCGCAGGAGACAAAAGAGGTCAACCGGATCGAAGATTTTGTCATAGCGATCGATACGTCCATGTCCTGTAAAAGAGAACTGGTGCAGAAGTTTTTAGAAGAGACCTATTCCGTCCTCAGTCAGTCCGAATCATTTTACCGGAAATTCCGCGTACATATCATCCAGTGTGATGAACGTGTACAATCAGATGTAGTAGTAACGAATGCCAAAGAACTGCAGGACTATATGGATCATTTTACGATCCGTGGTCTGGGTGGAACGGACTTCCGTCCGGTGTTTACTTATGTCAACCGTCTTTTGGCAGAAAAGAAGTTTCCAAAGTTAAAAGGACTGCTTTATTTTACAGACGGATATGGACGCTATCCATTGAAAAAACCGCCTTATGATACCGCATTTGTATTTTTAAAAGAGGATTATCTGGATGTGGATGTCCCGCCGTGGGCGATCAAACTGGTCTTAGGAGAAGAAGATTTAGAAGAACAACAGTAGGAGTAAAATAGAATGAATATCAAACGAGCAAAACAGGAGATCAAAGATACGATAGAAGCGTATTTTTTGAAAAATGAGTGGGGCGAATATGAAATACCGGCGATCCGGCAAAGACCGATCCTGCTCTTAGGTTCTCCGGGAATCGGAAAGACACAGATCATGGAGCAGATCGCAAAGGAATGTCAGATAGGGCTGGTGGCTTATACGATCACACACCATACCAGACAGAGTGCCATCGGACTTCCGTTTATTTCAAAACATACCTTTGATGGAAAAGAGCAGGCAGTCACGGAATATACCATGAGCGAGATCGTGGCATCCATTTATGAAAAAATTGAAAAAACCGGCTTAAAGGAGGGAATCCTTTTTATCGATGAGATCAACTGTGTTTCCGAGACCTTGGCTCCGGCGATGCTGCAGTTTTTACAGTGTAAGACCTTTGGAAACCATAAGATACCGGACGGCTGGCTGATCGTTGCGGCAGGAAACCCACCGGAGTATAATAAATCCGTGCGTGAGTTCGATGTGGTTACGATGGACAGGATCCGTAAGATCGAAGTGGAAGCAGATTTTCAGGTCTGGAAAGAGTATGCATATGCCAATGGACTGCATCCGGCAGTTATTTCCTATCTGAATACGAAAAAACAGAATTTTTATCAGATGGAGACTACGATAGACGGACGCTGTTTTGCAACACCAAGAGGCTGGGAAGATTTGTCCACGATGATTGGGATTTATGAAAAGATTGACAAGACCATCGACCGGGAAGTGGTGGCACAGTACATCCAGCATCCGAAGATCGCAAAAGATTTTGCAAACTACTTAGAACTGTTTTATAAATACCGCACCGATTATCAGATCGAAGAGATCTTTAAAGGCAATCCGGATGAAATTTTAATGAAAAAGGTAAGTTACGCTTCCTTTGATGAACGATTAGCAGTGTTAGGACTTCTGATTTCTAAAGTCAACGAGCGTATCCGGTTTGCAGTCGAAAAAGAAGAGGAAATGGAGCTGCTGCAGGGAACGCTGATCCGCTATAAAGAGTCGGGACAGGCAGAAGTATCAAAGGATGCATTAGAATTGTTAGAAGAAGTGACGGCAGGCCTGCTTTTTGAGGAAAAACAGAAAAAAGAGGCAGAGCTTTTAAGCCGCAGACAGGAGCAGAACTATCGAAGGGCAGGAACTTTATTAGAGACGTATCTGCAAAGATTGAGATTAGAAGGCAGCATGGATTTTGAAGCTGCATTTGCAAAAATAAAAGAGTGGTTTGAAGAAGAAAATCAGAAATATCTGCAAATGGGACAGACTGCGGAACAGTATTTAGAATATGCCTTTGACTTTTTAGAAGGTACCGGACTGACCGGACAGGAAATGGTGATCTTTATTACGGAACTGAACTCAAATGCCCGGAGTGTGGCATTTTTACAGGAATGTGAGTCAGAACGGTATTTCCGTTACAATAAGGAATTGCTTTTTTCTGAAAAACGTGAGAAAATTTTAGAAAAGCTAAATTAGTATAAATCGTAAAAATATAGAAATGAGGACAATTATGGGAAAAGTGTTACAGGCAATCACAGGCAGCACAAAGCGGATTGTGGGTATTATGGCGCATGATTTTCAAAGAGTCTTTACCAATCCGGTTGCAGCCATTATCGCAGTTGGTGTTATGGTGCTTCCGTCGCTGTATGCCTGGTTTAATATACAGGCAAGCTGGGACCCGTATGGAAGTACGGACAATATATCCGTAGCGGTTTCTAATGTGGATGAGGGAACCGTGGTACAGGGCATGGAACTCAATGTCGGTAAGAGTATCGTTGA
>ERZ772893.3419-NODE-3419-length-11161-cov-4.924815_pt1 | contig 11161 bp, 8 predicted proteins | sample MGYA00511482_ERZ772893 | MGnify/ENA primary metagenome ERZ772893 (study PRJEB29015, sample SAMEA2737687) | human gut metagenome | biome: human gut; feature: human-associated habitat; material: faeces | place: China | collected 2012 ...
CAGAGTCACCTTCACGGGGATAGAGGGGAAATATTTCAGCTCGCAGATTGCCGCATCCATGATGAGTTTATCCATGTCGGAAATACGGTCGAGTTCCCAGTTGGTAGTGAACTGATCCACTAATTCCAAGTTTTCCTTCATGTCGAGAATGGACTTCCGGAACAGGGTTTTCGCAAAACTCAAGTCTTCTTCCTCGTTATATAAGGAGATAAAGAAAACTGTGTCTTCAGAATAACTTTCTTTCATATTCTTCACCGTTTTGTACACGATACTCAACACGAGTTCAAAATCGTCATTCCAGAAAATATTCTTTTCTTCCATGGCTTGGTCGAAATCTTCATCTTCCGCGATTAATTCCGAGATCATGTCAAGCACGAGTTTCTTGTGATCCTCGTAAGTCACGTTGGGTTTGGACATGTAAAGCTTGAAAAAATCCATTTCCATCATGCGGTCATGTAATAAGGCGACCACGTCTTGACACTCGTTCAAAGAAACTAGATTCGTAGATACATAGGTCTTGAATTTCCGGTTATTGGCAATTTGATTGATTACTGGGTTGTCAATAAAGCGGGTGTTCGGGTTTAATTCTCTTTGCGATGCAAGTTTCCGATTACGGGCAGCATCTATTTTTAAAAATGCACGACGTTGGATTTCCGTGATTAAGAGGAAAACGTGGTAGTATAAATCCGTACTTTTGGTTATACTTTTGAACAAATCTCTTTCCACTTCCGTAATTGTCACTCCCTCTTTCTTCGTGTAAGAATATAAAAGCTGTAAAACTTTAATTCTAATTAATCTTCTACTTGTCATTTTATAAAGAACTATATGTTTAAACCGGTGCGCAAAAGTACTAATTAAATTGAAAACGGAAAATTGAAAATGGAAAATTATTAGTACTTTCGCATGATTTATGCAATAAAGGTTGTAGGAATGATAAAGAACATCCATATAGGAAATTACGCTTTAATCGATAAAACGAATATCGAGCTAGAGAAGGGATTTACGATTATTACCGGGGAAACAGGTGCGGGAAAATCCATTTTGTTAGGTGCGATTGGGCTGACATTGGGACAGCGGGCTGATGTTGCAGCCATTATGGATAAGAACAGGAAATGTGTGGTCGAGATCACGTATGATGTCGTGGGGTACGATTTACAGCAATGGTTTGCTGATAATGATCTGGATTATGACGACGAGGTGGTTGTGAGACGAGAACTGACGGCAGACGGCAAATCGAGGGCGTTTATTAATGATACTCCCGTTAATAACAAATTATTGAAAGAGTTTGGGAGTTTCTTGATCGACGTACATTCACAACATCAGTCCTTACTTATCGGGCAACCGGAATATCAATTGGAAATACTGGATGCTTTTTGCGGTAATCAAGCGTTGTTGAAAGATTACCGGGTAAAATATACCCGCCGACAGGGATTGTTGTCAGAACTGACTTCACTAAAACAGCGGGCAAAAGAGGCCGAGCAAGAGGAAGATTATTTGAAATTCCAGTTTAACCAGCTGGATGAAGCCCGTCTGCGAGAAGGAGAACAGCAGGAGTTGGAGGAAGAACTGGCCGTGTTGAATAATGCGGAGAATATTAAATCTGCCTTTTCTGAATCGACGTATGTATTAACGGAATCGGATAATCCCGTTATTCAGGCCTTGAAAGGGGTGAAGAATCGGATGGCGACATTGGAGGGGATCGTGAAAGAGGCTGCCGACTACGAGCAGCGTCTGAGCTCGGTGATTCTCGAACTGGAAGATATTGCCGATGAATCGGAACGAATGGCGGAACGAGTGGAATACAACCCGGCAAGAGTTGACGTGATCAACGAACGATTGAACGTGATGTATGATTTGCTACACAAGCACCGCTTGGAAAAAGTCGAGGAACTGATCGCTTTAAAGGATGAGTTAGGGAAGAAGTTGAAAGGAATACAATCCTTTGCGGAACAGATCGAAATATTGGAAAAACAAATCAAGTCCGTGGAGACGGAAATGGATTCGTTGGCGGGTAAACTACATAAAGCCCGTGTGGCATCGGAGGAGAAATTGAGAGAAGAGATGCGGGGATTGCTGGTAAGCATGGGGATTAAACATGCCGTGTTTAAGGTTATGATCACCCCGTTGGATCATTTTACGGCTACGGGAAAAGATGACGTGAGTTTTCTGTTTTCGGCGAACAAGAATCAAGAGCCGGGAGAGCTGGTAAAAGTGGCGTCCGGGGGTGAAATCTCGCGGTTGATGTTGTCGCTGAAGTACATCCTGTCCCGCACGAAACAGTTGCCGGTCATTATCTTTGATGAGATTGACACGGGGGTTTCCGGGGAAATCGCTCACCGGATGGCCGAGATGATGAAAGAGATGGCTCGCCGGATGCAGGTGATCAGCATCTCCCATCTGCCCCAGATTGCCGCGGCGGGAGATCACCACTTTAAGGTATATAAAGAAGACGATCAGGTGGGAACAATTTCCCGTATCCGTCGTTTAACAGATGAAGAGCGGGTGGCGGAAATAGCCGGAATGATCAGCGGGAGTGTTGTCAGTGATGCAGCGTTGGAGAATGCCCGGTTGCTACTCGGTCAATTTTAATAGTAGAAAGAATTTTTTAATTTAATACAGTTTTATGAGTTACAATTTATTGAAAGGAAAAAAGGGGATAATATTCGGTGCGTTGAATGAGATGTCCATCGCGTGGAAAGTGGCGGAGAAATGTTTGGAAGAGGGGGCTGAGATCGTGTTGACGAACACTGAATTATCTATCCGGATGGGACAGATCAAGGATTTCGCGGAGAAGAATAATGTTCCATTGATTCCTGCAGATGCAACTAGTGAGGAAGATTTGGAGCGTTTATTTAAAGAGGCGATGGAATTGTTGGGAGGGAAGATTGATTTTATATTACACTCGGTAGCCATGTCGTTGAACGTGAGAAAAAAACGTCCTTACGATAATCTGGATTACGATTTTTTACAGAAAACATTGGATATTTCGGCTATTTCTTTCCATAAGGTTCTCCAGACGGCGAAGAAATTGGATGCGATTAATGAATGGGGGTCTGTTGTGGCGCTTTCATACGTGGCTGCACAGCGTACCATGTTTGAATATAATGATATGGCGGATGCCAAAGCGATGTTGGAGTCTATCGCTCGTAGTTTCGGGTATATTTACGGACGGGAAAAACGGGTTCGTGTCAACACGATTTCGCAGTCCCCGACGGTAACCACGGCCGGTAGCGGTATTAAAGGTTTTGATTCTCTGATAGATTTCGCGGAACGGATGTCCCCGTTGGGAAATGCCTCTGCCGACGAGTGTGCGAATTATTGTATCACCTTGTTCTCTGACTTGACCCGTAAAGTGACCATGCAGAATTTGTTCCATGATGGTGGGTTCTCCAGCATGGGTATGAGCTACCGGGCGATGCACCAGTATAACAAGAGTTTTGAAAACGGCGAAACGAAATAATTTCGGATTTACGATTTATGATTTCAGGTGTAGGCGTGGTAAAGAAAATCATAAATCGTAAGTCATAAATCGTAAATATAGTAAAGATGTTTTTATTTTTTGACACGGAAACGACGGGACTTCCGCAGCGTTGGAATGCTCCCGTGACGGACGTTGATAATTGGCCCCGGTTGGTGCAGCTCGCATGGATTATGTGTGACGATAAGGGGAATATTATCGAGGAACGTAGCGATATTATTAAACCGGAAGGTTTTTCTATTCCGGTGGAGGCATCCCGTGTACACGGGATTACCACGATAAAAGCCCAAGAGGAAGGGCAAGATTTGTTATCCACCTTGGAGCTGTTTTCGGATAAGATAGATGTGGCCTATGCATTGATCGGGCATAATATCAGTTTTGACGAATGTATTGTGGGGGCTGAATTCGAGCGGAAACGGATGATGACTTCTTTATTTCTGAAACCGAAATACTGTACGATGAAAATGTCCACGAATTATTGTAAATTGCCGGGTGGAAAACAGGGATTCAAATCTCCGAAATTATCCGAGTTACACCAGGTTCTGTTCGGGGAGGGATTCGAGAATGCTCATGATGCTTTGGCGGACGTGCGGGCAACTGTTCGTTGTTTCTGGAAATTGAAAGAGTTAAAAGTGATTTAATATGGCGAAGAAACCGGAGTATAATTACAAGTCATTACAAACCGAATACGGGAAAATGCCACCGCAGGCCGTGGATCTGGAGGAGGCTATCTTGGGATCTCTGATGTTGGAGAAGGATGCGTTTATTACCGTGAGTGACTTCTTGAAACCGGAATGTTTTTATAAGGAGGCACATCAAAAGATATACAGGGGAATTCAAAACCTTTCCTTGAATAACGAACCGGTGGATATTCTTACCGTGAGCGAGGAGATGAAACGTTTGGGGGAACTGGAAGAGATTGGGGGATATTACTATCTGGCTCAATTGACTTCGAAGGTGGCATCCGCGGCTCATATCGAGTTCCACGCCCGTATCGTGGTACAGAAATATATCCAGCGGGAATTGATCCGGGTTTGTACCGATATACAGAACAAGGCATACGACGAGGCAACAGATGTGGCCGACTTGGTGGATATGGCCCAAAAGCAAGTGTTCGAAATTGCCGAGGGAAATATAAAAAAAGAGACAACGGCTATTAATGCTTTGATTGATGAAGCGATCAAGGGAATCGAGATCGCCGGTAAACGTGCGGATGGATTGAGTGGGGTTCCTTCCGGGTTCAACGCTTTGGATGAAGTGACTTCCGGTTGGCAGCCTTCCGACCTCGTGATTATTGCCGCCCGTCCCTCTATGGGTAAAACGGCATTCGTGTTGTCCATGACCCGGAATATGGCGGTGAACCATAACCAGCCCATCGCATTATTCTCTTTGGAGATGTCTTCGGTGCAGTTAGTGAACCGTCTGATTGCTAGCGAGACCGAGTTGGGTTCCGAGAAAATACGTAATGGTAAGTTAAGCGAGGAAGAGTGGCAACAGTTACACTCGAAAATTAAAGCCTTGATCAAGGCCCCGATATACGTGGATGATACCCCGGCCCTCTCTATATTCGAGTTGAGGGCCAAGTGTCGCCGTCTGCAACAAAGATATGGAATCAAGGTGTTGATTATCGACTATTTGCAGTTGATGACTGCCGGGGCGGATATGCGGGGAAACCGGGAACAGGAGGTAAGTATGATTTCGCGGCAGTTGAAGATTATTGCCAAAGAATTGAACATACCGGTGATCGCTTTGTCCCAGTTGAATCGTGGTGTCGAACAACGTACGGGAGATGCCAAGAAACCGATGTTATCTGACTTGCGTGAATCTGGAGCCATCGAGCAAGATGCCGATATGGTGCTTTTCATTCACCGTCCGGAACGTTACGGGATTATGGAGGACAGTATGGGAAACAGCTTGAAAGGGATTGCCGATATTATTATAGCCAAACATCGTAACGGTGCGGTAGGAGAGATTCAGTTGCGATTTCGTAACGAGTTGGCACAGTTTTGTGATCTGGAAGAGGTTTCTCCGTTTGCATCGGGAGGTTCTACCGTGAAAACGGTTACTTTCGGCTCCCGGATGAACGAGGATGCGGCTCCACAAATGCCACAATTGGATTCCGATTTTCAAGAGGGAGGCAAGAGTTTCGAGAATCCGGCGAATAGTAGTAAAGCACCGTTTTAATAATTGAAAATGGAGAATTGAATATGAAAAATAAACTCCCTCCCCCCTTCGGGGTACTCCCTCTATAAACAGAGGGAGAGTTGAAATACTTCCTGCCTTTGGGAAGAGTTACCAGCTCCTCCTCTGTTTATAGAGGAGGTGGCAGCGAAACTGACGGAGGAGTTTAATCTAAAATTTAAAATCTAAAATAAATTTATGCGTGATAAATTACTGTTTTTGCTAAAATACTATCTCTTTTGGATTGTATTTTCATGGGTGGCCAAGGTGGTGTTCTTGATATATCAATACAAGGAGACGGTCACTCTTACCGGACATGATTACATGATGATCTTTGCCAAAGGGTTCCGCATGGATCTTTCGTTTGGCGGATACGTGATTTTGTTGTCCTGTGTTCTGATGGCAATAGGTGTCTTTTTATCCGCAAAAATATTGAAACGTATTTTCTCCTGCCTGACGCTTTTGCTTTTAGTGGTATCGAGTCTGATTATCGTGGGGGATCTGGAATTATTCAAAAATTGGGGGTATCACATGGATGCAACTCCCTTGTTTTACTTGAAGACACCCGGAGAGGCGATGGCCTCAACTCCGACGGGGTTGATTCTGTTGCTCTTGTTACTCTATGCAGTCATGGTGGCTGTTTTTTACGCAATTTACCGCCGTTGGGTGGCCAAGACTTTTCGTACGGACAGACGAGAGGCATTATGGCATATTGTCGTATATCTTATTTTAGGTGGTGTTGCGTTTATTCCCGTGAGGGGAGGTTTTAACGTGGCCCCAATGAACGTAAGTTTCGTGTTTTTCAATAACAAAAATATGTATGCGAATCAGGCTGCGGTTAATCCGGTATGGAACTTCCTGTACGAGGTAATGCATATTGACAAGGTAAAGGGAAATTATGCTTTTATGCCGGAGGAAAAGGCTCAACAGTTGGTGGATAGCGTGTATGTGGAAACGGGAGATTATCCTAGGGTATTGAAAACCGATAAACCTAACGTGGTGGTACTCTTGTTGGAAACATTCACGTTAAACGCTTGGGACGCCATGCCGAATTTACAAGCAATAGCCAAGGAAGGGATATTTTTCTCTAATATATACGCAACCGGAAATCGTTCAGACCGGGGTATATTGGGGGTGATCAGTGGTTTCCCCGCTTATCCGAATGCATCCATGTTGAAATACCCGAACAAGACTTATGAACAACCCCGTTTCCCTCTGAATTTTGAGGCAGAAGGATACTCTACTCGTTTTTATTATGCGGGGGATCTCAATTTTGGCGGATTCCGTTCTTACGTGACCATGAGTTTTCAGGGTACAGTTACCGAGGATGATTTTTCGGGAGAAGCCATCGAGAACCGTTTCAAATGGGGGATACATGACGGGTATATGCTTGATCGTCTTTACGAAGATTTGCGAATTGCCCAAGTGCCGTTCATGTATATGGCGTTTACTATGAGTAGTCATGAACCCTTTATCGTTCCTATGGAGACAAAGATTCCGGGAGATGATAGCGGTTCCAAGTTGAAGAATGCGATTGCGTACACGGATCAATGTCTGGGAGAATTTTTTGAAAAGTGTAAGAAATCGGGGCTTTGGGATAATACCTTATTCGTGCTGGTAGCCGATCATGGAACCCGTCACGTGGGGAATTTACAACCTCATTTGCCGGAGGCTTATCGAATTCCGATGATCTTCACGGGAGGAGCGATGAACGTGCAGGATTCCGTGGTCAATACATTGGGATCTCAGACCGATATGGTGGCAACATTGTTTGCCCAGTTGGGAATGAACGCCGAGGCATTCCATTACAGCAAGAATCTGTTGAACCCGACGGCCAAACCTTTTGCTTTTTATTCTTTTACGAATGCGGCGGCAGTGGTGACGAATAACGGGGCATACATCTATGATCTGAAAACAAAAAAGCCGATAGGACCTAACACCAATCCCCAAGATGGAGAGTTATTGAAAGCTTATTTACAAGTTGTTGATCGGGATTTTAAAAAATGAATCAAAAGGGGAGGGTGTTTGGTAAACGACTTTTATCCCTCTCCCTTTTATAAATATTGCACTGCAAACAAAGTCAGATCGTCCGCCTCTTCATGGCTATTCCCGGTATATTCTTTCAGATCATCTAAGACGATATGAACCAGTTGTTGCGGGGTGTCACAAGGGTTGGATTCGATAACCTTTTTCACCCGTTCCTTCCCGTAAAAATGACGTTCAGAATTCTGGGCCTCGGTCAACCCGTCCGTGTATAGGAAGATCATATCGCCACGTTCCATTTGATAGCGGCTTTCTTTATACATGGTGCGCATGACACCGATTGGAATACCCAATGAATCTTCAAGGAATTTCACTTCTTTCCCTTCCCGTGTACATAGAATCGGGAAAGGATGGCCCGCATTAGCATAAGATAGCATCCCGTTCTTTAAATCGAGAATACCGACGAACATGGTGATGAACATATCGTCTTCCACGTTGTCACTCATATAATTATTAATAGTATTACAGATGTCCGAGGAAGTACGTTTCCGGGGAGCGATATAATTAAAGAGGGTGGAGATCGAAGCCATGTACAAGGCGGCCGGAATACCTTTCCCTCTCACGTCGCCCACGATAAAATAGAGGCAGTTTCTTTTCACGAAATAACTGTACATATCTCCGCCGACAGCCTTGGATTGTTCCAAACGGGCATACAGGGAGAAATGGAATTTCGAGATTCGGGGGATTGAGGGAAGGAATCTTTCTTGGATGCGTTGAGCTACACGCATTTCACCTTCTATCTTCTCTTTTTCGATCGTGCTGATCCTAAGATTCTCGATCGATTCAACGATCCTTTTTTGCATATAGACAAATGATTCCCGTAGTTCCTGTATCTCGTCTTTATTCCCAATCATGGGTATAGGTTCATTGAAATTACCGTCAGCAATCATGCGTGTGACCGTTGAGAATTGTTTCAACGGGTAGAATAAACGCTTGATCACCCGGATAACCACCCAGAAGAGAAGAATCAAGCAGGAGATGCAACAGATCAGGATCAGATCGTTAATACGGGCGATAGAATCAAACACTTCGTGATGCGGACAGATTACAACCAATACCCATTTCGTGTGGGGCATATGTTTGAAATACACGAAGAAACGAACATGATCAATGGATATTTCACCCGATCCGCTTTCTTCTTTCGTGGCTCTTTTGAGGATTTTCTCGTAATCAATATTTTTAGTTTCCGCATATTTACGAATATCACTGAACATCCGGATTTCTTGATTCGGGTGGGCAATCAGAATACCGTTCCGGTTCATTAGATAGGCATAACCTGTTTTATAGAGAGACAGGTGATTGACAAAATCCGTGAATTCTTCTAAAAAAATATCCAGTCGTAGATACCCCACGAATTGATTCTTCGAATCGTACATCGGTTCGAAACGGGAGAAAACCCGTTGCTTGATATAGGAAAAACTGTAATAGTAGTTGCTCCAATAAGATTTTCTTTGAGCATGGGCGTCTTTGTCCAAGCGTTCTGTGGAAAAATGGATACTACCGTGTGACAATTTCTTGAAATGGACGGAGTCCTTGTGGCGGTAAACAAACACATCATGATCTTTATAGCCCGGTTCGTATTCTAAGGCGCAACCACATATTTCGGGGGAGTTTTTCAATACGGACTTAAACGTGTTACGATCTCCGGCAATAAGCAGGTCTTTTATCGGCTCGAGTTTCAGCATGGAATTAATTCTTTCAATCACCCTGCCTTGTTCTTTAATTTGATTTTCTGCCTGTTCAGCGATTAGTTCCGAGTACATCGTGACATTTTTGTATTGTGATATTCTCGGCAATACATACAGGATGATAAAGATGACCAGAAATATGACCGAGCAAACGGATAATATATAGATGGTCAATCTGGTACTGAAAGAGTTTTTCCGGGAAGATTTCATTATTTACAATCGTTGGTTAACTTGATTAAGGTGATTTCCGGTCTTTGGCCGATACGTCCGGCGAATCCCAGATAACCAACTCCCCGGGAGACGTACAATTGTTGGCCGTTTGCTGTATACAGTCCGTTATACTCCGGGTAGATGTATACTGCCGGGCTCCACCGGAAACTGCCGATGTTGATTCCCAGTTGCATGGCGTGCGTGTGACCTGCCAGCATGAGGTCCACGGGATAATTTAGTACCTCTTGTCGCCAGTGAGACGGGTCGTGAGAAAGGAGAATGACTGGATAACCGTCCGTTCCTTCCAATGCTTGAGTTAATTTACCAAAACAGGGAAAGGGTGGAAGTCCCCAGTTTTCAACCCCGGCCAAATAAAGCGTATCATTCGCGATGACAAGCGGGACATTCGTGTTATTCAGCATCGTGAAATCAGCCCGTTCCATATTCTTGAAAAACTGTTTCAGGTTATTCTCTTGGTCTGCTTTTGAGGACCACTTTACGTAAGTGCCATAATCATGGTTCCCGGTCGTGGCATATTTGCCGTATTTGGCTTTTAATTTTTTTAAGGTTTCGATCCAAGGGTCCATTTCCGAGGCAAAACTATTTACCATGTCTCCGGTAAACACGATCAAGTCGGGATTTAACCGGTTTACTTCATCCACGAGTTTCGTGATTCCGGGATAGTGTTCCCCGTAACTTCCCAAGTGTAAATCGGTTAGTTGTACGATGCGAAAATCATTGAAGGCGTCGGGTAGAGTTTTGATACACACGGTCTCCCGCTCAATTTTGTAGTTGTACCTGTACCACGTGATCCCGTTCAATATAACAATAAAAGAGGCTAGAGCTATACCTAGAGCCAGTCTGTTCACGATTCTGGCAGCCGGAATGCATTTAGCCTTCCTCAATAAGATAGAGAAAGCATTTACAATGATATACAAAGTCTTGGGAGTATAGAACAGCAAGATAATAGAGATGCATTTTTCTACCCAGAAATAGGCTTCCGGACCTTTTAGAGTTGGGATAAACAAGTGATACCACACGATACAAGCCACGAAAAACAAGGAGTGCAGCCAGAATAAATACGAGCATATTTTCCGCTTGAAATAACGTCTGATCTGTAAAAATAGGAGCGAGTCATTCAGCAACACGCAGAAAATTCCAGCTATCAGTATAAATAATCCTGTTTTCATGGTTAGTTATTTAAAAATAAGTGTTCCGAAAAATTCCGGTCGATGGAAATCCGGTTTTTCCGTTGGAATCGGGTTCCACGTGACAAAGTGAGGGTGGGGAAGTTTGTTCCCGCATTTATGAATATTTCCCCTGATCGTGGCTCCGGAAGTGGGAATAAAAGTGTGTTTGAAAAAAGCCGTGTGAGGGAATCTGATAATCAGTGACCATTGATAAAAAGCTTCATCCTGATTCTCATTGTTAAATTTTATGGTAGAATCCCTGAGAATGGTGGTACTTATTTGCATTGGCATTAGGCTGCGATTCTCTCTACCCGTACCGTAAGCGCATAAGATTGTACCGATCGCATTGATTTCGATATTGTAGTATCCGT
>ERZ772893.3426-NODE-3426-length-11144-cov-2.947425_pt1 | contig 11144 bp, 8 predicted proteins | sample MGYA00511482_ERZ772893 | MGnify/ENA primary metagenome ERZ772893 (study PRJEB29015, sample SAMEA2737687) | human gut metagenome | biome: human gut; feature: human-associated habitat; material: faeces | place: China | collected 2012 ...
CTGGTGGAATGGATTGCGAACCAGTGGTGGTCGATGGCCTTTTCCCAGAGGGCGTAGCCGTCGGACACGTCCAGGTAGACATAGGGCTCAAATCCCGGGGCATCCTCCCAGTTTTCGGCGAAATAGAGCTTTTGAGCAAAGTGCCGCGGCAGCTCCCGACGGAAGCCCTCAATGGCGGCATAGAACCAGGCATCCACCACGATGCGGTGGCAGGCGGCGTGGTCCTTGTGCATGCTCTGGGCATGGTGGGTCACGATGATGTCGGGCTTCACCTTCCGGATGATGTCGCACACGGCGAAGCGAATCTCATCGTTGTCCGGCACCAGGCCGTCTTCATATTGCAGCACATAGGCCTCGCCCCCTAAGTCCCTGGCAAAGGCTTCGGCCTGGGCGATCTTGTCGGCACGGTAGGCGGCAATGTCTGCGCCAATTGGGGCTCCTTTTTCTCCGGCGGTCAGGGCCAGGGTGACGGCCTTGCCGCCATGGACGGCGCAGGTGGCGAGTAAGGCACCGGCGGTGAGCTCTGCATCGCCCACATGGGCGCCAATGGCAAGTACGGTGTGTGTTTTCATTTCTTTACAGCTCCTTCAGCATGACGCCAAAGGTCCGAACGATGCGGAACCCTGCGCCGAGATAGATAAAACGGGCGTGATTGTCTTCCCCTGTAAACAGGGACATATACTGGGAACCGACTTCCTTTTCCCTCTGCAAAAGCCGGTAAAACAGCAGCGTTCCCAAGCCGTGGCCTTCAAACTGTGGGGCAACGCCCAGCCCGGCGAAATACCCCCGGCCGGTGGATTCCGGGTAGATGGGGCCCGTAAAACCGGCGCAGCGGTTCCCCTCCAGGCCGACCAGCAGCTCCATGCCGCTTTTTCCGGCGGCGGGGATCTCTGCTGACCACATGGAATTGCCCAGGGCAGCTACCATTTCCTCCAGACCGACGTGCTTCTCCGGGTCGTACCTTGCTACGGTATAGCCGGAAGAGGCCATTTTTTCGGCTTTCTCCGCCACCCATGCAGGCATTTCAAAATCGGAGAGGTTTAAGTACATGGCGCATTCCCGGGTGCTTTCTTGATAGCCCAGGGCGAGCATCCGGTCGTGCAGGGGCAGGTCCATGGCAATGCCCGGGGCGTTGTTGTGCTGATGGCCCGGGGTGCCGGGGATGATCCAGGGCAGACGGACGGGATTGAAGAAGGTCACGGCGCTGTACTGCCGCCCGGCCTTCCGGAAGGCATCCTCCAGGGCCGTGAGCAGCAGGCCGGTATTTTCAGGCGTATCGGCCGCTGGGGCCAGGATCACGCAGCTGACATAGCCACGGACATCTCCTTTGGGAATGCCGTCCCCCGTGCAGCCGTTGGTAAAGCCCAGAATCTTGCCCTGCTCCTCCAGAACAAAGGTATACTCCGGGGAGAAGTTGGGATGACCGGTGAGCAGCGTGCGGAAGGCGTCCTGCGACAGGGGGGCAAAACCCATGGCGGTCCCGGCGGTGTTCCACAGGTCCAGCAGGGCGGCCTCGTCGTTTTGCATGTAATTTCGAATCATTTTCTCGCTCCTCATAGATACAGCCCCCACATTTTTGTGGGGGCTGCTTGGAAAAATCAGCCCTTAACGGCACCGATGGTGACGCCCTCCATGAAATACTTCTGCAAAGCAAAGAACATAACGAACATAGGCAGAGCGGAAACGGTGGCACCGGCCATCATGGGGGCAAAAAGGGTTTCGTTTGCAAATTTGAACTGCTTCAGACCGACCTGGATGGTATACATGGCCGGGTCATTGGTCACCAGGAAGGGCCAGAAGAAGTCATTCCAGCTGGACATAAAGGTGTTGATAGCCATGACGGCCAGAACGGTTTTGGACAGGGGCAGGATGATCTTGATGAAGATCTGGAACTGGTTGCAGCCCGCGATTTTTGCGCTTTCGATCAGCGGTGTGGGCAGGCCGGAGAAGAACTGCTTGCACAGGAAGATGTTGTAGGCAGTGCAAAGTCCCGGCAGGATTATGGCTGCATAGGTATTGGTCATGGAGAACTTCTGCACCATCAGGATGTACAGGGGGACCTGGGTCACCTGATAGGGGATCATCATGGCCACCAGGATCAGGCCAAACAGGAAGGAGCTGCCCTTGAAGCGGATCTTGGCAAAGGCATAGCCTGCCATGGAGGCGAAGATCACGTTGCCGATGACCACGCCGGTGGCCACCACAAGGCTGTTGAGAATCCACCGCAGGGAGTAATCGCTGAAGTGGAAGAAGGCATTAAAGGATTCCAGGGTCAGCCGGGAGGGGAGAATGGTGCGCATATTGCCTGCGGTGGCCACGTTGGGGCCGAAGGCCGACAGGAACATATAGCAGATGGGAAACAGCGTCGCCGCTGCCAGAACGATCAGAATGATGGCAATGATGGTATTGCGCAGGTAGAGCACCTTGCGGTTGTGCAGGTGCTGGGAATACAAGCCGGTTGTCGCCATTGTACCGCCTCCTTAGTATTCGACATCCACGCCCATGAGCCGGAACTGGAACAGGGACATGATGGCAATGGCAATTGCCAGAAGAATGGCCTGGGCACAGGCAAGACCGTACTTGCCGTAGACGAAGGCATTGTTGTAGATCAAAAGGCCAATCATGGTGGTGGAGTTGTCCGGGCCGCCGCCGGTCATCATATAGGCGTTCATAAACACCTGGAAGGAGCCGATAACACCGGTGACCAGCAGGAACAATGTGGTGGGCTTTACCAGGGGCCACACAATGTAGCGGACCTTCTGGAAGAAGGTGGCGCCGTCCAGCTCGGCGGCCTCAAAATAGCTGTTGTCAATGCCCAGCAGCGCAGCGATGTAGGTGATGATCCGAACGCCGTGGCTGGAGAGCAGGGCCATGATGATCAGGGAGAGCATCGAGGTCTTGGTAGAGGACAGCCAGTTCTGAGCCGGAATGCCGAAGACACCCAGAATGCGGTTGAAGATGCCGTCCGGAGAGGAATCATACAGCCACAGCCACACAACGGACAGCGCCACGCCGGAGGCAATGCCCGGCAGATAGTACATGGCCTTGAAAACGGACTGGGTTTTCTTTTTGAAAGGCATAATCATGACCGCAATGGCAAAGGACAGCAGCAGCGACAGGGGAACCACGATGACGGTATAGATAAGAGTATTCCCGGCAGCCTTGTAGAACAGGTTGAACTTGGAATACTTCAAAGTGTCGACGTAATTTTTCAGCCCCACAAATTCGGAGCCGAAGGGCTTGTAGTTGAAAAAGCTGGTATAGATGGCACTGAATACAGGATAGAGCGTGAAAACGCAGAAAATGATCATAGCGGCGGCGATAAAGATATAGCCCCACAGATCGTCATTGGTGAATCTCAGTCTGCGGCCGGTCTTTTGCCGCTTCTGTTTTGTGCTGTTCATAGACCTACCTCCCAGGGTTAAAAATACCCACCCCACCAAGGTGGGGTGGGCTTCAAATCAATTAGCCGAGCTTGCCGGAAACGCAGTTCTCTTCACCGAAGGCGGCGTAAGCAGCCTCACAGATGTGGTCGTAAACTTCCTGAGCGGTGGTCTCACCGGACAGCAGCAGCTGGAACTTGGGAACGATCTGCTCGTCCATCAGCTTCTTGGCGGTGGCGGTCATCTCGGTGGTAACGCCCTCGGGAGGAGCCTGGACCATGGCGATGCAGCGGGCAGCGGTGGCCAGGTTGTCGGCGTCACGGCCCTCTTCCAGGACCAGAGCGTCACGGCCGGACTGGCAAACGGGATCCAGGTACAGCTCGTTCATGCAGGTGGCGATGCGCTCGCCGGAGCAGATGTAGTCCATGAACAGCAGGACGTTCTTCAGGTGCTCATCGGTGGTGTTCTTGTTCCGCATGGCAATCAGGCCGTCCACGGTGCCGTAGCAGGACTCTGCACAGCCGTCCATGGTGGGAACGGGCAGGAAGGCGTAGTCCATGGTCAGGGAGTTCTCAACGGCGGTGCCGTCGTTGGCTTCCAGGGCAGCGTTGTTCTTCTTGAAGTTGTTCTCGAACAGAGGCATAGCCTTGCCGAAGATCATGGCGTTGCCGGTCTGGCACATGACCATACGCTGGCCGGCCTCCACGCCGTAGTTGGGCATATAACCGGACTTGGTCATTTCCTCAACGGCGGTGAGCATGGTGAGCATGTTCTCGGAGGTCATGGCGTACTTCAGATCGGGGGTGAAGGTGTTGCTCAAACCTGCGCCTGCGCCGAAGATATAGAGCATATCGGAGGCGGTGACGCCGGAGTTTGCGAAGACGAAGCCGTAGCAGCCGTCCTTGGTGCCCTGCTTGATGACATCCAGGAACTCCTCGTAGGTCCAGCCTTCCTTCTGAATCTTGGCAACGTCAATGCCCAACTCTTCCATCATGGTCTTGTTGGCGCCGATGGACTGGATGGTCAGGTACAGGGGCAGGCCGTAGGTGGTGCCCTCCAGGGACAGGTACTTCAGAGCGTTCTCGTCGTAGTCGGCCAGACGGTCGGCGGACATGTACTGAGCAATGTCGATGGCAACGCCCATTTCCACGAAGGTGCCCAGGGCGTTGGAGGAGATCTCCGCGATGTCGGGAGCCTCACCGGCCTGCGCCATGGTGGAGAGCTTGTCGTTGTGGTCGCCCCAGGAGGTCTCAATGACCTGCACGGTCAGGTTGGGGTACAGCTCCTGGAAATCAGCGGCCCAGGTCTTCAGGTTTTCCAGATAATTGCCGGTGACAGGGGGGGCCATGATCACGATGGTATCGGGGGTGGCTTCGGTTTCCTGTGCTTCCGTCTCGCCGGAAGCGGCGGCGGTGGTTGCAGCGGGGGCGGTGGTCTGCTGGGTGCTTCCGTTGCCGCAGCCGGCAAACAGGCCCAGAACCATTACGCAGACCAGCAGCATGGTAACGATCTTCTTCATTTCTGTTGTCCTCCTGGTATTCAATTTGCGATGTGGCCTTTCCACGATTTGGAAACGTCGTTTCGCTGTAACAACATTATAGCGAACACAATATTTTATGTCAATGTTTTTGCTGATAAATGAAATTTTGTTTCTTTCGATGGATTAAAACGGTAAAAATTTGATGAATTAGTGAAACTATAACAAAATTCGCAATTGAAAATATACATAATGCATAAAAAGCGAATGAAATATTTGGTCACAAAATGCATGGCTATTCGGAAAGAAAACCGCTACAATGGTACACACAGTTTGGAAAAACGCAAAGACTGGCAAAATATTTCAGGAAAGGCGGAAAAAGTATGAGCAGTGCTTTGATCCGGCTGCGGGAACGTTCGGCACAGTTTTCCAGCACGGAGCGGGGCGTGGCGGAACGGATCTTGGCGGAGCCCCGGCTGGTGGTGGACCTAAGCGTTCACGAGTTGGCCCAGAAGACCTTCTCCTCTCCCTCTACCATTGTGCGGATGTGCGCCCACACAGGCTATTCCGGATATAAGGAATTTCGGCGGGATGTGACCTATGAGCTGGCCCGCCGGGAGCAGGATCTTCGGGGCAGGAAGCAGGAGATCCAGCATTCCGATTCCCTGGAGCAGATCATCGATAAAATCACGGATGCCAACATTCTCTCCCTGGAGGAAACCCGGGAGCTGATGGATGTGGAGGTGCTGCGCAGCAGCGTGGAGGTCATCCGGCGGTCCCGGGTAATCTATCTGTTCGGCATGGGCGCATCCCTGTGCGCGGCCAAGGACGCCTATCTGAAATTTCTCCGGCTGAACAAGCTGTGTATTATTAATGAGGACTGGCATTCCCAGCTGGTGCAGTCCTTCAATGCCACAGCCCAGGATGCTGCCCTGGTGTTCTCCTATTCCGGTGCCACGGCAGAGGTGATCGAGTGCATGAAGAACCTGAAGCACCGGGGCACGCCCATGATCGCCATTACCCGCTGCATTCAGTCGCCGGTGTCGGACCTGGCGGATTACAAGCTCTATACGGCTGCCAACGAATCCCTGTTCCGCAGCGGCGCCATGTCCTCCAGGATGTCTCAGCTGAATGTGGTAGACATCCTGTTTACAGCCCTGGCCAATGCCGACTACGACCAGTCTGTGGACCAGTTGTCCAGAACTCACATTGTCAAGGGTGAGAAAACACAAAAATAAAGGCGGTATTCCATGAAGCTGACTCCTGATTCCAAATTCATGCAGCTGTGCGGGAAATTTGTCGCACTGTTCAAAATCAATTTTCTGTGGCTTCTGTGCTCTGTGCCCCTGGTCACCCTGGGGGCCTCTACCTGCGCCATGCTCACCGCTCTGACGGCTCTGCGCCGGGAGGAGGACTGCGGTGCAAAGGCCTTCTTTGGAGCCTTCCGCCGGCATTTCGGCAAGGCCACGGTGCTGTGGCTGCTGATGGCCTTTGCCGGGGCTGTGCTGGCCCTGGACTACCGGCTCGTGGCCTATATGGATTTCCCGGGCCGTATGGCGGTGATCGTGCTCATTTGCTTCTGCATTCTGGCCCTTGTGCTGGTGGCAGGGCTTATTTTCCCCCTGCTGGTCCGCTATCCCGGGACCGTCCGGGATACGGTGGTGAATGCGGTGCTGCTGAGCATTGCCCATCTGCCGAAGATGCTGCTGGTGACGGCCATGAATCTGCTTCCGGCCCTGGTCCTGGTGGTTCTGCCCCAGGTCTTTGTGCTGCTGAGCTTTCTGTGGCCCATCTGTGGGTTTGCCCTGATCGCACTGTATGATCTGACGGTGACCGACAAGATCTTCGCCGCTCTGGAGCAGCCAGACCCGGAGGCGCAATTGCCCGACGGAGAACTCGCTCCAAAGGGAAGAACCCCGGAGCAGCAGTGAAATCGACTTTCTGCCAAACGCCTGCCGGAGTGAAAATCGACCCATGAAGCTGCATGGGCCGATTTTTTTCGGAATGAATGCGAATTTTCGTTTGAAAAACATGTTGTGAAATAAAAAAGAATGTGGTATAATAGCCGAGCGACAAAAAATCCGGCGGAAGGCCGGTTTGCAGATACAACAAAAGCGAGGCAGTCTATGAACGATAAGATCATTGTCCGGGGTGCCCGGGAAAATAATTTGAAAAATGTGGATTTGGAGATACCAAGAGACAAAATGGTGGTCTTTACCGGCCTCAGCGGTTCGGGAAAGTCCAGTCTGGCCTTTGATACCATCTATGCCGAAGGCCAGCGGCGGTATGTGGAGAGCCTGAGCTCCTATGCCCGGCAGTTTTTGGGGCAGATGGACAAGCCGGATGTGGATTCCATCGACGGCCTGTCCCCGGCCATTTCCATTGACCAGAAGACCACCTCCAAGAGCCCCCGCTCTACCGTTGGCACGGTCACGGAGATCTATGACTATCTCCGGCTTCTCTGGGCAAGGGTGGGCGTCCCCCACTGCCCCAAGTGCGGCAAGGAGATTCGCCGCCAGACCATCGACCAGATCGTAGACCGGGTGGAGGCCCTGGGAGAGGGAACCCGGTTTGTGGTGCTCTCTCCGGTGATCCGCGGGAAAAAGGGTGAACACGTGAAGGTCCTGGAGGACGCCCGGAAGCAGGGCTTCGCCCGGGTAAGGGTAGACGGCATTCTCTACGACCTGACGGAAGAGATTAAGCTGGAAAAGAACAAAAAGCACACCATAGAGCTGGTGGTGGACCGGCTGGTATTGAAGGACGGCCTGCGCCGCCGGCTGACGGACTCCATTGAGACCGCCTGCACCCATTCCGGCGGCCTGGTGACCGTCCAGCTGCCCAAGGAGGACCGGGAGCTGAGCTTCTCCCAGAACTATGCCTGCGAGGACTGCGGCATCAGCCTGACGGAGCTGGAGCCCAGAATGTTCTCCTTTAATAACCCTAACGGGGCCTGTCCCAGCTGCACGGGGCTGGGCTTCCAGCTCATTGCCGATGAGGACCTGGTGATCCCGGACCGGACCAAGTCCATTTTTGACGGGGCCATTCAGGCCTCCGGCTGGCAGAGCGCCCGGACGGACTCCATTTTCCGGATGTATTTCGAGGCCCTGTCCCAGAAGTATCATTTCTCCCTGACGGACCCTGTGAATACCCTTTCCAAGGAGGCCATGCAGGTCATCCTCTACGGCACCGGCACGGAGAAGCTGCGCATGACCTACAACCGGGGCAACGGCATGGGCGTTCTGGAGCAGCCCTTTGAGGGCATCCTGAACAACATCTCCCGCCGCTACCGGGAGACCCAGTCCGATGCAGCCCGGAAGGAGCTGGAGGAGTGCATGGCTACGGCCCCCTGCCCCAAGTGCCATGGGGAACGCCTGAACGAGCTGGCGCTGGCGGTCACCGTAGGCGGACTGAACATCATGCAGTTCTGCCGCATGAGCGTGGTGCAGGAGCTGCAATTTATGGAGAATCTGAAGCTGGAGGGCAATATGGCCGTGGTGGCCCAGCAGATCATCCGGGAGATCACCTCCCGGCTGCGGTTCCTGACGGACGTGGGCCTGAGCTATCTGACCCTTTCCCGGGGGGCGGGGACGCTCTCCGGCGGCGAAAGCCAGCGCATCCGTTTGGCCACCCAGATCGGCTCTTCCCTCATGGGAGTCCTGTACATCCTGGACGAGCCCTCCATCGGTCTGCACCAGCGGGACAATGACAAGCTGCTGGCAACGCTGAAAAACCTCCGGGATCTGGGCAACAGCCTCATCGTGGTGGAGCATGACGAGGACACCATGCGAGCCGCCGATTACCTCATCGACATCGGCCCCGGCGCCGGTGTTCACGGCGGTCAGGTGGTGGCAGCAGGCACTCCGGCGGAGGTGATGGCTAACCCCGACAGTCTGACGGGGCAGTATCTGTCCGGAAAGAAGAAAATTGAGGTGCCTGCTGTCCGCCGTCCCGGAAACGGCAAGGTTTTGAAGGTCATCGGCGCGTCGGAGAATAATCTCCGGCATATCGACGTGGAGTTCCCCCTGGGCACCTTTACGGTGGTCACCGGCGTGTCCGGCAGCGGTAAAAGCTCTCTGGTGAACGAGGTGCTGTTCAAGCGCTTGGGCGCGGAGCTGATGCGGATGAAGGTCCGCCCCGGCAAGTGCGACCGGATTGAGGGCATGGAGTATCTGGACAAGGTGGTGAACATCGACCAGAGTCCCATTGGGCGGACGCCCCGCTCCAATCCCGCCACCTATACGGGGCTGTTCAACGACATCCGGGATCTGTTCGCCTCCACACAGGAGGCCAAAAGTCGGGGTTACGGGCAGGGGCGGTTCAGCTTCAACGTCCGGGGCGGCCGGTGCGAGGCCTGCTCCGGCGATGGCCTGCTGAAAATCGAAATGCACTTCCTGCCGGATATTTTCGTCCCCTGCGAGGTCTGTAAGGGCAGACGCTACAACCGGGAGACCTTAGAGGTCCGCTACAAGGGCAAAAACATCGCCGATGTGCTGGATATGACGGTGGATGAGGCGCTGGACTTCTTCTCTGCCCTGCCCAAGCTGAAAAAGCGGCTGCAAACCTTACAGGATGTGGGCCTGGGCTATGTGAAACTGGGGCAGCCCTCCACGGAGCTGTCCGGCGGCGAGGCCCAGCGGGTGAAACTGGCTACGGAGCTTTCCAAGCAGGCCACCGGCAAGACCATCTATATTCTGGACGAGCCTACCACCGGCCTGCACTCCGATGACGTGCGCAAGCTGCTGGAGGTCCTCCAGCGGCTGGTGGACGCGGGGAACACCGTGGTGGTCATCGAGCACAATCTGGATGTCATCAAGTGTGCCGACCACCTCATCGATCTTGGCCCTGAGGGGGGCGACGGCGGCGGCACCATCGTTGTCACCGGCACCCCGGAGGAGGTGGCGGCCTGTCCTGTCAGCTTCACGGGCCAATATCTGAAACGGATGCTGAATTAAGCGGAAACCCGGCACTCCACGCAGCGTTTGTTGCGGGAGTGCCGGTTTTTTGATACAATCAAGCCAGTAAAAACCGAAAGGGGATACGTTATGAGGCAGACGGATACCGGCGCGCTGATCGCGCAGCTCCGAAAGGAACAGGGGCTGACTCAAAAGCAGCTGGCGGAGCAGCTTCATATTTCAGACCGTACGATCAGTAAATGGGAGCGGGGGGCCGGGTTTCCCGATGTATCTCTGCTGGAACCGCTGGCAGATGCGCTGCACTGCTCGGTGGTGAGCCTCTTGGAGGGACGGCTGGTGGAGGAACCGGCGGAGATCGACGTCCGGTCGGCTTTGGCGGTGCTGATACGGGAGAGCCGGTCCGCTCTGCGGCGGGACTGGAGCCGCCGGTTCGGGATACTCTGCTGTCTGCTGATGGCGGGCTTTGTGATCTTTGGAATTTTGGATCGCAGCGGCGCGTTTCTCCAAAAGGTATAGCGGTCCTATACAGTTGGAATCTGGCAGGATGGAGAGAAAATCGGCGAGACAGCCGTTACGATTTCCGGGGAGCGAAGCATCTGGGGACGGAGCTACGTTGGGCGGTTTGCCATAGACGCAGTGGAGAAAACCTGTCGGGAACGCATGCAGGCAATGATCCGTTGGGAGAAGAAAAGCAACTGCGCCAATATCACATTTGCTGAGCCGGGATTTTTTGGCGCTCAGGCGGGGATCGAACATTTCTTTTGCTGCGACCAGGAACTGAACTGGTTTGCCCTGTCCTTGGAGGATGGCCGGATCATCGCCAGCGATCAGGGGTGGGCCCAGCTTCAGGCGCTGCGGCCCTATGAATATCCGGTATATATGAATTGAGATCAAAAAAGCAGACGCAGTTTTTATCCTGCGTCTGCTTCAGCGTGTCGAAAAAGTCTTTTCTCCCCGCTGAGCAAGTTTTCAGAACTTCATAAAAGTTCTGAAAACTTAGGATTTTAATGGCGCGGGACACCCCTCTTGGGTTTCCCGCGCACACCCTTCCTTACCGTCGCGGAGAATTTACTACTTTATCGACAGTCTCAAGCAGAAGCAGGTTTTATCCTGCGTCTGCTTTTTACCGTTGATCGAAAAAATTGTGTTTACAGAACCTTGGAGAGGAAGTCCTTTAGCCACAGGACGGAATTGCTGCAAAAAATTGCGATATAGCTAAAAAACGCCGTATTTGCATGGAAAATAGATAATTCATTCACAAATTGGCAAATGCTTGAATAATAGAATGAATATTTTGCGGAATATTCATTCTGGGCAGCTCATCAGCCCCAACTGGTAAAAGGCCACGGCGCTGGCTGCCGCCACGTTCAG
>ERZ772893.3428-NODE-3428-length-11135-cov-4.614982_pt1 | contig 11135 bp, 11 predicted proteins | sample MGYA00511482_ERZ772893 | MGnify/ENA primary metagenome ERZ772893 (study PRJEB29015, sample SAMEA2737687) | human gut metagenome | biome: human gut; feature: human-associated habitat; material: faeces | place: China | collected 2012 ...
CTAAGTGTGGCAACGTGGACTACAGCTGGGGAGCGGACGCACTTGCGAGTGCCCATGACTATGCCGTGACGATGATGCTCTATATCGTTTATCTGTGCTATGCAGTGGCGGGCATCGTGGTCATAGTCAGCGCCTTGCAGATATATATAAAGATGAATACGGGCGAAGAAGGAGTGAAGAAGAACATCATGATGCTGGTGGGAGCCTGCCTGTTCCTCATAGGAGCGACCATCGTCTTCCCCGCTTTCTTCGGTTATCAGATTTGAGATACAGGTGATACGAGATAAGATAACTCAAAGTGTAACAAATTAAAAGGTAAAAAGAATGTTTGAAAGGATTAACAAGAAGGTGAAGGGATTCTTCTCTTCACAGCGCATGAAAACGCTCGCCCTGATGTTGCTTGTCGGCACCACCGCAGCAATGGCACAGAACGCAGCCGGCGACTACTCGGCAGGAACGACCGCGCTTACCACAGTGACGGAGGAAAACGCATTTTGGCTAAATCATACTCAAATCAAGTATGATAAAATAAATATCAAACTAAAGAAAACACGCTACAAATGAAGGATTTTCGAGTATAATCCAAATCTTAAACTTCTTAAACAGGTTTGCAATAAGTTTGATTTCTCTGGGAACAATTGTCGGAACATTACTAACTTTGTACCCACAGACTGAATAAAAACAGATAAAATTGAAGAAATATGAAGGTAATTGCAGTATTGAGAAAAAGCAACTCACTCGTGTATATCAGAGTGATGTTTGGTAGGGATAAGGATGTCAAAGTTTCAACCTCCATGCACATCGACCCCATCTATTGGGACAGCAAAATCCCTGGTTACAAGAACACGAAGAAAGTGCCTAAGGAGGTACGTGAGAAGTTCAATAAGACGTTGAAGGAAATGATTGTGTATGTAGAGAAGAATGTTGACAAGGATGTGACCTGCCCTGTTCTGACAGCCATCATTGATGACTTCCTCCATCCTGACAGAAAGAGCAAGGATAATACCAAGGCAGAGGACACCACACCATGGGGAAGCGGCTTCTTCGACAGAGCCGAGCAGTATCTGACCGAATACAAGACCAAGAACGCAAGCGGAATCCGTGCCGTGTTCAGAAGGCTTGAACGGTTGGAGGCATGGAAAAGGGAAATGGAAGGTGATACCGATTTCAGGTATGAGGTTTCTACCTTTGGAGCGGAGCAGCTGGAGGAGTATATGAAATATGTGACGGAGGAGTACGACCTCTATGTGAAGCATCCCGATTTCTTCGCCAAATTCGAGCTGTATCACTCCACCATGCGCCCCTCTTCCAAGAACTCCTCTTTTAGCGGAGGACTTCGGTTGAAGGCTTTTCTCAACTGGTGTGTCAAGAAGGGCTATTCGGACGATGTGTCTTTCCGGCAGGTGCAGACCCACGGTCATGTCTATGGCGATGCCTACTATCTGACTATCGAGGAGCGCAACCAAGTCTATCAGTGCCAGTACGGACGCAGCTACCATGCCTCTCTTGTAAGGGACATGTTTGTCTTCCAGTGCCTTGTCGGTTGCAGGATGGGCGACCTGTTCAATCTGACACGCAGCAACATCATTGACGGATGGTTGGAGTATATCCCTGGCAAGAACCTGAACAACGGCAACACCGAGCTTGTGCGTGTGCCTCTATGCGACACTGCCAAGGAGATACTGGCAAGATACAGCCATGTCTCGCCACGTCTGTTCCCTGCCATCTGCGAGGCTCAGTACAACATGTACATCAAGTTCGTGCTTGACTTCGCTGGCATACACCGTATGGTCACCGGGTTCAATCCTCTGACCAGACAACCCGAACAGAGGATGCTTTGCGATGTGGCAACCTCCCACACAGCACGCAAGACTTTCATCGGCAACCTCTATGCCAAGGTGAAAGACCAGGCTTTGGTTTCCTCACTCACGGGACACTCGCCCCAGAGCCGTGCCTTCCAGCGTTACCGCACCATCGACGACACCATGAAGCGTGAGTTGATTGGCATGTTGGAAGAGTGATTTCTGCACCTTATATATAATCATTAGATATATACATACTATGAACGTAACAGCATTTGTAAGGCAGACCGCCACAGTCAAGAAGAAAGCAACCATCTATATCCGTGTTCGTGACAATGACACCAAGACCGACATCAAGGCGGCAACGGAACTTTCCATCAATCCTGCCTATTGGGATGCGGACAGGCAGGGCTACAAGAGCCGCGTGACTATGGTTCGTGACGAGGAGCGCAGGACATTGAACGATGCCGTTCACGACCTCTGCCGCACGGTATCGCAGGAATACTTCAAGGGCGCAACAAGCGACTGGCTGAAAAAGACCATCTTCTGCTTCCACCACCCGAAAGCGTACAAGCTCACTCTGGCTACCGTACAGGAAACGAGACTTTCAAAGTTGGTGGAGGAATATATCTCGCACAAGGACTTCGACAAGCGGCAAGCCACTTCGGTAAGGGGACTGGTGGGCAAGATTGAGCGTTTCGAGAGGTTTCAGCGCAACGTCCGCAAGAAGAAGGACTACACCTTGAATGTGGACAATTTCACCGTGGATGATTTGGAAGCCTTCCAGCGTTATCTCATCCATGAGAATGAATACTATCACCAATACCCGCAGCTCTATTTGGGCATGGACAAGTGGACAGCAGGAACGAAACGTTCGGACAATACGCTGCATACGGTCTTCACCCGACTAAGGACAGTTGTAAGGTGGTGCATCCACCAAGGCATCACCAAGAACAACCCCTTTGACGTGTTCGAGATACCCAAAGCCATCTTCGGCACTCCGTTCTTCCTCACCATCGAGGAGCGTGACAGGATATGGAGCCACGACTTTTCCGACAGCCCTCATCTGGCAATGTTCCGTGACATGTTCGTCTTCCAATGTTTCATCGGTTGCCGCTTCGGCGACCTGATGCGTCTGACCAACGGAAGCGTCATTGACGGAGTGCTGGAGTATATCGCCCACAAGACGATGAAGCACGATGCGAGAACCATACGTGTGCCACTCAGCAAGACCGCCATGACCATCTATGAGCGATACCGGGGTGTCCCCACCAAGTCGCTGTTCCCACACTACAATGTGAGCGACTACAACAAGGGCATCCGTGAGGTGTTGCGGATAGTGGGCATCAACAGGATTGTCAGTGTGCTCGACCCGGTGACGAGGCAGAATATACAGAAGCCGCTCTATGAAGTGGCAACCTCCCATACGGCACGCAAGACCTTCATCGGCAACCTCTACAAACAGGTGAAAGACCCAAGTCTGATTTCCTCCATGTCGGGGCACACCAACGGCAGCCAGGCATTTGCCAGATACCGCACCATTGATGACGAGATGAAAAGGGAACTTATCGGGATGCTCAACTGACAGGACATTTGCCACTATTGATGCCATATTCGTCTGGCAGGAATGTTTTATGAGAGACTACGGCAACAGGGGATTTTGGCTGTACACAAGTTGTACCAGTTCCCCCTGTCGCCTTTACAGAACAAAATTGTTTCAGGATAACTTTTTTAGATTTATGGACCTACTAAGCATGATAGAAGCAGGCGGCAAGATGAAGATCGAGGTGTCGAGTGACGACCTTGTTCTCTTTGCCGACCGAATTATTGAGAAAGCGATGGAAGCCAAGGCACTCATGATGGAGCAGACTCCCGAAGATGAGACCTGGCTGAGTACGGATGAAGTTGCCAAGATGTGCGGTGTCTGTGAGACCACACTCTGGTCATGGGAGAAGAAAGGCTACCTCGTGCCTTCACGCATGGGCAGGAAGAAGCGATACGCTCTTTCCGCCATCCAGAAGTTACTTTCCGCACATACCGATGCGGCAGCAGCCGACAGATAGCGATTTGCAGCCATTTGTATCAACCACGGCTCGGTACGGCTTCGCAGTCTTGCCTCTCGGGTGTTCACCCTCTTCTGTTTTCCCTCTTTTCCCTTTCCGGCAGCGCAGCAATCTTGATTGCCACGTCTGAGAAGAAAGTTTGGAGTGTTTGGGGAGCAAGTATAGGTTTTACGTCCCGAAAAACCACGGCTGAGAAGCCGACCGTGCCACACACGACAGTCAAAGATATGGATAATCCCCAAACACCCAGGAGCGGAAAGCAGAAGAACAAGGGCGGTCGCCCAAGGTCTGACGAGAGGGAGAAACGGAAGTATTCCGTCAAGGTCTATTTCGACCAAGGCAACTATACGAAGCTGTTGCGAAGGAGCAAGAACAGGCAATGCTCGCTGTCCTCACTCGTCTATGAACTTGCCGTAAACGGCTATGTCCGTGAGGCGATGTCGAAGGAGGATGCCGCCAACCTCCGCTCCCTGTCGGGCATGGCGAACAACCTCAACCAGCTCGCCCATGAGGCTCACGTCCACCATTTCTCCTTTGTTGAAAAGAGGGTCTTGGAACTGGCAGGGAGGATTGACGAGGTTATCGTCCGGCTGGGCCACTCTTAGGGATATATACTTACTCGTCCCACTATGTGCACTTACTTTGCCAAGTATCTGCACATACTTGGGCATTTATCTGCACATACTTTTTATAGCAGCTTTTATGATAGCACAGATTAACACCGGCAGGGGATTCGGAGGGCTGGTAAACTATGCGAATGACATAGCCCATAAGAACACTGTCATTATAGCGTCGGCTGGTGTAAGCACCACTTCCAATGCCACTATTGTTGCCAGTTTCAAGGCACAGGCTCGGATGCGTCCATCACTGAAGAATTTCGTGGGACACATATCACTGAGTTTCCACCCTGATGACACACCCAGGCTCACCAACGACTTCATGGCGGAAGTGGCACAGGAGTATCTCCGCAGACGTGGGATTGTAAATACCCAGTTCGTGATATTCCGGCACCATGACCAGCCTCACGGTCACGTCCATATCGTTTACAACCGTGTCGATAATGACGGCAATGCCATCAAGGGCGACTGCAATTTCCGTGCATCGGCAGCAGTCACCAAGGCTCTGACGAGGGAGTACGGACTGACCTTCGGCAAGGGCAAGAGGGATGTCAGGCGCAGCCACCTCAAAGGCAGGGATGCGGTAAAGTACCAGTTGTATGACACCGTTTCCGCAGTCCTCAGCCATTGCCACGACTGGCAAACGCTTCGGACAGCACTGGCGGCTCGGGGCATCACCATGAACCTTGTCCAAGGCGATGACGGTCGCATCTGTGGCATCACTTTTACAGACAACAGTCATGGGGTCACTTTTTCCGGGAGTAAGATAGACCGCAGCCTTTCTCTCGTCCAGTTGGGCAGGACGCTGGGCGCACCTGAGAACCAGGCTCACCTCTCTTCCCTCATTTCCGATCGTGACGAGACCCGGACGGAAGTTGGTCAATCGGTCGGCTTGCTTCATGGCAGCACATCTACCAACGAGTGGCAGCACGAGGTTTCTACCTCCTCACCAGTTGGCTCTGACGAAGTGGCAGGCGGTACCAATAACGAAGGTTCGTCTGTCGGCGGCAATATTGCGGAAGCAGTGGCAGAAGTAATACTCCAGCCATCCATTGCTCACACATCGGGAGGTGGCGGTGGAGGCAACGACCGTGGTTGGAATGACGAGGACAAAGAGAAAAACAAGAAGAAACGTAACGGAGGAATGAGGAGATAAGCGTATGGCAAACAGAAAAGTGACACCATTGAAAGATGAACCTGGCACGTCTTTGGAAGACATACAGGTTGAACTGTCCAATTGTATTCAGGCAATTAACACCCTGTCAGGCAAAATAGACAGCCTTGCCAAGCCTACCGCCAATGACACGTCTTCATTGAAGGATGCTGTGGGTAAGGCTGCGGCTAATGAGGTAAGGCTACTGTTGGAAGCTCGGCAGAGGAAGTTTGCAGAAGAGGAAGAAGCGGTAAAGGCAAGAGGTGAGATAACCCAGCAGGAATACTTCCAGACCTTGACCGAAAGATATGATGAAGTACTCGCCAAGTGTATTGCTCTTGCAGATTTGCACAAGAAGCATTGGCCGGGGTTAGTGAACAAGTGCGAGGACACCGTGAAGAGGGTCGGAGAACAGAGCAGGAAGAATTCCGAAGCCTTGACCAAGATAGCTGATTTCATCAACAAGATAACAGGAGCGCAACATCGCAAATGCGTTCCTCCTTCATTGCCCAAGGACAAGGCAGAGGTCATTCCGTTCTTGAAGCAATACCTCTTGTATGTAGTCAAACGGCTCTGCCATTCCCGGCACTTCCGTAAGTTTCTCCACATCTGTATGTGTACATTGTCGGCAGTATTTCTATGCGCCCTGTGCATCATTGCCAACGACAACGCAAGGCTGAGAACCATCGAGGAGAAGTATGTCCTTCTCCGGGACTTCTCCCGAATGGATGACCGCACCTCACATCGAGCCGACTACATCGAATGGCTCTACTCGGACGAGGACGAGCATCGTCAGGAAATAGATAAACTCTGGCAACAGAGACAACAACGATTAAGCAACAAAAAACAAAAGTGATTATGAGCGAACAAGTAAACAACAGTCCAAGACAAGCAGCCGTCAATGCCCTCATCAGCTGGGCAAAGATAGGCTGGGGTTATTACTCCATGCGTGATGCTGTGGACAACTATTTGGAATCATGTGGCGCAAACCGTCCCTCCATCGGTGGCGATGAGACCATCCTCGCACACAGAAAAATAGCAGCCAACCGACTGGCGATTGACTGCATATATGCGTTATCCAAGGAGGAACTATCCAAGGTGGACAGGGAGCTTGAAGGGATTGTTAGCAACGTGCCAAGACAAGGAAGTCGTTCTATACGACCATAACAATAACTATGTTCACCTAATATGAAGATTGCATTAGAAACGAGCATATTACGATGGCATTTTATGGTTTTTAACTGTGAGAATACATATTATGTCATTTGACCAAATTGTTGAAATTACATAATACTATTTTCTAATATATAGCTTTTTGTACCAACGAGATAACAGAAAATGGTAGTTATAATGAATATCACGATTTTGAAGATTCTTAATATCTTGTTTAAGATTCCACCATTCTGTTTGCAGTTTGCCAATTATTCTGTAGGTAAACCATCCATCTGGAATTGGTTTGTAACTGCCGTATTTCTGGGATTCCTGTTTATCTTGTTCAATTATCTTGTGTAGATTTATTATTTTTACAATACTGTCAAACTGAAGATGTCCTCTCTTCTTTTCTGCCTTTAAAAATGCCCGCAGACTGTTTTCATCTTGTAGGCTTTGTGGGGTGAATGATACATGTGAAAAATAAGGAATCTGATCCACTCCTTGATTGAAAACCCTATAGACCACATCTTTTCCGTTAATTTTTAATGTAACCAAATAAGATACTCTATCCCCATAAGATGAAAAGTCAACGGCTCTATACACTTCATTGTTATTGTTTGAATATACAGATTCTGTTGTATAAAATTTATGCGGTTGTATAACTTGTGTTCGGTAATTCCTGAAATAATCAAATATAGGTGACCAACCACTCTTTATACTACCAACATTTATCCTTCCTTGATTTGTTGAAAGTATTATTTTACCATATTTCCTCCCCATAATTAAATGAGAAATGTCAACTGTATTCATACTTTCGCTATATCTATAAGCCGGACCAAATTTCAGATAAAGAGTGCCCATTGGGGGAAGTACATGAATGAAGTGGTCATAATGCCCCTTGTTGAGCATATCCAAGTATATATTACGTCCAAAACGAATAAAAATGTCATGTATAGCGACCTCCTTGTCTTTCAGATTTTGAAGCAATATTTCCTTAATATAAGGCATATCGGAATCAATAGAACTTGCAGTGGTATAATATCCAATAATTTTATTACCACATTTTAATCCTAATGCTCGTAGTGCGACCCACAATGACCATGCTGATACAAGCAACGCCACCATGGTTAGAATACCACTGTATTCATTAAAACCTTTGATAAAGGTCATAACGCATTCTTTTATCATTTGGAGTTCCATACCTCTCATAATATAAAATCACTAAATGGACGCAATCTTGGTCTAAAAGTACTTAAGCCCTCTATAAGATTAACATCTTTAATTGCAATCTCCTTTTGGTTATCGAATAGAAACACAATGTAGTAGGGAGCATGGGTTGGAGAGAATCCATACTTTTCCAGAGTTTGACGTGTCCATATTTGAAAGTTTCCTTTTGTCCTTAATTTGAACATTTTTGCATCATTCCCATCTGTATGTAATAGAACGTAATTCAATCGTTCAAAGCCTGGTTTTACAAGCAATGAACCTTTAGTATGTCCTGCACGCACATAGCATATTCCTGTATCGACCATCATTTGTCTTAACTTAGGCCGTGCATGATTAACAATCACCATTGGTTCCTCATGTCGTACAGATAATTTGTTCAATATAGTCTGGGTAATTTCTTGCGAATCTATTTCTTGAAGTCTAAGGATTCCATATTCTAAATAAGCATGGTTTTGCTCTATTCCAATAAAATGTCGTCCCAATAATTTTGCCGCAATCCCAGTTGTGCAACTACCTGCAAATGGATCGAGGATTATATCTTCTTGACGAGTACACAATAACAATATTCTATAAAGTAAAAGAAGAGGCTTTTGGGTTGGATGAGATCCGCATCTTCTTTCCCATAATTCAGGAGATGGAATTTTCCAGACATCAGTAAGCGGTTTACCTCCGTTTAAATTCTTCATAAGTTCAAAGTTATAGACATGCTTGCCAAATTGTGATTTCCTTGCCCATACAATGAACTCCGCGGAAAAAGTTAGATGTTGTCCGTCTATTATCTCTTTAGGATTCTCCTTTTGCCAAGTTACAACATTTATGATTTTGAAATTAAAGTCTTTCAGTATTCTTATAATGGAAAACATATTGTGGAATGTACCAGACACCCATATCGTTCCATTTTCCTTCAATTTTTTACGTGCAATAGAGATCCAAATCGAATTAAAATTGTCTATTTCCTGCAAAGAACGACATCTGTCCCATTCACCCTTTTCAAAATTTACTGTTCTCCCGGCAATGTCCATAGTCCTTCCTGATGACAGGAAATAAGGTGGATCCGCAAAGATTACATCTATGGACTCATCACTTATTTCGTTCATTATTTGTGTACAATCCCCTTGATATAGTACACACGAATCATCTTGAAAGTATGGATTAGTCATTAATTGTCTTCTTCTTCAAAATTAAACTCTACCTTGCTTTGAAGTATAATTTCTTTCAATACCTCTGGCATCAGCCCCTTTGTTTCGAGTTCTGCCAGATACCCTTTTAATCGTGGTATATTGATTATTTCCTCTATACATTCCAAATAATCATCAACAACCTTTTGTACTATGTAGGTTTTTAATGCGTCTTTTTTCAATTTGGCAACCAATTCTTCAACTGCTTCGTCAGACTTTATCACAAAAGATAATGGATACCTTTCTATCTTGTCTATATCAAGGAAATACTTCTTAAAATCAAGAGTCTCAGTTACTTGAAAGAATCTTCCAAGCGGTTTCATCACAAAGTCAATACCACCATCATTGGCATTTGTGCGTCCAGTTTTGTAAAGGCGAAGGTTATCTTTTGTCAGTTTCTCTATTTCAGGAGTATATCCCCAATAAATGACAATATCCTTGTAATAATTCTTTAGAATTGCATAACTCACAATTTCAAACAGTCTTGCATCAACGTTTGGTGCCAATAAGGACATGATAAAATCGGTGACCTCAGCGGAACTATCACTACTATCTAACCCTTGCAAAGTCTCGCACTGGCTAATGAATTGTTTGAGTGTACCTTGCTTAACTTCAACATAATGGTCTATTATGTTGATAATGTCTTGTGCTATATTGATGTTTGTTCCAGAAACTTTTAGTTTCAAATAATTCTCGTTAAACCAATATTTCTGTGTCTCCAAGTTTCTCATAATTGGCGGCATCCCTGCTTGCATCGGAAAGAATTTGAAAAACTCCTCATTCATTCTTGAATTCAAAGCATGGTTTTGTAGCTTTGCGCCAAAAGGAAGTTCACGTTGCCTCTTAAAAAGAACAGAAAACTGCGCTCCTTCATAGGAACCATAATTGCCTCTTTTATCAAAGCCCTTCTGAAGATAATCCTCAACAATAACATAGATTGCATAAAGGTTTGCAAAACTTCCTCTTGCTTTTGCCCCTTTATTGGCAGATTTTGTTTTGTAAACAAGATACTGCAAAATATAGCTGAGTGAATATAATTCATCAGCTTTCTTTTTATATTTATCTCGAAGATAGTCTTTTATAAATGCTTCAAATGTTTCCATTAGTCAAATAATTTTAGTGAGGGTTGTTCTATTGGTGATTTTTTTTCGTAGGATTTAGCTTCCCTTAATAGAGGCTTACCCTTATATTCATTAGCAAGTCCTAAGCGACGCAATCCGATTTTAAAGTAATCTTCCTGTATCTCTATACCGATAAATCCTCTTCCTAATTGTTTTGCCACATAGCCTGTTGTAAATGTGCCACAAAATGGATCCAGTACTACATCGCCCTCGTTGCTACTTGCCTTAATAATCCTTTCCAATAAACTGATTGGCTTTTGAGTTGGATGATTCTCATATTCATCCATTCTATAACGTACCCGTGCAAAATCCCACACATTGCCTGGGACTTTTTCTGTTTTATATGGCTGAGGAGGATTTTTTCTGTAATCAATCAGTTTTCTTTTTGCTCCAGTTTTGGCTTCAACCATAATATCCTCAGAATTAAATGTATAGTTAGCCTTATCCTTGACACAATACAATATAGGCTCATACATTGAACCGAAATAATTTCTCGCTTGTACGCCTGAACTATCATAAGCCCAAACAATTCTTGATAGAATAGTTAGACTTTTCCGTATATACAGGTCAAAGTAAGGCATAAACTGTGTCGAAGTCATCACATAAAATGCACCATGAGGTTTCAACTTTCGTATGCAAAGGTTAATCCACTTGTAACACCATTCAAGATAGTCAACATCAGTTTTCCATTTATCTTTACGTCCTGCAAAATTTTTGCCTATATTATATGGAGGATCTGCAAAAACTAAATCAACAGAGTTATCCGAGATACACTCAGAGAGAGCCTGCAGAGCGTCTCCGTGTATTATCTTATTGTCACTA
>ERZ772893.3434-NODE-3434-length-11123-cov-58.076798_pt1 | contig 11123 bp, 8 predicted proteins | sample MGYA00511482_ERZ772893 | MGnify/ENA primary metagenome ERZ772893 (study PRJEB29015, sample SAMEA2737687) | human gut metagenome | biome: human gut; feature: human-associated habitat; material: faeces | place: China | collected 2012 ...
GCAGCCGCCGGAGCGGTGCTTAAGCCGTCAGGCGGGAATTGTGCGGTGTTGCCCTTGGTTTTCAGATACGCCTTAGCCCGCCAAAAAGGCCGCAAACTTTTTGTGCAGTTCTTCCTCGCTCAGGGTTGGGCTGTCCACCGTCAGTTCGCGCGCCAGGTTCAGGGCAAAAATACCCATGATGGATTTTGCATCCACGCAGTAGCGCCCGGAATGCAGGTCCACATCTCCGGGCACAGTGGCCGCAATGCGGTTAAACTCTTTCACTTCACCAATGCTGTTCAGCCGGATGGTAACACTTGCCATTGCCAGTTTGCTCTCCTTTTTGCCGCGGGCATCTGCGGTGTTCTGCCGCCAAATGCCCGGCTAAAATGTAATGTTCAGCTGCTTGATGCAGGCAGCATCCCCTTTGGTGCCGCCGCGGGCGTACAGGGCCAGGCGCGCGCCGGTCCAGGTTGCCTTGGCAACGGGTTGGGCTCCCCCCAGCGGCACTGCGGTGCCATCTGCTGCCAGCATGGCATACTGCACCTGCTTGGCAGCCGTTATTTTCATTGTAACGGTTATTTCATCCGTGTCAACCATTTTTTCGGCAAGGATCGTTTCTTCTGCATCGCCGGTGGGGGCAAGGTCTTTCACCATGCCCTGTACCAGCTGCACGGTGCAGCCCTGCGCGGTGCGGCAGAGCTCAATGGCGGAATATTTCTGCCCCATCACGCTAAGCCCTACTTTAGCTCCGGCGCCGCACCCGGCCAGGCCAAGGGTAACGTTTGCGGTAAAATCCGCTGCAGGCAGCATCTGACTGAGCACATTGGGCTGCCGCCACAAACTTCCGCTGGCCCCGCAGACCAGATGCAGTGCATCCCCCGCCACCGGGCGCAGCCAGGCTTCGGGCTGGGGGTTGGCCTGCCATTGCCATTGCAGGCCGGGCTTGCCGTTTGTAAAGCTGTCCCCTATTTGCAGGCCGGGACCAGCTTCGCCTTTGGGGCAGTCCCACTCGGTCACCGGCTCGCCGATGCCATCGCCGTTTTGTTCCAGGCCGATGAACGGCCAATCGCTGTGCCAGCACATAGGCTGCAGGTGTACCACGCGGCCCAGTTCAAACCGGTCCTGGAAATGCAGGAACCAATCGCTGCCGTCCGGCGCTGTGACCCACGCGCCCTGGTGGGGGCCGTTGATGGAGCTGGCCCCCTGGTGCATGACGATTTTTTCCTCATACGGGCCGTACACATTGCGGGCGCGCAGCACGGTCTGCCAGCCGTATTCCACACCGCCTGCCGGGATAAAGATGTAATACCAGCCGTTGCGCTTGTACATTTTGGGGCCTTCGGCGGTGGGCTGGCTCAGGGTGCCATCAAACACGATGGGGCCGTCCTCCACCACTTCCAGCGTTTCGGGATCCAGGCGGGAAAGCTGGATCTTGTGCTTAATGCCGCAGCGGCTTTTGGCAAAGGCGTGGGCCATATACACGCTGCCGTCATCGTCCCACAGGGGGCAGGGATCGATCCACCCGCTGGCGGATTTTACGCAGTGCAGCGCACTCCAGGGACCTGCGGGGTCGGTGGCTTCGGTGTAAAAAATGCCCTCGTCCGGCAGGGGAATGAATGCATAGAACCTGCCCGCATGGTAGCGCAGCGCCGGGGCCCAGGTGCCGCAGCCATGGGCTGGCTGGGCATAGCGGTCAAACGGCAGACGCTCCACGCAGTTGCCGATGCGCTCCCAGTGGACAAGATCCTTGCTGTGCAGCACCGGCACGCCGGGCAGGTAGGTAAAGCTGGAAGAGATCAGGTAATAGTCCTCCCCCACGCGGATGGCGTCGGGGTCACTGAAATCCATGGGCAGCACCGGGTTCTGGTAGCAGCCATTTTTGATATCGGTCACATAACGGTCCATTGCTTTTATCCTTTCTTGTGTTCGATTTCCAGCAGCAGCTCACATGCAGCTTCCAGCACGCAGGCGGAAGCCCACAGATTGTGGCTGAACCAGCTGCTGAACGGTCTGCCATCACTGAAGCGCTCCACATCCAGCCCATCGCTGGGGCACCAGCGTTCCGACAAAATGCCGTAACGGCCATAGCCGGTGGCTGCGGGGTACAGTTCCAGGCATTGCAGCATCCAGGCGGCAGAATCCGCCGCGCGGCTGGCGTAATAGCCGTCACCCGTCACCCGTGCCAGATAGCGCAGGTCAGTGTCAATAATAACCCCCATGGGGTGGATATGCGGGTTGGAAACCGAGGTAACGGCGCCGCCGCAGGCGGACCACCCCTGGTTCAGCGGGGTGTGCTCCGGGTAGGTCTTGTAGCCATAGCGCCACAGGAACTCGTACCCGGCGCTGTCTTTCATATATTGCAGGAATTCGGCCTTGCCGGTCTGCTCATACAGCAGGCGGCTGCCGCGCATGAAGGCCAGGTTACCCTCCTCATCCACGGCTTTCCAGGTGTCCATGGGGGTACCGTAACAGTTCAGGTCCTTGACAAAGGTATGGTAGTAATCCAGCGCTTTTTCGGCGGAGTGCAGGCAACGTTCTTCGCCGGTCAGGCGGTAGAGGTAAACCAGCGCCGGGGCAAACCAGCAGCCCGCAAAGCCGCTCCAATCCAGCACTTTGCGTTCCTGGGTGGAGTAAGTATAGCCGAAAGCGCCGTCTGCGCGCTGCAGATCCATGACGGTATGCAGCACCTTTTGGGCTGCATCCATCCATTTGGCCGGGCAGGGTTTGCCGTTTTGGTGCAGATAATCCATCGTTTTGGTCAGGTAGTGGACGGCGCTGCCCACTGTATAGGCACAGTGGCAGTCTTTGACCAGGCCGTACCCGGTCCACCAGCCGTTCACCTGGCTGCCCGCGGCATTGGGGGCCATCAGGTCGTTCAGCAGGCCGGAATTTTCGTTATACGCATCGGCAATGCGGTCAAACAGCTGTTCGCCACTCATGGCCGCGGCCAGCGGCGCTTCGGCATCCGCGCCAAGGGCATCGCGGCAGAGCACCAGCGGATAGGCCAGCACGCCGCCACCCGTCCAGCCGATCTCCGTCACCAGCCGCCAGGGGCGCATCTCGGTCTCCCTGGGCGGGCGGCAGCAGCGGTTGGTATACTCCCCCGCCGCCGCGTCAAAGTTCTGGTAGGCAAAGGTGTCCAGCATACCCTGCACGGCCTGGCGCAGGGTATTGCGGGGGACGGCGCGGTCCTGGTGGCGGGCGTATTCCTGCCGGATGATCTCATGCAGCTCGGTTCGCGGGCCGCTGTGCAGGTAGATCCTGCCGCTGGTCTGCGCCTTGCAGGCCATGCTGCGGGTGGACGGCGCCGGGGTGGAGCGGTTTTTGAAGGTGGTGGGGTCGTTGGTGTACCCCAGGCTGATGCCGAACGCATCCGGCAAAGCGGCAAACACACCGTTGCGGATGATCCCGGCCTCGCTTTCGCTGTAGGGTTCCACCGCAGCGGCGGCCACTCCGCCGTCCCAGCAGAGGGCGGCGAGCGGCATGGCGGCGCGGTCCGCACGGAATTCCCACAGCGGCGCACAGAACGCCACCTCGTGGTGCTCCTTCGTCAGCAATGGAAATTCGCCGGGTTTGGCTTCCGCGGCGTGGTTATCGCCGTAAATATTGCAGGGGATCACATGGAAATAATCGCTCTGCCCCGGCACAGCCAGCCACATGCGCAGCTGGGTGGGGTTGGGCGCATCCATTTGCAGGGTGTAGCACAGCGTATCGCCAGCGGGGGTGAACTGCGCACTGTAATGCGCACCGTTCAGCGTCCAGTCAAAGCCGGACTGTGTGCAGGCAGTTTCCGGCACCGGCACCCAGGCATCCTCGATCCGGCAGGCAAAGCTGACGTTTAATGTTTGGGAATTCAGATCCAGTTTCATTATGATACCTCAACAAAAAATGCGGGCCGGGCAGTGCCGGCCCGCAACGGGTCAATGATTTTTAGGAGGGACAAACATTTTTAGGTGCAGGAACAAACAAAAAAGAGGAAAACGAAAATCAGCCTTTCAGGCCGGAGGTTGCAATGCCTTCCACAAAATATTTCTGTGCGGCAAAAAAGAGGAGAACCAGCGGCAGAACCGCCACGCAGGCCATGGCCATAACGCGGCCCCACACCACAACACTTTCCGCGTCAACGGAAAGGCGCAGCGCCAGCGAGATGGTGTATTTTTTGACCGAGTTGATGAAGATCAAGGAGTTGAAGTAATCGTTATAGGTCCACAGGAACTGGAACAGGCCAGCGGAGAAGAGGGCCGGCTTCATCAGCGGCAGCAGGATCTGCCAGAAGATGCGGAAGCTGCCACAGCCATCAATGCAGGCGGATTCGTCCAGATCGCGGGGGATGCCGCGCATGAACTGGATGAGCTGATAGATGAAGAATGGGTAGCAGGCCAGCAGGGCGGGCACCCAGAATGGCATGTAGGAATCGACCCAGCCGAACTTGTTGAACAGAACGTAACGCGGGATGATGATGACCGAGTTGGGAAGCATCAGGGTGGAGAACAGGATGGCAAACAGCTGCTTTTTGAACGGGAAGTTGAACCGTGCAAAGCCATAGGCAACCAGCGCACTGGAAGCGATGGTCAGCAGCGTGGTGGGGATGACCATGATAAAGGAGTTGATGAAATAGGTTGCATAGGTATAAATACCGGCGCTTTTCCAGCCGTCAATAAAGTTCTGGAAGCTGAAGCTTTTGGGCAACAGTGCAATGGAGCCAAAAATTTCATCGTTGGTTTTGAACGCGGCCGAAATCATCCATGCAATGGGGAACAGCAGCACGCAGCCAATCAGGATGATGACCAGATAGGTCAGCACCAGGTTCAGGGTCTTTTTTTGTTGTTTTGTCATAATGCTCACGCGCCCTTTCTCAGCTTTCATCGCCATAGAAGACCCACCGCTTGGAGGTTGCGAACAGCACCAGAGTGATCAGCATGATCACAATAAAGATGATCCAGGAAATGGCGCTGGCGTAACCCATCTTGAAGTAGGAGAAGCCTTCCTTATACAGTTTCATGCCCAGCACATAGGTAGCCTTCATGGGGCCGCCATCGGTGATGACAAAGGCAGAGGTGAAGTTCTGCAAAGCCTGAATGGTCTGCATGATAAGGTTGAAGAAGATGATGGGGGTGATTTGCGGAACGGTGATGCTGAAGAACATCTTGACCTTGCTTGCGCCGTCAATCTCGGCAGCTTCGTACAAATCTGCCGGAACGTTTTTCAGCGCGGCCAGGAACATGACCATGGAAGAACCAAACTGCCAGATCTCCATCATGCAGATGGTGCGCAGGGCTTGATTGGGGTCGCCCAGCCACTGTACGTTGGGCAGGTGCAGGGTGGTCAGGATGGCGTTGATAACGCCGTTATCCATGAACATGATCTTCCACAGCAGAGCAACAGCAACGCTGCCGCCGAACAGGGACGGAATGTAGTACAGGGTACGGATGAGGTTGATGCCCTTGATGTTGCGGTTCAGGAACACTGCCACAGCCAAAGCCATGACCAGTTTGCCGGGCACGGTGTACAGCGTGTAGACCAGCGTAACTTTCAAAGAGTTCCAGAACTCATTGTCCATGGTAAACAGCTGGATGTAGTTTTGCAGGCCGCAGAACTTGGGGGTACCGGTGATTTTGTAGTTGCAGAACGAGTAAACCAGCGAGCTTAAAAACGGGTACAGCTGCAGGATCAGCATACCGATGATCCACGGGGCCAGATAAGCAAACGCCGCGTAATCGCGCTTGGTATAGTGCTTGATTTTGGTTTGTTTTGTCATAGGATCACACCTCTTTGGAAAAAATCCGCCTTTTCACTGGTGTAGCTGAAAACAAAGAAAATGACGGATATTTCGCAAACACAAGCAGGATTTAAGGCAAAGAGCCGCAGGAATCCTTTGTGGATTCCAAGGCTTTTTAACGCCAAATCCGGCTGTGTTTGTAGAAATAGACTATATTTTCGACTTTTCAGGTACACTTTAATAAAACGGATGCCTCGGTGGGAGACACCCGTTTTTGATGTTCGCTGAGGTTTACTGGGCGCTGATGTAGTTGGAGAGCTGCTTGTACATATCGGATGCAGCGCTTGCGGGGTCGGTGGTGCCGTAACCGACAGCCTCGATGGTATCAGCAATGATCTGCTTGGATTCCGGTGCGGAGGAGTACTTGTCGTTGGTCAGGCCGCTGTAGCCGCTGGCAATGTTGGCGGCGGTCATCATGTTCGGGTCCAGGGTACCGTCTTTTTCGCAGATTTCACGAGCCTTTTCCGTCGGGGGAACACTGCGCACGCAGGCCAGGGTGCTTTCGGCGTCATCGCTGTTAAAGAAGTAATCCAGGAACTTCATGGCTGCTTCCGGAGCCTTGCAGGTGGAGGTAACTGCCAGGACCTGCGGGCAGTTGCAAGCCCAGCCGTTGTCCTTAGCGCCGTCCAGCAGGGGCAGGTAGCCGGTGCCATAGGTTGCGCCCTCATTGGCGGCGGTCATAACATTGATGGTGGAGATGTAAGCGAAGGTGCAGACGTACTTGCCAGCGATCCAGTTGGGGTCAGACTGCAGGTCGTCGTTGCTGTAAGCGGAAGAGTAGGAAGCCGGTGCGCAGACATTGTTGTCGTACAGGCTCTTGACGAGATCCAGGCAGTTCTGGATATCTTCCTCGGTATAATTGAACGCTTTGGAGTCAGCGTCAAAGATGGTCTTGCCGGTCAGCTGCTTCATGTAGGTAAAGAACACCAGGTTGGTCACATACTCTTTGTTGGTGCACAGCAGGTAGGTATCGGGGTCTGCTTCATGGACCTGTTTGCCCCATTCAATGAACTGATCCCAGGTGTACTGGGTGTTGAAGTCGATGCCGTACTTTTCAGCCAGCTCTTCGTTCACAACCAGTGCCGGGCCGGCAATGCCGGTGGGCAGGCCCAGCTGCTTGCCGTCAAAGTTACCATTCACGCGCAGGCCAATGTAGTTGGGGTCAAAGTTGGAAAGATCAAAGTCGTAGTCCTTGTAATCCAGGAAGTAATCGCCGGTGGAAACAAAAGTGGGCATGGTTTCGGGGTCAACCTGCACAATGTCGGCAGCGGTGCCGGATGCCAGCTGGGTTGCCAGCTTATCATGGTAGCCGTCAGAAGAACCATACTCGGCTTCAATCTTGATGTTGGGGTTTTCTTCCATGAACTTGTTGATGACTTCCATGGTGGCGTTGGCGCGCTCATCGCCGCCCCACCAGGCAAAGCGCAAAGTCACCTGTTCATTGCTGGAAGTGGAAGCTGCGGTGCTGGTAGAGGCAGCGCCGCTGGTGCTGTCGGCTGCCGAGGCTGCGCTGCTGGCAGCACTGCCGCCGCATGCGGCCAGAGACAATGCCATGCTGGCGGCCATCATACCGGCCATAAGTTGCTTTTTCATATTGTTTTCCTCCTTCTAAATCGGCCCTTTTCGTCGAGCCTTATCATGGTTTTATTATAATTTGTTTGGCAGATTTATAAAAGGACTCACGCTTGCTAAAAGGATTCATCATTTGACACAAAATGCCGGGCAGGTATCATCTCTTGCGTTTTGGCGCAATTTAAGATACCTGCCCGGCATTTTATTATTCTGTTTTACTCGTTTGCGGGGCATCCGGGGTATATTTTTTGTACGGGATGCAAAACGACACGCTGGTGCCAAGGTTTTTTATGGAACAGATGCGCAGTCCCCTTTCCTCCGGGTAGCGCAGGCGCAGGCGGCGGTCCAGGTTGGTCAGCCCTATACTGCGGCTGTTGCGGTCCGCAATGCGTTTGCGCAGCGCTTCCAGCTCTTCCCTTGTCATGCCGTCGCCGTTATCGATCACACGCAGGTTCACCTTATCGCCAATGCGGCGGGCGCGCACCTTCATGTAACCGCGCTCGTTGCCGCGCAGGGCGTGCAGCAGGCTGTTTTCTACCACGGGCTGCAGCATCAGGCGGAATACCTCGGCGTCCATCACATCGTCGTCCACTTCATAATAAATAATAAAGCGGTCCCCAAAGCGGTAGTGCTGCACTTCCACATATTTTTTAAGGTAGTCCAGCTCTTCCCGCAGGCTGACGCTCTTTTGCGGGTTGGTCAGCGAATACTTTAGGATATCCGATACATACCCCACCACCGCGCTGATGCGCCCATCATCGTTCAGCTTGCGGGCTTCCATATCCAGCGTTTGCAGGGTGTTGTACAAAAAGTGGGGGTTGATCTGCAACTGCAGGGCGGTCAGCTCGGCGTTCTGCTGGCGGTACTGCTTTTCTTTCAGCTGGATGTTCAGGTAGGTGTTGTTCAAAAACATCATCAGGATGTTGTTCATGATAACGTCATATTCATCATTTACCTTGCGCTGGGGGCGCTGGATGGTGCGGCCCGCCTCGGCATCCTCAAACATCTGCAGCATCAGGTTGATCTCATCAAAGCTGCGCTTGGTGTTGACGTATGCCAAAAACACAATGGCGCACAGCGCCACAACCGCCATCAGCAGCAGCGGCATCAACCGTTCGCCCAGGTTTTCCAGGATCATGGCCCGGTCAATGGTAGATACGATGTAGAAATCCGGGTTCTGGTAGCTTTGCCAGTTCAACAGGCAGACCCGGTCATCCAGCTTGATCCAGAACTCGTGCTCCTGTTCCGCCGTGTTCCCTGCCCCGCTCAGCGTTTTGCCCATCAGGTTTTGCAGCTCTTCCGTCGCGCCTGCGTCCCCTGCCTTTGCCAGCAGGCGGCCGCTGCCGTCAACCAGGTACAGGTGCTGGTTATCGGACGGGCGCAGCACGGCAATTATTTCCTGCAAGTGGCTGATGTTCAGGGTAACGGCCACACAGCCTTCCATCGTCAGCATCCGAGCGCACACTACCAGCTGCCTTCTCTCGCTGGCTTTGCCTGCGTTCACCACCACCGGGGCAATGCAGGTGCGCTCGGTATCCGACATAGAGGAATACACGCTGTACCAGCCGCTGTAATCATCCGCCGAAAGGTTGACCAGCCCGCTGGACGTCAGCGCACGGTCGTACCCATCCATATAGATCAGAACCGAATCCACGTAATCATACGCGTTGGTCATGCTGTTCAGTGAGGATACCAGGCTGCGCAGGTAGATGGCATCGGTGTAAGCAAGGCTTTCCCTTTTCAGAGCTTTGTTCAGCACCATGTTGGTGCGGGTCATACCGGTCATGTAGCTGTTCTGCGCCAGGACCGAATCCAGCACCAGCGAGATGTTGGAGCGCACAGCCTCAATACCGCGCTCATTGTCCTGCGTCATACGGTGCATCTGGGTCACAAGGGTCATGTAGGTGGTAACGGCCACCAGCAGCAGCGCCGGGATCAGCATGACCACCACAAAGTTCCACATGCGCTTCAAAAAGAACTTCCGCTTCATTCCCTTCATAGCGCGGCACCATCCAGGCGGGATTTGCGGTATTCCGATGGGCTCTGCCCATAATACGCTTTGAACGCACGGGAGAAGTTTTTGGGGTTATCGTACCCGACATAATAGGCAATATCATAGCTTTTATAGTGGATATCCGCCAGCATCTCACATGCTTTTTCCATCCGCGTCTTGAGCAGCAGCTCCGAAAAGCTGGTTCCGCTTTTTTCCTTGAACACGCGGGAAAGATAAGCCGGACTCAAGGAAACCTTGGCCGCGGCTTCTTCCAGCGTGGCAGTGCGGTAATTATCTTTTAAGTATTGCTGCACATCGTACACGATCTGGTCGTAATAGGCCTTGGGGGCGGTTTCCTGCACGGCGCTGCGGGCATCCAGCCGGGCTTTGACCTTTTCAAAGCATTCCAGCAGGGCGCTGTAGGCCACCGGTTTCATCAGGTAATCCGCCACGCCGTTTTGCAGCGCCGCGCGGAAGTATTCGTAATTGCTGTAGCTGCTGAAAAATATTTTCTGGATGTTGGGGTATTCCATCAGCCGATGGCTCAGCTCCAGGCCGTTCATATCCGGCATTTCAATATCGGTCAGCACCACATCCACCGGGTTTTCGGCAATATATTGCAGGGCTTTGCGTGCGCCGGTGAACACCTGCACCACCTCGAACCCAATGTTCTGCCAGGGGAACAGCTGGGCCATTCCGCTGGCAATCTTCTCTTCATCATCAATAATAATCAGTTTATACATCTTGCAGCCCCCATCCGTGTTCAGGGCAAAACCGTTCTTTCTGCCTGCCCTTACACTGGGGCAGACTACCACTTGTATACTAGTATAAAGCCCTTTTGCCCCAAGGGCAAGACAAAAATCACGGAATGATGGTTAGGGCAATACCGCATAATTCTAAGTGCCGATACGGCGAGCAAGGTGCGGCAGATGCCAAGCCAAAAGCGCAGATAATACTGGATGCTGCAAAGGTGAGCGCCGCCAGTGGCGGAAACAGCGAACCGAAGCAGGGGCAGCGGTCGCAGAGTGCGAGGGGCTTTTGCCCCCGAAGCACGATGCGGGTACCGCAACCCGACATTATCGAGCATTTTGGCAACGCAGATGCCGTGCCGCAGCCGCCGGAGCGGTGCTTAAGCCGTAAGGCGGGAATTATGTGGTGTTGCCTTAGCTTTTTGCGTATTTGGGGGATACTGTTTGGCGGTTTTGGGGCAGCTTGTGCATCATATTCTAGGGGGTTGAGCGTTTCATTAGATCGGCGGGTAGCTTTTATTTTGCGAGTGGGTGGTTCGGACGGAGGGACATTCTGGATTTTTGGTGGGTTGGAATGATGGCCTGGGATGGATTTTTGTGCAGGGTGGTAGGACGGAATTTTCCCCTGCGGATTATGATATCCCACACATCCACCCCATAAACAACCTGTGGGGCGGGATTTCGCCTTCCCGCCGCGGAGAACCTTGTTGGTTTGTGTTGTGCCCGCTAAAATATTTGCAGGAGACGATGCTTCTCTTGAGGGCAGTTCCCCGCGGGGTGGAAAGATGCCGCGGAGCGGCGGAGAGGACCGGGCGCTGTTTACACCTGTCACCACAAATGCTTGAAGGGTGAATTCCACAGGCTGCCTCTAGGGTGTATCTGAAAAATTCATGTTTTTATGCTGCCCGATTTCCGCGGCGTCCGGCAGTCATTTTTTCCTTGCTACTAACCATTCCGCATTTATTTTGACTGTCTTTCGCCGATGCGAAGGTAATAGGCAATACCGCATAATTCTAAGTGCCGATACGGCGAGCGAGGTGCGGCAGAT
>ERZ772893.3448-NODE-3448-length-11089-cov-9.823092_pt1 | contig 11089 bp, 10 predicted proteins | sample MGYA00511482_ERZ772893 | MGnify/ENA primary metagenome ERZ772893 (study PRJEB29015, sample SAMEA2737687) | human gut metagenome | biome: human gut; feature: human-associated habitat; material: faeces | place: China | collected 2012 ...
TACCCGCTGATCCGCAGCTTTGGCAGCTACCCCCACGCCGATGGCATCCAGATCTATCCCATCCGCGCCGGGGCCGAGCTTGCCCGGGATCTTGCCATTGCACCGGGGGATGAGGTCATCTGCATCAAAAAACGCATCCTGGCCGACACCACCCCGGTCATCTACTCCATCGATTATCTGCCCCGCGCCCTCTTTGGCAGCCGGGACTACACCCGCATCGACCTGAGCGGCGGCGTGTTCGATATCCTGGAGCAGGAATGCAACCAGCAGATCTCCTCGAACGTGGCCCACCTCAAGGCCAGCTGCGGCGACGAGGCCATCCGGGCTGCCATGCGTCTTGCCCCCGGCGAGGCCATGCTGCTGCTGGATGAGATCTGCTTCAACCGTCTGTGCCACCCGGTCATGCGCTCACTGAGTTATTACACGAATTTCTTCGATTTTTCCATTCTACGAAAATTACTTTGACGGAGGTAAAATTCATGCGCCATCTCATCGATCCCTTGGATTTCAGTCAGGAGGAGATCACCTCTCTGCTGGATCTGGCCGACCGCATCCGCTCCGACCCTGCCGCTTACCAGGACGTTGCGGCTCACAAAAAACTCGCCACTCTGTTCTACGAGCCGTCTACCCGCACCCGCCTTTCCTTTGAGGCGGCCATGCTGAACCTGGGCGGCCATGTGCTGGGCTTCCCGAGCGAGACCGTCTCCAGCGCTTCCAAGGGAGAAAGCGTTGCAGATACCATCCGTGTGGTCTCCTGCTATGCCGATATCGTGGCAATGCGCCATCCCAAAGAGGGTGCGCCGTTCCGCGCTTCCCGCTACTCCCGCATCCCGGTCATCAATGCCGGTGACGGCGGCCACCAGCACCCCACCCAGACCATGACCGATCTGATGACCATCCGCACCCGGATGGGTCGGCTGGATAACCTGACCATCGGCCTGTGCGGCGATCTGAAGTTCGGCCGCACCGTCCATTCTCTCATCAAGACCATGGCACGCTGCAAGAACATCCGCTTTGTGCTCATCAGCCCCGAGGAGCTGCGGGTGCCCGACTACATCATCAAGGATGTGCTGGAGGCCAACGGCATTGAGTACCGTGAGACCCGGAGCCTGGAGGAATCCATGCCTGAGCTGGATATCCTGTACATGACCCGTGTGCAGAAGGAGCGCTTCTTCAACGAGGAGGATTACATCCGCCTGAAGAACAGCTACATCCTGACCAGCGAAAAGATGGCCCTTGCCAAGCCTGAAATGGCAGTGCTGCATCCCCTGCCCCGCGTGAACGAGATCGCACTGGATGTGGACAACGACCCCCGTGCTGCCTACTTTGAGCAGGTGCAGAACGGCGTATACGTCCGCATGGCACTGATCATGACGCTGCTGGGTCTTGCCGACCCCAAAGCACCGAAGGAGGGCAACTGATATGCTGAATATTGACGAGATCCAGAACGGCATTGTGATCGACCACATCAAGGCAGGCACCGCTGTGGGCCTGATGGAGCTGCTGGGCATCACCGGCAACAAGACCGCCAACGTGGCACTGATCCAGAATGCACGCTCCCACAAGGCCGACTGCGGCCGCAAGGACATCATCAAGGTCGAGGGGGATGCCTCCTGGCTGAACCTGGACGTGCTGGCCTACCTTGACCCTGACATCAGTGTGACCGTGATCGAAAACGGCAAGGCCGTGCGCAAGGAAAAGCCGAAGCCCCCCAAGCGCCTGGTGAACATTGTGCGGTGCCGCAATCCCCGCTGCATCTCCTCCATTGAAGAGGAATGCGACCAGATCTTTGAGATGAGCTCCAACGGCAAATACCGCTGCATCTACTGTGAGCAGGAGCTGCAGGTGAAGCCGGAATAATCGGTACAAAAGCAAAAGGCAGTGCGTCCCACGCGGCGCACTGCCTTTTTTGTTTGTTACACGAAATCCTCCCGCATCGGGGTGAAGATATCCAGCAGGATGCCCGCTTCCGTGCAGGTACAGCCATGCTCCACACCGTCCTCCTTCCGGCCTGATCTCAAAAAAAAAAGCCCGACAAAGCTCCCTCCGGCAGCACCGCCCGGCATCCCATTCCCACATACGATGCCGTGCAGGTACAGTGCATTCAGAAGGTCTCTATCTGCAGCAATCCCCCAAGATCGCCATTCAGAGCTTCGTCAGACTTTTTATTCGTAAAGACGTTCCGGTCCACGCACACACGCCTGCGTTCCCGGATGTTCCTTCCTCTGTCGGCCGCAAACCATACAGCGGGGAGGCGCTCCTGCCTTTAACTTGATTTCATTGTAGCAGATTCCGATGAAACTTTCACCCCAAATGTCATATTCTGCAGGGTTTCATGTCATAACTTGCGGAGCGGGATGGTGCAGGTAAAGCGGAACCAGCACCCCCGGCAGCTGATGGTATATTCGCCGCCGTATTTTTTCAGCACATCCTGCACGTTCCACAGCCCGAAGCCGTGGCCCGCCCCTTTCTGAGAGATGCGGGGCAGCTGACCGTCCGCGAGATTCAGGTCCTTTTTTACTCGGTTGCGGACAGAGAGCACCACCTCGTCCTCGCTCTTCCGCATCCGCACATAGACCTCCGGCGGATCAGCCTGCGCGGCGGCCTCAATGGCATTGTTGAGCAGGTTGGAGAGCACGATCACAAGGTCCGTCTGGCCCATGGGCATATCCCGCAGATCGGGCAGATCAAAATAGACCATGACCCCTTTTCGGCTGGCTTCCTCGTACTTTTTGCTGAGCAGGGCATCCAATAAAGGGTTGTGGGTGTTCATAATGGTGGTATTCGCCGCAATGGTCTTTGTGAGCGTGGAAAGGTAGGCCTTTGCGCCCTCGTAATCTCCCTGCTGAAGCAGCAGAGCCAGTGCATCGGTGTGATTGGTGAACTCATGGGTCAGCCGCCGCTGGGTCTTGTAGGATTCCAGAAGAGCTTCTGCGCTCTTCTTCTGGCGCACAGCCTCCACCATCAGTGTCTGCTGCAGCAGCATCTGGTCGTTGACCATCTGCACGATCCCCAGATGGATCAGCACTGCTATGGTCAGACCAAAGGTCAACATCATGTTCATCATGCTGGGCACTTCGCTGCCGCCGGATACCATCAGCACGATGTTCAGCACCACAACGATGCCAGGAAAAAAGGACATGACCAGCATCTGCAGCGGGGTCAACGCCTGCTCCCTCCGCCAGCGCCGGATAATGTAGGCTGCAAGCAGGCCAGCCCCCACAACAGCAGCAACCAGCAGGAACAGGCAGCTGCGGTAGCGCCAGACCTCCCGGACGGGAATGTGCTTACACCAGGCAAAGGTGTAGCTGACTGTATTTTCCGTCAGCAGGCACATGATGCCGTTGACAAGGCAGGCCGAGAGCTTCTGGTTCCAGCTTCCGCCGAAAAAGAGCACCGTGACCAACAGGTAGATGACATTCAAAATCACAGATTCAACATTGAAAAAACCAATGTCATGCCGGATCGAGGCCACTAGAAATACTGCTGCCAGCAGGGCTGCCCACAGGCAGGGGAAGCGGAATCTCCTGCCGCGGCCCAGAAATGCATATTCCACCATGATAAAGGCCGCCCACTGGCCAATGCAGACCAGATGCCCCATCAGAAACCAGAGCATTTCCTTAGTCATCCCCAAACTGCCCCTTCCATTCCAGATAGGTGCTGCGAATCTCAGCATAGCCGTTCCGGCTCACGCCCAGCTTGACCCCATTGCGCAGGGTGACCATATAGCTGCTGATCTGCCGGATGTACTTCATATTGACCACCGCGCTCCGCCCCACCCGCAGAAAGCCGTTCTCAAACAGGGCCTGCGGCAGCTCGTTCAGCTTGCCATAGTAAGAGCACAGGGGCTGATGAGCCACATCTCCGTAAACGTTGATCTTGCGCAGGTCGCTTTCGAGGTAGTAGATGCTGTCGTAGGGCAGCTCGGTCTCGGTGCGGTTCTGCCGGATGGTCAGGGTCTTGGGAGCCCGGTGATCCTGCTCGTGCAGAATGGCATCCAGACAGCGGGGCAGCTGGCAGTCCAGATCGCGCTTGAGGATATAGCGGAACGCATTCACAGTGTAGCCCTCCGGGGCAAATTCCAGATAGGCCGACACATACACCAGGCAGATCTCCGGGCTGCATTGGCGCAGCTGCTTTCCCAGTGAGATGCCGTTCATGGTGTCCAGATCCACATCCAGCAGCGCCACCTGATACAGATCAAGGTCCCGCCGGGCCAGTGTCTCTTCCCCGCTGTGGCAGACGGTGCATTCCACCTGCAAGCCCCGCAGCGCAAAGAAATCCCGGACGAGCGTTTCCACGCGGGCAGCAAACACCGCATCGTCATCACAGATCAAAATGTGCATTGTGTCCTCCAACAAAACGCCCTCTCCGTCAGTGCTTCGCACTGCCACCTCTCCCAAAGGGCGAGGCAATTGCTGCTCTGACTTCAGGCTGTGCAAGCTGCTTACCTGTCAGATGCGTTGGCTCCCCCTCGGGGAAGCTGGCGAGCGACTGCGAGACTGAGAGGGTTTATTTCCTTATGCAAAGAACTTGTCGTAGATGCCAAAGGCAAAGATGAACAGCACGATCACGGGCAGACCGTAGGTCAGATAGCCGCGCATCCAATCCTGGATCTTCAGCCCCTCGCCGGTGTTGACCTCCTTCTTATAGTTGTCCCAGCCCCAGCCATAGCGGGAAACGCAGAACAGCAGGTAGACCAGGCTGCCCAGCGGCAGGAACAGGTTGCTGACAAGGAAATCCTCGAAGTCCAGCACTGCACCGCCAAACACGGCAAAGCCATCCCAGGCCCAGAGGTTATACCCCAGCACGCAGGGCATGGACAGCAGGATGATGAGGAACAGGTTGACCAGACTGGACTTTTTACGGGTGCAGCCGGTCAGCTCCATGCCGCAGCAGATGATGTTCTCGAACACTGCCAGCACGGTGGACAGGGCCGCAAAGGCCATGAATAGGAAGAACAGGCTGCCCCACAGCCGCCCCAGCGCCATGTTGGCAAAAATATTGGGCAGGGTGATGAAGATCAGACTGGGGCCTGCAGTCTGATCCACGCCAAAGGTGAAGCAGGCCGGGAAGATGATGAGACCGGCCGTGATGGCCACAAAGGTATCCAGCACCACCACACGGACGCTCTCGCCCAGCAGGGAGTGCTCCTTGCCGATGTAGCTGCCAAAAATGGACATGGCACCGATGCCCAGGCTCAGGGTGAAGAAGGCCTGATTCATCGCACCCACCAGGGTGTTGACGATGCCAACCTCCTTCATGCGGCCAAAGTCGGGCACCAGAAAAAAGGAAAGGCCCTTCTTTGCGCCGTCCATGAAGAGGCTGTTCACGGCCAGAATGACCATGATGAGGAGCAGGGCGATCATCATGCCCTTGGTCACACGCTCCAGACCATTCTGCAGGCCCTTGGCGCAGACCAGAATGCCCAGAACGACCACGAACACCATCCAGAAGGTCATAATGCCGGGGCTTGCCAGCATCTCGGTGAACTTGCCTGCCACCTCGTCTGCGTTCAGGCCGGAGAGCTTTCCGGCGGCAGTCATATAGAAATAGTGCAGCATCCAGCCCGCAACGGTGGTGTAGAACATCATCAGCAGGTAGCAGCCGATCAGAGTAAAATAGCCGTGGATATGCCACTTCTGGCCCGGCTTTTCCAGCACCTGATAGGCGTGCACCGGGCTTTTGCGGCTGGCACGGCCCACCGCAAATTCCATGGTCATAATGGGCAGACCCAGAATGACCAGGAACAGCAGGTAAAACAGTACGAAGGCTCCGCCGCCGCCCTGACCTGCCATATAAGGAAATTTCCACACGTTGCCAATGCCGATGGCACAGCCTGCCGACAGCAGGATGAAGCCCAGCCGCGATTTCAGCGTTTCACGTTCCATAATAAATTTGTCCCCTCCAATAATTTCAGCCGCCCGCCTTCCGCGCGAAAAACAGACGAAATCAATTCATTATATCACAAATTGGAAGAGAATGGAGTGCTTTTTCGTATTTTCCCTTGCAAATTTCTTCCATCTTATATAAAATAGACAAGATGAAATGTGTACAACACGGAAAGGAACAACCGGATGGTCTCAGACGAAACAGCCTACCGGAAGTATCTGGCCGGAGACGAAGCTGCCGCTCAGCTGTTGGTGGAGCGGTATGGCGACGCGCTGACCCTTTACATCAACGGCGTGCTGGGCGATATCCACGAGGCAGAGGATCTGATGATCGAAGCCTTTGCCCATATTTTTGCAAGAGAGCGGCCCATTCAGGATGGCTGCTTCAAGGCTTACCTCTATAAAACCGGGCGCAATCTCGCATTGCGCTGCAAGACCCGGCGGCGGTTTTTTCTGCCGCTGGAGGAACTGCCTTTTGAACTGCCGGACGAGGCACTGGCCGAGACCGGGCTGTTCCAGAACGAACAGCACCGGCAGCTGTACGCCGCACTGGGCAAGCTCAAAAAGGAATACCGGGAGACACTTTTTCTGATCTATTTTGAAGAACTGAGCTACCGGCAGGCCGCACAGGTGCTGGGACGCACCGAGCAGCAGGTAACGAACCTTGTGTACCGGGGCAAGCAACAGCTGAAACAACTTTTGGAACAGGAGGGATATCAGTATGAAAACTGATGCCGAACGGATGGCACTGATCCGCCAGCGCACGGCCCAGCTGCAGCGTCAGGCGCGCGCACGGCAGATGCTGCTGATCGATGCAGGCTGTATGGCGGCCTGTCTTGTGCTGGTGGTCTGCCTGGGCCTTGCCATGCCCGGCTGGGCAGGCACATCGGTCGCGCTGCATGTTTCCCCCACCGGCACCGCCGGGATGCTGAGTGAGCGCGGAGCCGATGGTTATATCCTGGTGGGCGTACTCTCGTTCCTGCTGGGCTCCTGCGTGACCATCCTCCTCTACCGCCTGCGCCGCAGCAGTGAAAAGAAGCACACGAGGGACGACGATGAGCTTTGAGATCATTGACAACACCTTTCAGGTGATCGTGCTGGCTGCGATGGCGCTCCTCGCCTTTATCCTCGCCTTCCGGCGCAGCAGCCGCTCCTGCCTGATCCTGGCGTTCGGCTACGCCAGCTTTATGATGGGCACTTTGTACTACCTGCTCCATCTGATCATTCTGGGCCATGGGCCGCAGGTGTTTTATGTGGCCGAATGCTCCTGGATGGCCTCGTATTTCTTTTTTCTCTCGCTGGAGATCCTCTATTGGGAGGGCCTGCGTCCGCCGTTCTCGCCTTTTGCGCTGGCAGCTGGGGTGGTCTTTGCCGGAGTTGTCATGCGGGTGCAGGTGTTTGGCCCCTCTCCGCTGATGTCCGGTGCGCCGGCGCTCACCTTTGGCACGCTGGCCTACCTCTGTTTTTCGGCCCTGCAAAAGGAAAAACGGCTCCGGCCTTATGAGATCGCACTTTTGCTTGAAATGTCCTTGCAGATTCTTCTGTTCGTTGCCTCCGGGTTCATCCGTGATTACACCCAGTTCAGCCTTTACTATGCTGTGGACATCCTGTTGACCCTCACGCTGGTCAGCTTCCTGCCCCGTATCCTGCAGGAGGAGCCCCATGACCTACATTGAAAACATCTTTTTGTGCCTGGCGCTTCCCATGCTGCTCTCTCTGCTGTTCACATCGGGCAGCCCCCGGCGCTTTACCCTGTTCGTGGTGCTGGGCATGGCCACCTGCCTGCTTTCGGCTTACGTCAGCAGCTTTTTCATGGGGCGGCACCAGTGCAGTGCCGTGACCACCGCCATAGAGATCGCACCTGTCTGCGAAGAGATCCTGAAGCTGCTGCCTCTGCTGCTCTACTTCTTGATCTTTGAGCCGGATTCCCACAAGCTGACTCCTGCGGCCATTGGCATTGCAGTGGGCTTTGCTACCTTTGAAAACGTCTGCTACCTGACCGAAAACGGTGCAGGAAGTTTTGTTTTCCTGCTCATCCGCGGCATGTCCGCCGGGGCCCTGCATCTGGTCTGCGGCATCCTGACCGGTCTGGCACTGGCCTATGTGTTCCGCCGTCCATGGCTCACCTGCACCGGCACGGTGGGGATTCTGGGGGTCTGCATGGTGCTGCACGGCATCTACAATCTGCTGATCACCGCCGACGGCTTCTGGCAGATGGTCGGGTACTTCTTTCCTTCTGCCATCATCGTCACCCTGTTTGCGGCAAGGCTGCTCCACAGGGGCAGGCACACTGTTTTTCACTGACTGTTTCCCGCTCTTTTCCGGAGCGGGAAATTTTTTTGAACTTTTTTCAAATTTGGGTGAAAGGAATCGGCGCGAACTGTATTATAGGAGATAGAGAGGACGGAAAGCAGCCGCTCTGATGATCTCTCAAAAGGAGGGACTGTCCATGACCCAGAAGGCGAGTGTTCGTATGGAGGAAATTCGCCGCCGCACACGCAGGCTTCGTCAAAGGCGGGCACATCGAATCAACTGCGCTCTCTCCGCAGTTTGTCTGTTTTTGACAGTCGGCATTGCGTCCCTGCTGTATCAGGAGCATGTTCCGGGTCTTTCCATCGTTCTGGCCGGGTACGGCTCGGTGCTGCTGCACAGCGGCGCTGATGCTTATATCGTGGTCAGCGTCGGCTCCTTTGTCACCGGCGTTGTATTCACGTTGCTCGGCATCCGGTACAGGCAGTACAAAGCACTGCACCGCCCCTTCTCCCCGGATGCTGCAGACAAGGCTTCCTCCCAAAGCCTCTCTGACGACCAGTAGCGCCCTCCATGCTCTTCTCCCACACACTTTTCTCCATACCCCGAAAAGGCTCTGCCGTTTCTCCCGGCAGAGCCTTTTCCCTTTCAACCAAAAACAGCACGCCGAAACCGAACGGCGTGCTGTTCTTTCTGGTTCTATGGTTATCTGTCCCACTTGTCGCACAGGGCGTTGATCTGGTCGGCAAACTTGGCAAGATCCTTGTTGGCCCCGCCCTCGTTGTGCTCGATGACGCGGAGCAGCCGCTTGCCGGCGCTGACCAGCCGCTGGAACACCGTTGCGGCGCGGGACGCGCCCTCACTGGGCTTGTGCTCCAGCCGGACACGGGAGCCTTCCTGCAGGCAGACCGCACCCTCGGCCCCAATGGCCCACTGCTCCCCATTGTAAGGGGCACAGGCGGTAAAGCCCTGCTCGGTCAGGGTCTGGGCAAAGATGTTCTCCACCTCGTCCTCGCCATGGATGATGAACACCCGCTTAGGCTTGGGGCTGAACGCGTTCACCCAGGCCAGTAGGCCCTCGCGGTCGGCATGGCCCGAAAGGCCCGTCAGCTGACAGATCTCTGCCTGCACGTCGATGGTCTCACCGAACAGCTTGACATTGACGGCACCATCGATCAGGGTGCGGCCCAGCGTTCCCACGGCCTGATAGCCCACAAAAAGGATCGTGCACTCCGGCCGCCACAGATTGTGCTTGAGGTGGTGGCGGATGCGGCCTGCCTCGCACATGCCGCTGGCCGAGATGATGACCTTGGGCACCCGGTCGGCGTTGATCATCCGGGACTCATCGCTGGTCACGCTGACCTGCAGCCCCGGGAACTGGATGGGGTCGATGCCCTGGGCCAGCAGCGCCCGGGTATCCTCGTCAAAGCAGTCGGGGTCGGTATCTTTGAAAATGCGGGTCGCCTCAATGGCAAGGGGGCTGTCGATGTAGACCGGGAAATTGCCGTGGCCGGTGACCAGACCCTCTTTTTTGATCTCACGGATAAAGTAGAGCAGCTCCTGGGTACGGCCCACCGCAAAGCTGGGGATGACCACATTGCCGCCCCGGTCAAAGGTGCGCTGCAGGATCCTGCTCAGCTCCCCCACATAGTCCGGGCGGGGACCGTGGCTGCGGTCGCCATACGTAGACTCCATAAACACATAGTCCGCGTCCCGGATCGTTGTCGGGTCCTTGATGATGGGCTGATGCTGGTTGCCGATATCCCCGGAAAAGACCAGCTTGGTGGTGGTGCCGCTCTCGGTGACCCAGATCTCGATGCTGGAAGAGCCCAGCAGATGGCCCACATCGATGAAGCGGATCACAAGGCCCGGGGCCAGCTCGATCTTTGTGTTATACTCCATGCCCCGGAACAGCTGCATGGCCGCCTCGGCATCCTGCACGGTGTACATCGGCTCCACCGGCTCGGCACCGGCACGCTTTGCCTTGCGGTTTTTCCACTCAGCTTCAAACTCCTGAATGTGGGCAGAGTCCCGCAGCATGATGCTGCACAGCTGGGTCGTGGGCTTGGTGGCATAGATCCTGCCCCGGAAGCCGTTGCGCACCAGCAGCGGCAGCTGGCCTGTGTGGTCGATATGCGCATGGGTCACCAGCACGCCGTCAATTTCACCCGGTGCCACAGGGAGGGGCTGGTTTTCGTAGACATTCTTGCCCTGCTCCATGCCGCAGTCGATGAGGTAGCGCTGCCCAGCTGCTTCCAGCAGGGTGCAGCTGCCCGTGACCTCGTGGTTGGCTCCCAAAAATGTGAGCTTCATAGATACACCTCCCGGTTCAGTTTTGCACCCTTAGTATAGCACAACTCGCTGCATCCATCTGCCCAAATCATGTAAAGAGTTATCGGGCAAAGCGCCGAAATTTTGAAAAAGTTTTTATACAATCTTGACAAACCACCCCCAACTGAGATAAACTTTATTCGTATGACGTAACTTCTACAGAGATTCAAAATAGAGAGGTAGTTATTTATGGTTCGTAACGATTTGCGCAACGTCGCCATTATCGCTCACGTTGACCACGGCAAGACCACGCTGGTGGATGCCATGCTGCGTCAGAGCGGCGCTTTCCGCGACAATCAGGTCGTGGCAGAGCGTGTCATGGACAGCGGCGATATCGAGCGTGAGCGCGGTATCACCATTCTGGCCAAGAACTGCTCCTGCACCTACAAGGGTGTCAAGATCAACATCGTTGATACCCCGGGCCACGCCGACTTTGGCGGCGAGGTCGAGCGCGTGCTGAAGATGGTCAACGGCGTGCTGCTGCTGGTGGACGCTGCTGAGGGCTGCATGCCCCAGACCCGTTTTGTCCTGCAGAAGGCTCTGCAGCAGAACCTGAGCCTGGTGGTTGCCATCAACAAGATCGACCGCCCCGATGCCCGCATCAAGGAAGTCATCGA
>ERZ772893.3457-NODE-3457-length-11068-cov-10.252157_pt1 | contig 11068 bp, 12 predicted proteins | sample MGYA00511482_ERZ772893 | MGnify/ENA primary metagenome ERZ772893 (study PRJEB29015, sample SAMEA2737687) | human gut metagenome | biome: human gut; feature: human-associated habitat; material: faeces | place: China | collected 2012 ...
CTGCACCGGCACAGCCGACTGTGCCGCCCACCCCGCAGCCTGCGCCCACATCGGAAGCACCCGCGCCGGAGCCTGTACCTGCAACTTCTGCGGAACCTGTATCTGCACCTGTTCCGGAGCCTGCGCCTGTACAACCCGAGCCGCCTGCCTCTCGTGAACCGGCAGCCGCGGCACCTTCCCCCGCCCCCGCAGCGGACAGCGAGCAGAAACTGTTTATGCAGTGGGCGGATTTGATGGAAATTCTACACCGCACAGACATTGCCCTGTTTGGCGTGCTCAGTGGCTCCCAGGGTTACACCCGGGGCGAGTTTTTCCTGATTGACAGTCCCAACCCCACCATCAAGGAGTTCATCAAGATCTCCACCCACGCCAAGGCCATTCGCGCGGCTCTTCACGAGCTCACCGGCCACAACTACAAGCTGGGCTTGTTTAAGAAAAAATCCACCGAGCAAGCGCCCCGGCGGGACCCGTTAGAGGACCTGCTGAGCAAAGCGCGGGAAAATCATATTCAAATTGAAGAGCATTAAAGGAGCATACTATGAAAGCAAGACTTCCCCAGGGTATGGGCGGCGGACCGCAGAACATGCAGTCCATGCTGCGCCAGGCCCAGAAGATGCAAGAGAACATTGAGGCCAAAAAGGCCGAACTGGAGGAGAAAGAATATGTGGTCTCTTCCGGCGGCGGCATGGTGGAAGTAACCGCCAACGGCAAGCACGAGATCAAAGCCATCGGCATCAACCCGGAAGTGGTAGACCCGGAGGATGTGGAAATGCTGGAGGATATGCTGCTGGCCGCCATTAACGAGGCCATGCGCAAGATCGACGAGGACTCGGAAAAAGAGCTGTCTGCCGTTACCGGCGGGCTGAACATTCCCGGTCTTTAATCGGTAAGCGGTATGCGATATAATTTAGCCGCACTGCAAAATCTGGTAGACCAGTTTGAGCGTATGCAGGGCATTGGTCACAAGACTGCCCAACGCATGGCGTTCTATGTGCTGGGTTTGTCAGACGAAGAAACCCGGGCTTTTACCGACGCCATTACCGAAGCCCATACCAAGATCCACCAGTGCAAGATCTGCTGCAATCTGGCGGAGGAGGAGCTTTGCCCCATCTGCAAAAACCCGGCTCGGGACAAAAGCGTGGTCTGCGTGGTGGAGGATCCGCGGGATGTGGCCGCCATTGAGCGCACCCACGAGTATAACGGCACCTACCATGTACTCCACGGCGCCATCTCGCCTATGGACAATGTCGGCCCGGACCAGATCCACATTAAGGAGCTGCTGGCGCGACTGAACGACGGCACGGTGGAGGAGGTCATTATGGCCACCAATCCTACCGTAGAGGGTGAGGCCACCGCTATGTATATCAGCCGGCTGCTAAAGCCCATGGGCATTACTGTCAGCCGCCTGGCCTACGGCGTTCCGGTGGGCGCAGATTTGGAGTATGCCGACGAGGTTACCCTGTCCAGAGCCCTGGAGGGGCGCAGCCTGATTTAATCAAAAACAGAAAGGAGTGGGCGCTTTGGGAGAAGCAAAGCAAGTGATTGCCCGCAACAAAAAAGCGTTCCACGACTATTTTGTGCTGGACACTTACGAGGCGGGACTGGAGCTTTTCGGCACGGAGATTAAGTCCATTCGCCAGGGCAAAGTGAATTTGAAAGACAGCTGGTGCAGCATTGACGAGGGCCAAATGTACGCCGTAGGGGTGCATATTTCCCCTTACGACCACGGCAATATTTTCAACCGGGACCCTATGCGCCGTAAGCGGCTGCTGCTGCACAAGAAAGAGATCCTCCGCCTGGCTGCAGACAGCCAGCAGCAGGGGCTGTCTGTCATTCCCTTGCAGCTGTATATTATCAAGGGCCGCGCCAAATTGGAGATTGGCCTGTGCAAGGGTAAAAAGCTCTATGATAAGCGGGCAGTGGCTGCCAAAAAAGCCTCTCAGCGAGACATTGACCGTGCACTGAAGGATCGGCAGCGGGACTGAACCACACCAAAATATAGATAAAAATGGGGATGAAAGGATTTCGACGGGTATAAAGAAGCACCGTAAGCGCATAGCGGAGTTGCACCGCTTAAAAAGTAACACCTTAAATTGAACTGACAATCATAAAACAGTAGCTCTGGCTGCTTAATTGTAGCCAGCGTTCTCGCTCTGAGGGCCACGGCAGGGATGAGAGCGTCGTTTAGTGGCGAACTTGCACGGAGGAGCGTTCCGGCCCCCGTCAGGAATTAGGAACTACCGTAGCGCCCAGTCTGTTTGCCGGCGAAGCGTGAGGGGAACCCCTAGCGACAAACTATATGCGTAGAAAGCGTTGCAGGCGTATATTCGGACGCGGTTTCGATTACCGCCATCTCCACCAACAAAGAATAATCCGAAACTTGTTATCATCGGTAACAGTTTCGGATTTTCTGTTTATATGGACACAAGGCAGGGTTAATTTCCTGCCTATTTTTTTGTTTTATGCTGTGTGTTGTATTATTTTAATACGCTTTTCAAAAGCAAGTTTCCCGCATTATATCTGTCATCTGTATATAGGTGTTTAGCGTGAAGCCAGCACGGGTATCGTTTGCATACTACGATACAAATACTACCACTTTTTTAACATATGAAGCCATCATTTTATTATAAAACTTGAAAAACTGAGTAAACTATAGTATAATCAAATTAACAAAAATGACGATAGCGGCAAAAATATTAAATGAGGTGATGTTGTGGAAATCAATAGGGATATCTACTTAAACAGACTTATTACAAGAAAACAAAACGGATTTATTAAAGTCATAACCGGCATCAGAAGATGTGGTAAATCCTATCTATTAAATAAAATCTTTTATAATTATTTACTATCTGAAGGTGTAGACAAAAATCATATTATTAGATTTGCTTTTGACTCGGCAGATGATTTATTGCTTATAGACGAAGATATTTTAGACATAAGTGAGCAAAACAGAAAAGTTGATCCGAGAAAATTTATGAAATATCTTGCGGGCAAGATTGTCGATGACGAAATGTATTATCTCCTACTCGATGAAGTTCAGTTGCTTGGAAATTTTGAGACTGTATTAAACGGATATATGAGAAAGGATAACTTAGATATTTATGTTACGGGCAGTAATTCTAAATTTCTTTCAAGTGATATTTTAACTGAATTTGAGGGTCGTGGCGACGAAATACATGTTTTGCCTTTGTCTTTTTCGGAGTTTTATTCTGTATATGAAGGCACAAAAGAAGAAGCATTTGACGATTTTATGGTATATGGCGGATTACCGGCAATAGCTTCAATGCAAACCGATGAACAAAAAGCTAATTATTTAATAACACAGATGAAAAATGTATATATCAATGATATAGTCGCTCGAAATAATCTTAATTCTGATCAGGAAATCAGTGAACTTGTTGATATTTTGGCTTCAGGAATTTCGTCTTTAACAAATCCAAGAAAATTAGAAAACACTTTTAAATCGGTGAAAAATGCAACTCTTTGTGCATCTACGATTGATAAATATATAGGTTATCTAAAAGATTCATTTTTGATTAGTAAAGCAGAAAGGTATGATGTAAAAGGTAAGAAATATATCAGTACACCTTATAAATTATATTTTGAGGACACCGGACTTCGTAACGCAAGGCTTAATTTTAGGCAAATAGAAGAAACTCATTTGATGGAGAATATCATTTATAACGAACTCAGATACAGAGGATATAATGTTGATGTCGGTGTAGTTGAGTTGAGAGAAAAGACTGACGAGGGCAAGGATATACGAAAGCAAGTGGAAATTGATTTCGTAGCTAATCAAGGTAGTAAGCGTTACTATATTCAGTCTGCATACAATATTCCCGATGAAGAAAAATGGGAACAAGAAACAAGGCCGTTTGATAAAACCAATGATTCATTTAAGAAAATTGTTATTGTTGAGAAGAGTATGAAACCACGCCGAGATGATAAAGGGTATGTTATGATTGGAATAAAGGAATTTTTGCTTAACAATGATAGTTTGGATATTTAATTTCAGCATAATAAGGAGTATAAAATAATGTCGGATATAAAATACAACCGAATTGATGAGGATTTACAGCAAAAAATTATTTCTGATAGGGAAAGCCATTGGATCAACCCATATGCTTTTAAAGACGAAATGGCAGTCAGACGAAACAATGACATTGATAAAGCCAATTTATGGCGTCCCGTGTTTGTTCGTGATGTAGAAAAAATTATGCATTTGCCATACTATAACAGATATGCTGATAAAACGCAGGTTTTTTCGTTTAAAAATAATGATGATATTACACGAAGAGCACAGCACGTCCAACTCGTTTCAAGAATTGCACGAAATATTGGCTCAGTTTTAGGATTAAATCTGGATTTGATTGAGGCTATTGCATTAGGGCATGATATTGGTCATACACCTTTTGGACATGCCGGTGAAAGATTCTTAAGTGAGTTGTATCATAATGAAACCAATAGATATTTCAATCATAATGTTCATAGTGCAAGAGTATTAGATACTATTTTTGCTAGAAATTTCACAATGCAGACCTTAGATGGAGTCTTATGTCATAATGGCGAGTTTGAACAGCAAGAATACAAGCCTAAGTATGAAAAATCATTTGATGATTATGATACTGAAATTGAATTGTGTTATACAGAAGGGACAGATGCAATCAAAAAACTTATCCCATCGACTCTTGAAGGCTGCGTGGTAAGAATATGTGATATGATTGCGTATTTAGGGAAAGATCGACAGGATGCAGCGTTAGCAGGTATCATTGACCCCGATTATGAGTTCACTACTGAATTAATAGGCAAAGAAAATGCAAAAATAATTAATAATTTAACAGTTGATATTATTGAACACAGTTACGGTAAGGATTACATAGCGCTCAGCGATAAGGCATTTAGTGATTTGAGTCTGGCAAAAAAAGAAAATTATGAAGTGATTTATAAAGACAAAAATATGAATAATCAGTATAACAGTATAATAAAACCGATGTTTGAAGATATATATTATAAGTTACTGGATGATATTAAGAAAAACGATGAAGATTCTATGATTTTTAAGCATCATATAAATCCTATTGGTGATGCTTTGAGAAAATATCAAAGTATTGATTATCTTTCAGAAGAAAACAATCAAATTGTTGTTGATTACATTGCCAGTATGACGGATGATTACTTTATTGCATTATACAAGTTCCTTTTCCCTGAAAGTAAATATTCCGTAGAATATGAACCATATTTTAAATTAATATAACAATAACAAGTATTGGATAATGTAAAACATGTCGAAAAGAAATAAGTGAAAATGTAAATAGAAAACTATATGCTGAATCAATTTATAACTTCTTGACATTAATAACCCTCTTGATATTTGTTCTATATCAAGAGGGTTATTTTTTTATTGTTCCTTTTATGAAGTTGTTAAAATCCCTGCCTTATTTTAATGTCTTGTTATTTGGATTTTTGTCATTATTCTTGTTCTCATTTTGCTCGGTAATTAGTTCGAGAAAATAATGAGCAAGCTTTTCTAATTCATAATTCGGAATGTTCCATTCGCCTTTTGCTGCCATAAGGCAACACGCTTATTTTGATTTTATATCTGCCTCCTTTAATTTATTATGACTTTTGCTTTTATAGTTGTTTTCATATTGTTTTTGTAAAATGAAAGCATACTAAAAAAGCAAGAGGAAAACACTATGGAAAAATCATTATTTGAACAGGTGGGTGGTACATATACTCAGGTTGGAGATTATCTCCTTCCAAACTTGACACTTACCGAATAAGCACAGAAATCTATCGGCATTTGGGGACAACACGCACGGTACTTAAAACAGTACCACAAAGTCATCTATTATAACTATTTAACTTCAGGCAAATTAAATGCCTATCTTGCCGACATTGACGAACAAGCGGAAGAAATGTTTTCACGGCTGGTTAAAGATATGGCTGATAAGCAAAGTATCGCTGAGAATCTTAAAGCCACTTATCAAATGGCGTTGGTCGGGAAAATGAACAATATCCGAAATGCCGCTATGGAGATTGTAAATGCAGAGTTAATATATTCTTAAGACACAGCCCACAGATTCAAAACTAACCTGTGGGCGCTTCATATTACTTATATTTTTATTATGGTTATCCACAACAAGTACCATGACCGTATGTATTATGTTATTTGGCTCCAAAATACGTGAATTGTCAATCGTGCGACCAGAAACTGTATTTGACACATATGTGTCTTTATTACTCAGCAGAGCATTTTCACTCACCATATAAATTTCCGTGTGATTTGTTTAACTTGATTGATTATTAGATATAAGTCTATGCGGACTATATTTTTTGCTAAATAATTAAATCTCGCAGTTCCATTAATATTAAAACAAATTCATTTGACAATTTCGGCATGAATGTACTTCTCTCTCCTTTATAACATCATCGTCTCCAATTGTACCAAATAGTAGCGGAGATGTTGGATCGTGGAGTCCAAAGTTATTGCATACTGCCTTTTGACTGAAATTGGCATAACAATACAAGCAGCCATTTTTGCAGGTGTTATATGTTCCTATATCGATGCTTGCAAAACATCCACACTCAGTGCGTTGATTTTTGTCCTTATCAATATCAAGTGTATATTGCCCGATTCGTTCTAGACGATCTTTATCAATACAATGGGCATGCTTGATTCCGAATTTATCAAGGTCAATTTTTTCTGCACAGGTATCGATGTAAATCCCATATTGTGCTGCAATTTCAGAGAATTGTGTTACAAGTTGTTCGATTTGGATTTCTGTCGGAACTTGGATGTTAAGAGGCGAAATATTTCTTTGCGTATTTCTGTATAAGTCAATAAAACTGATCGTGCATTTTTCTGTATATCCGGCAAGCTTATCAGCGAGCATTCTGAAATATTTTACATGGTAATCCAATGTATATTTTTGATTGAAAAAAATCGGATCGTATCTCCACACTACTTTGTCCTTCCCGATTTTTTGGGATAGTTTTTGAAAAGTCGGAATTACTATATTGTTTTTTGACGGAATATTGGGCTCAACATCCACACTATATGAATTCAGAGTAAATTGAAAATAGTAAATATATTGGTTGAGTTCATCTAATCTATTTAACATTGGTGTGGGATTCTTTGTCCAAAAAACTATCCCGTCAACTACATCGGGAGAAAGTGGTATTTTACTTATCTGATGGATGTTCATAGGGTTTCTTACATAAACAAACCCATCTTTAAGTCTGTTAAAAAACCACTCCGAATAATATGTTGGTATATCTGTTCGTCGGCTTGCACTTATAATCATCTATTTCTCCTTCTTTATTATCATCTGAGCACTTGCGCATGAATCATACGGATTATATTCATTTACAAATTGCGGATTTGCGACTATCAATGAATTGTCCTTATATTCTTCTCCGTAATTGTAGTGATTGGGCTTGTTATTATTCTTAAAATGTAAGCGTCTTTTGTTTGCATTATTTATTTGGTCAGCCAGTTCATCAAAGAGCTCACGCCCGCCTCCCATTTGGGTTGAAAGATTAATATCATTCAAGACTATATATGTATTTTTCCTCATAACGTCATTTACAAATGTTGCTAACTTGGAAATGAATTTATGTAGGCGAACTGAATCGCAGTGCTTTTCCATATCCGAAAACACATATTGAAAGACAATCAAATCGGGAATCCATTGGACTTCTGTGATTACATCGATGAGTTTCGTTACATCTTTGTAATAAAATTTGGGTATAATGATTGAAGGGCTATATCTCTTTATTTGCTCGTGAATATCAAACCATACATCTTTAGCTGGATCAATACCACGAAACTCGACAGAATCAAATTTGAATACACCACCCTGTCTTAAAAAATCCAGTGCGAATAAATCAGTACATGGACCGCAGCCAACAGACATTACTTTTATATGTGACTTATATTTCAAATCTCTTAAATTCGAAAACGCATTAATAAGTTCGGACATATATTTATATGAATATTTGCAAGTGTAATAACAAGCCATGTTGCTACAGTCATATATTCTTGGTGCAGGTGCCGAAGTAGGCGTATGAATATAATGTAAACACCTTTCGCAGCTTCCCGGACAATTATCTCCATAACTACAATTATCACATCTATTACATTTACTATTTCGGTACTTTGTATCACAAAAATTCACAATTTCATCAATCAGCATTATTTATCACTCCTTTGACTTAAGCATCACCATTTTCACAGGCTCCGTATTTTGAACAGATAGTGTTCCCTTTGACAGATTGAGTAAAACTTCCAATTCACTCGGATTCATAGCAAGTCCCATTTCGCTTAATTCGTCAACAAATTCTTTTTGTGTAAAAACTTTATTGTCAAGAAGAAGATCAACGGCATCTGAAAATAATGCCGGTTTTGCCGCTTTCATTGTATTATCAAGTGGCTCTGATTTCCGCCATCCCTTGTTTTGCATTATACGCATCATATACTGGTATTGACCTTGAGTGATAATGCCAAGATCGCAACTTCTGTAAAGCATTGCGGCAATAGACACTTTCCATTTGCGCTTAATCTGTTTGTAATAGTCTAAGTTTTGTGGCTCCAACTCTACATCAGCTGCAAACGATGTTTCGGGCATTAAGAAAGCAGCAGCAAATTCATTCGCTTCCTTTTCTTTTGCCTTAAATTCCTCACGTGTAAGAACTTCTTCATCTTCACTCCATTCATGCAAAAGAATATGTCCCAACTCATGCGCAATGTCAAAATTAATTCGAGAAGCAGACTCTTTGTTACTGGAAAGAGCGATCAGATAGACATCTGTCCCATTCACATCGACATATTGACTAAATGCGTCAATATCATCAGTATCAGTAGCGAAAGTAGTAACAACAATTCCGTTTTGCTCTACAGTTCGCATAAGATTATCTATCGGTTTATCTCCAAGTTTCCAGTATTCCCTTAATGCTTTTGCAGCTTCGGTTGGTGAAAAAGTATCATCGCTCAAATCTGGCAAATTAAGTTCAGGAAATGTAACATATTCATTCAAGAAGGAATAGATGGCAGCAATGTGCTCCATCTTGATTTCTTGTGCCAGTCGGTACTTCTTACTCGTTTTCATAAGAGAGCGGAAGTAAGTTGCTCCGGTTTGTAGTTCTAAATGATTTTCCTGCGCAAAGTATTTATACGGAAAATTAAGAACATTTGAAATAGAAAGTATTTTGTCAAAAGGCACATTTTCAATTTTTCCAGTTTCATATTGTGACACGGTTTGTTTACTTACATTGATTTTTTGTGCTAATTCCTCAACTGTAAGTCCTCTATATTGACGTGCTGATTTTAGACGATTACCATTAAATAATTTCATAATTATTACGCTCGCTTTCAAAATGGGAAATTATGCTTGTTTTTCGTTTTCCTTTTCTTTCAAAACAACTAATCCCTTTTCTTTTAAACGATCAGTAGCTTTCGTTTTCAGAGTGATTGCTGATTTGTTATGCTCATGCTCTGCAGTCTCGATTTCGTTACTCATCACAGGTTTAGCCATATCAAGCCAATTTTGTTGTTCTACAATATCTAAATCGCAATCTAAAATATAAGCTTGAAGAGAACTCAATGTTCCGTACTTGCTCGAAAAACAAACAAGAGCATGATGAAGTTCGTTGTGCTCTATTGGGCAATCAAAACCTGAACACAAGTTGTCAAGAACTTTCATCAACTCAGTTCCGTTTTGCGACTCAGAGCTTGTTACATCATTTGAAAGTGTGAGCTGTTTATTGGTAGCTTGAAGTTCATCGTTCAAGGCAATTAGCGAACGGATATATTGCGGCTGTTTTTCCGCTTTCAAATGTTTAATTGCCTCAAGGCGAGTATCCCTCATAAAAGAAATAAGTAATCCACTTTCTACATCATAGAGCAATAATACAGTCCACATTCCTCGTACTGTTGTAGACCATTTGACGCTGACATTATCATCGCCAAAAGCATTAATAAGGTTTCGGTATATTAAATCCCAGTTTAGGAAGGGACCGGACACATGTGTTTTAAGTCCCATATATGCATCCGCTTCTTGACGGTCTTCACAAAGTGCTTGGAATATGCATTCATAAATTTTTTGTTTAATGTCCTGAGAAATTTTGCCAAGAAAAATGTTCATATAAGTGTCTCCTCTACATCGAATTATTTGTCTATTACAATATCATAAAAATTGAATTTTGTCAAGTGCAACAAACAAATCAAAATAATATGTCTTGACCAAGAAAGAGAAATCTATTATAAGCTTATTGGAGACACTATTTTTCGCAGGGTAGCTTGCCAGAGTAGGAGCCATAGCAGCACACATTCGGTATTTGGGGACAGCGACACGCACGTCACTTAAAACAGTATCACAAAGTTCTGTATATGAACTTGATGACAAGTGTTGGACTCTAGTAATGTGAATAATACTAATATTAATACGGATACAGATTATCTGCGCACGCGAGAAGGATTTGCGCAATAAAGCAGTTGATCTGTTATCTTATATAGACACAAGGCAGGGCTAATCTCTGCCTTATTTTTATGCCTTACTATTCGGATTTTCGTTATTACTCTCGTTCTCGTTTTGTTCGGTAATTAGTTCGAGAAAATAATGAGCAAGCTTTTCTAATTCATAATTCGGAATGTTCCATTCACATTTTGCTGCCATAAGACAACACTCTTATTTATTTTATATCTGCCTCCTTTAATTTATTTTGCCTTTTGTTTTTGTGCTTGTTTTCATATTATTTGCCTCCTTTTCAAGCACACAATACGCTAATGTGTTTTAGAAGTCAAGTACTATATTTTGCACGATTTTTTGCTCACAGGCTCGCACAAATAGCCTGTAAGTCGTTTTTAGTTTTAGTCCGACGAGTTACTCTATTTTAGATAGAAATCGTCAATTTTTGTTTACAGCGTTGCCTGACTTTTCATAAATAGGTTTATCATACGGCAGTACCCAAGTGAATACGCAAAAGCCTTGATTTTCTGCAAAAAACGCCCTCAACTGCATACGAATTTGGAATCATACGCAAAAGTATTACGAATCGAAAAGCCGAC
>ERZ772893.3459-NODE-3459-length-11068-cov-3.029238_pt1 | contig 11068 bp, 9 predicted proteins | sample MGYA00511482_ERZ772893 | MGnify/ENA primary metagenome ERZ772893 (study PRJEB29015, sample SAMEA2737687) | human gut metagenome | biome: human gut; feature: human-associated habitat; material: faeces | place: China | collected 2012 ...
CATAGTAGCCACAGCCGCTGCACGCATAGGACATGATGCCCTCCTGCGTGGTCGTTGCCGGTCTGAGCTGTCTGCTTACAAGATTCGTATGGTTCGCCGTATCCTTCGGCGTTGCAACACCGTCATCTAATTTCTTACCGCATACCAGACACCAGGTCTCACCCGTAGTTCCCTCTGCGATACAGGTTGCCTTGACAGCTCCTTTTACTTCCTTCTTTGCATGCTCGCAGCTTGCACGGGTAATCTGAATCGTAACGGTTTCCGCTTTATAGCTGCCCTTATCTGCCCCGTCATAGACTGCCGTTGCAGAAGTTACATTACCACCAGTGCCGTCATCTTCTACCAGTGCTTTTGCCGCATCCGCATCATCCCATTTCCAGCCCTGTGGCAGCTTCACACTGCCGACCGTCTCACAGGAATTTGCCACGTTCATTTTACTGCCCGGCATAAACGGTGCAGTCTGTGCCTGATTAACCGTTACTGTCACACTGCCTGTCACTGCCTCATAGGAAGCAGTATCCTCCGGTGTAAAGAGATACTCGAAGGTCTTATTTCCAAGATAGGGAAGCTTCGTCGAAGGCGCCTTCCACTTGAAGGTTCCGGCTACCGATGCAGCTGCTCCAGCGCCAGTGCCAGTGCTTCCCATGCCAGTGCCATAAATCGCCGCACCTGCCAGCGTCTGATTGTACAGGTAATCGCCATGCGTATACGCATTTGCTGTGGCGGGCTGTGTACTGATATACGGCATTGCTTTCTTTACTGTCAGCGTTACCGTTTTTTCTATTGTCTCATAATTTTTCGTATCCGTCGGCGTGAAGATAACCGGATACGCATTGGTTCCAGGCTTTGGTACAAGGCTTGCCTCCTTAAAGCGCCAGATGCCATCAAGCATTGCGCCATCTGCGCCTCTTACCTCGCCCGGCTTCTGCGCATGGCTCTGACACCAGTCAGCCGCAATACCCGTAGGGCTGTAGTAATACGCTTCGGGAATCGGCACGCTCACAACCTTCGGCACTGCTTTTTTGACGCTGACCGTTATCATTCCCTTGCACTTCGCATACGCATCATCCGTCGGTGTAAAGGTCCATGCCGCATTGTAATCCCCTGCATCCGGTTTTTTATCCGGTTCATCAAAGGAAAGCTTTCCGGGTACTGTCTTTCCGCTCACCTTATCCTCAAAGGTTGCACTGTTAAACTGCAGGCTGGAAAGCGCCTCTCCGTAGGTTAAGGCTTATGCCTCCCTTTAGTTGTACCGGTAGCTGGTCTATCAGTTTTATTACGACCAGGATTCCCTGATTGGTATTTATATTATAGTTCGCAGTCGATACTGGCACAGTTATCGTTGCCGCGTCACCTACTGCACCACCTGTCTTTACTGTGTAAGAGAGCCTGCCATCCTGAGAAACGCTCACTCCTTCAAGGATGCTTTTACTGTCCGACGTCTTGGCTACGCCATAGGTTACTCCACCGCAATCCTTTGGCAGAAGCGCTGCCAGGTCGATGCTGTCCGATCCGCCCCTGAGGAACAGAAAATCTCTGTAAATGTTTGGTGGATTCCAATAAGCCTGTGCGATATTAACTTCTACGGTCAATGGCTCTGCCTCTGTATAATTTATAGCTGTAGGATATAAAAGCTTAATCTTCGCGCTTCCTGCGCCCTTAATCGTTACCTCTCCTTCCCTTGAAACCGAAAGAAGCCTTGTCGCAATGTCTGCTTTATCTATATCATTACCATTTGCATCCTTTGCATCTATGACGGTATATTCAGGAAGGTTGTAGTGGATATTATTTGTTTTTACTGCCAGAGAGAACGGATCAGCTCCATAGCTAACACTCCAGTTATCCTGATAGCCTGCAAGCTTCACAAACTCACCCTGTGCCTTGTCAGTGTAAAGGAAACCATTTTCTCTCGTAACAGCAGCAGGGTCATCGATGTCCTCATAGTAGCCCTCTACCTTTATGCTGTACCTTCCACTGGTTGAAGCTTTCTTAATCCCAAACGCCCACTTGCCAGCAGCACCATCCGGCTTTGTTGCCTCCGCATCTGTCCGAAAATCTAATTCCTTCCAAAATTCTTCCTTCGTATCGCCAGCCGCCAATGTTCCACCTAAGATTTCAAACTTAAGCTTTTCCATTCCCGGGAAAGGTTCCCCATAGGTTCTGTGCATATTTTCAACCTTAATCGTAATCGGGCGCGGTGTAATCGTCGGCGTAACCTCCACAACTGCCGCTTCATAGGTATCGCCATAGCTTGTATCCGGTGTAAAGGTTACCAGACATTTCCCGGTATCATTCATCTGCCATATATGCGTATCATCGCCTGTCTGCACAGTCCACGTACCGGTAATGGTCTTATCACCATACCTGGCAACGCCGTCCTTCGTTATCTTTAAATCTGCAGTCTTATTACCGTAAACGCCGCTTACTTCCGGAAGTGTCGTAACCCCCGGCATCGCCTTTGTCGTGGTAAATTCAATAGCAGGCTCCGTTAATGCCGTTATATTGCCTGCCTTGTCAATGGCTGCTATCCAGACTGCAGTTTTCTTACTTGGATACAATGGAAACTTTCCAAAATTACCTATTTCAATTTTATTATCACCTTTTGTTCCTGTCGTTTTGAAGATTGCAGGTGTCCAACTCGCAACAAAGTTTTGGTTAGCATTACTCTCCTTAAGTCCCTCCTTACGAACTTCCCATTGTCCACAATAAAGATTTTCGTCCGGTTTAAAATTCCACCCATTGCGGGGCGCCCATTTTCCATCGTTTTCGACAGCGAACTGTGGGTACTTTGGCTCACCTTTCATATAATTTTCAATTAGGCGTTTGCGAAACGCCACAAGCCGCATAAATACGGCATTTTTTGTTACCCAAAAACAAATAACTCCTCACTGGATATGGTATAATAGAGTTGACTAAAAACTAAAATCCACACACCCAAGAAAGGAGTTATTCTGATATCTATGATACCATACAAACAGCTTTCTTTGGCAGATATTTTTTCAGATTGCCAAGAAAAATTTGAAAATGACAAACCTGCGTTTCTTTCTCTATTGGAAACCCATATCGATATTAATGAGTTTATTCCGATTTCTTTCAGAAATCATTTCTATGCATCTACAGGCAGAACCCGTAAATACCCTTTGCAGGCTTTTCTGTGGGCTTTAATCATCCAGCGTATTTTCTCTATCCCCACAGATCAGCTTCTCTTGACTTTTCTCACTTACTCAAAACCACTCCGTGAATTCTGTGGTTTTTCCAAAGTCCCTGATGCCTCCAAAATCACCCGCTTCAAACAGGACTTTTTAGATGACCTACAGCTTGTATTCGATAAGCTTGTTGATGTTACCGAGCCTATCTGTCAGGCGATTGACTCTGCGAAAGCAGATATGACCATCTTTGATTCTTCCGGCATTGAAGCATTCGTAACCGAGAATAATCCGAAGTATGCTAACAGGATCATCAAACAGCTTAAAGCATATGCGAAGGCTCAGGGTTTTGATAAATCTTATGATCCCTACAAGGCTGCCTATGGCTCCATGCCTTCCCATGCTTCTGCTAATCCCGAGATTAAGCAGCTTTATATCAATGGGCATTTCTGTTATGTCTTCAAGTTCGGCATTGTCACCAATGGGCTGGGCATCATCCGTCATATCTCTTTTTATAACAAAGACTTTATGACATCTCATCCTGATATCGTTGTCGAAAAGAAATCCGATTTCCCTGACGAAGATAAAAGTGTTCACGATTCAAAACTTTTGATCCCGACACTCAAGGACTTCTTTTCCAAACATCCTCTAATCAATCCCAAAACATTTCTCGGTGATGCAGCTTTCGATACCGCACAGCTATATAAGAGCCTTCTTACCGGTGACACTTTTGGTGATGACAAACATTTCTCGAAAGCTTATATTCCGCTGAATGCAAGATCCGGACTTGAAAATCAGAATTATACCATCAATGAAAACGGTATCCCCTGTTGTCCTAATGATCCTTCGCTCCCTATGAAATACGAATGCACTTCTAAACTAAGAAGCGGTGTTACCAGATTCAAGTTTGTCTGTCCCAAAATGATATGGGCTTACGATAAATCTACCCAAAAGGCCCATAGGCAATGCTGTTGCGAAAATCCCTGTACCTCTTCAAGATGTGGTCGTATGGTTTATATCTATCCGGAAAAAGATCTTCGTGCTTATCCCGGTACGATACGCGGTACCGAAGAATGGGATGATACCTATAAAATCAGGACTGTTGTCGAAAGAGATATCAACCACATCAAAGACAATCTCTGTCTTGCAGGACGCCGAACCCAAAATGAGAAGACTCTGCATGCTGATTTGATTCTTGCTGGAATCACACAACTTATTACTGTTGTTCTCGCAGATAAAATCAATCATCACGAATATATTCGAAGCATAAAACCACTCATAGCTTAGGACTTACCACTTTCATAAAGCCCATAGCTTATTAAAGTGCGCCTAAAATGTCCAGTTATCCATTTTTCATTCCAGAATTCGTGCTCTGCGCGAATTCTTCCTTGTTTTCTTTCAAGATTGCGAACGAGCCTAGCGAGTTTCGCAATTACCTACTTCTTTATATGGTCTCCCGATACTTTAGTAGTTCCTCAATATAGGCCTCTCCATATCTGGACAGGCTGCTTCCCTTCCGGGTTATATAACCAATCGTTAACGGATCCTCTTCCTTCAGCTTAATCGATACAAGCCCCTGCAAAATGGCATCCTCACTCGACAGCATTCCGCATCCGACCGAATATCCAAGAAGCTCTGCCATGATTTCCATGGTGGTTGCACGGTCGTCTGTCTTAATCATTTTTTCAAAATCATAGTCCGACATCGCTTCCTCGGTGAGATAAAAATTACTGTCATCACTCTGATCGAAAACAATACAGGGATAATCCTTCAGCTCCTCCAGTGAAATTTCCCCTCGGTCTGCAAAGGGATGTTCCTTCCATAAATAGGCCTAGGTTTCTCTTTGCATCAGCGGAACAAACTCTAATTGAAAGTCCTTAAACAGTTTTCTGATTACCGCTTCGTTCGCTCCCGAATAGGAAACGATCCCGACCTCGCTCTTCATATCCCGGACATTTTCAAGCACTTCGTTAGTTTTTGTTTCATGAATGGAAAAGACATATTTACCCGGTCCAAACCTGCGGATCACGTTGGTAAAGGAGCGGATGGCAAAATTATAGTGCTGTGTCGATACGGAAAACCGCTCCTTGTCCTTATTACGCGACAGATAGCGATCCTCCAGAATTTCATACTGCCCCAGCACCTTTTTCGCATAGGTAATAAACTCACGCCCGGCATCCGTAAGCCCGATTCCACGATTACTTCTTTCAAACAGCACAATCCCAAGCTCGTTTTCCAGTTCGCTGATGCTTAAGGAAAGAGCCGGCTGTGAAATATATAATTTCATTGCTGCCTCCCGTAAAGAGGAAGAATTGGCAACAGTAAGAACATATTTCAGCTGATTCATATTCATCGGAAAATACCTCATATATGTTACTATATTGGCTATACACCTTTAATTCCTGACATAATTAAGTATCATTTCTTTTAATATGAGCAGCTCCGGTGTGTAGTCCCTGTTTTCTTCCGATCCCCAGACAAAGCCATCTGCATAATACTCACAGGCTGCTACCATGGTATGTATGGTTACCCGTATAAATTCCTGCTCCGGGATATCCGTGCGGAAGCTGTGATCGGCTTTGGCCTTTTCATACATCATATGAAGCCGCGTGTTAATGGAATATAGGGCATTATAAAACTCTGTCAGATGTTCATTGTCCCTGGTTACACCCATATGGCTGACATAATAGTTGAAATTGTCATTATACTGAAGTAAATCCTTATGCTTCTGGTACATATCAATACAGCTGTCCATGACCAAGATCAGTCTGTCAATTGCCGGAATCTCATCAATGGAACTGATCGGTCTTGTCCTGTCCAGTTCATCCATGTACTCCTTCCATTCCTTTGTACAGACTGCAATTACAAGCTCCAGTTTATTCGGATAATACCGAAAAAGACTTGCCCTGCCGATTTCGGCCGCTTCTGCAATCTCTCCCATACTCACCGGCTCAATCTTTCTTTCAACAAAAATACGAAAGGCTGTCTCTAAAATCTTCCTGTTACGTTCACTTTCTTTTACTATTTGCTTTTCTGATTTGCTCATAAATAAACCTCTTTTTAATAGGATCAGTCTCACACATTTATATGAAACATAGAATGACATCCATTGTTTTCAAAACATTCTCATATCTTTCCCTATTAATTATGCGGCGTATTCACAGAAATGTACAGATGAAAAATCAATTCTTATTGAAATCTATTCTTACAATACGCATCTTCATAAATCCATCTCCGATTTTTGCCAGAAGACGGAAAAATCCACTTACAGATGGAATTTTGAGGTCATGATAGCCAAGCATATATCCTTTTGCAGATACCTTCGTGTCCGGAAGCCATACCCGGCTTAATGCCAGATCAGTAATCCAATGTGATAGAAAACAAACGACAGCACAAGGGAAAATACCAGATAATAGGCAACCGAAAGCCCAATCCACCTCTTTGAATGGTTTTCACGGAAGGTCGCTGCCACGGTCATCGTACACGGCACATTAAATACAATGGCCATAATAAATCCAAGAGCCTGTGCCTTTGTGATTACCTGCGGTAAAAGTGCAATCATTCCTTCTGTCATTCCCACCGATTTTGCATTAAATGCTGCATTGACCATATCACTGTTGCTGTATAACGCATTGATAACACCAAGCAGGGATTCCTTGGTAAGCATGGAAGAAATATATGCCATGAACATCTGCCAGGTCATGCCAAACTGGTTCGTTACCGGCTCAATCACCTGCCCGATTCTGGACAAAATGCTGTATTCTCCACCAAACCAGTTATAGGAAAGCAGATAGAATACAACCGAAACCAATGTAATCACACGGAATGCCCTGCTGAAAATATCCCACGCCTTCATCAGCGTTGTCCGGATGATATGTCCCCACTTTGGTTTATGGTAAGGGGGAAGCTCCATGATGATACCTCCCTGATCCTCTTTGCTGATCAGTTTTCCCCTATAAATTCTGGATACCAGAAACAGGGATCCGATGGTGGTAACCAGCATGAGCAGAACAATCGCCATAGCTCCAACAGGACCATAAAATACCGTTGCAAGCATTGGTGCAAGGGAAAGCGTCGATCCACACGGAATACTCCAGACAAGAATCATCGTCAGAAACCGCTGTCCGGAATTGTCAATGACACGGCTTCCTGCAACACCTGCCATATTACATCCCAGACTCATAAGAAGAGAACAAATACTCTTCCCCTGCAAGCCCAGCTTCTCCATTGCAGAATTAAAGACCACCGAAATTCTTGCCATATAGCCTACATCTTCAATAATTGCAAATACAAAGGTCACTCCAAGAACAAATCCTGCCATGGATATTGCAAACCCAAAAACATTTGGTATCACCACATAAACCAGTTCTGCCAGTGGCTTCCAGACATTCATTGCAGTCATCAGCTTTTCTAACGGTCCACTGATAACACAGGCAAACCCAAAACCAAGTGCCATGACAGGAGCCGCCACAACCATCGCCGCTGCCAGTGCAGCTACAATAATTCCAATTGCCATCCATTTCCCGGAATGTTTTCCCAATGCTTTTTTATCAACCCCCTTTAACTCAACTTCCCGATCCGGTCTGCTGACAACACCTTTCAGTAGTTTGTCGATATATTCATATTTGTGTTTTCCGGAAATCATCAGTCCCTGATCCGTCCTCTCAAGCTCAGAAACCGCCAGCTTTTCCTTTGTAAAAAGCCTTTCTTCCTTCTGTTTTTCTGCAAGCTCCTTAAAGGAAATCCCTGTGTCCCTCTCATAAAACTTCATAAGCTGTGCAGAATCCGCAATTTTTGCTTCACGAATTGCATCTACAAACTGCTGCTTCAGCTCACGATACCGCTTCACCTCTGACGCTACAAAGCCGACTACCGGAATTCCTAACCGTTCACCGAGCTTCTTTATATCAATATGAATCCCCTTTTTCTCTGCAACATCCATCAGATTCAGAACTAAAACTACTGGCGTATTCGTTCCCACATAATCTGCATACATATATAAGGAACGTTCCAGTTGAGAGCTGTCTACGAGAATCGCAACCAGATCCGCAACACCTGACCGGATAAAGTTCGCTGTAATTTTTTCTTCCTCCGATCCGGCTGACAGACTGTAGCTGCCCGGTAGATCAATGACGCGATAGCTTTCTCCCTGATATGTAAAGTCCCCCTCCTTACGCTCTACCGTTTTGCCCGGCCAGTTACCAACATGCTGATGTGCACCGGTCAATCCGTTGAATACGGTAGATTTTCCTGAATTGGGCTGTCCCAGTAACGCGATTGTCCTGCTCATGCTCTGTCACCCTCCTTAATCTCGATTTTCTCACAATCCTGCCTGCCCAATGCAATTACAGAATCCCGGCAATAGAATAAAACCGGCTGATCCTTAAGGTTCTGAATGACCCGTACCATAGTCCCTTCTACAATTCCAATACCGATTAACCGTGAAATCAGGTGATGACTTCCACTTACGGAACATACGGTTGCATAACATCCGGCATCTGCCTCTGATAACTTCATCCTTATTCGTCCTCCTCTTGCTTACCTCGTCCTGACAGCGTATACTATTGTTAGTTCGTTATGTCTAACTTGTGATATTTTACAATTTGACTGGAAATATATCTATACCTCTTTCAGTCAAAAAGGTTCGTTTAGCCACGATCTCTTTGCAAGGGAAAGGAATCTTATGAAAAAAGAACAATACATGAGCAGCGTCAGACAATTTGTAACAGAAGGACGGGATATCGGTATGATCCATCAGGATACCCCCGATGGTTTCATGGAATTGACCGGTTACTATATTCTTCCAGGGATTTATCTGGTATTGAATGATATTCACACGCAGATTGTCCCCTTAAATGCACAGCAGTCACAGGAAATTCTGCTTGTGAATTACTGCATGGAAGGCCGGTGCGAATTCCGGGTAAATGAAGACAATTACAGTTATCTGGACCACCGCATGATGAGTATTTCCTCCCGGATGGCCCAGAACCAGTTCTATTATCCTTCTTCCTGTTATAAGGGATATGAGATTTATGTTCTGCCGGAATGGTTCACGGAAAAGACAAAGGACTTTCTGAAATCCTTAGATATTGATATGGATATGCTGATTGCTTTATATGAAAAAGGAGTTGCCCTGTATGTTACAGATCCTTTTCTGAAACTATGGAATGATCTGGCTGACTGCTGCCCTGCTGAAAATATCGGACAGATCCGTCTCCTTACGCTGCAGCTTTTAAAATACTTTTGCGATTACAAACCGGAAAACAACCGGAACATGCTCTATTTATCCAGGGTACAGGTCATGCTTGCCAAAAAGGCACAGGAAATGCTTACCCGGGATTTAAGCCGGCATATCTCCATGAAATCCATCGCGGATACACTGGGTGTAAGTGAGACTAGCCTGAAACGTTATTTCCACTCCGTATACGGAGCCAGCCTGTCCACTTATATGAATGAAGTACGCATGAAATATGCCGCAGAACTTTTGACAACATCAAAGCTTGGTATCTCTGATATCGCAAAAGCCTGCGGCTATGTAAATCAGGGGCGCTTCGCCACTGTCTTCCGTGACTTCCATGGAATGAAACCATTGGATTACCGGCGGAACCATGCGCTAATATTCTAAAAGCCAAGATTGTCATTTACAAGAATCACGTGGATTCTTCCGGTATGTCTGGAATATCTCGTGATCAGGAACTGGCAGCAGATCGTATCCGGAGATTTGCAGTCAAAGCACTTACCGGTTTCCTTACACGGAGTCTTCACATCGAATCGTTGTGCATTGGTGGGAGCAGCTACATTTCTTGCGCGCTTCATGGCACTGTCAAGATCATCACATACCTTATTCATTCCAACAATGAAGATCACCTTCTTCGGTCCCTGGGCAATGCAGGAAACACGATTGGAATTGCCATCGATATTAACAAGAATACCGTCACTTGTCATTGCATTGGCACTGGAAAGAAAGACATCGGAATCATAAGCGGCGAGCAATCCTTCACGAGGCTCCATCTTAGAACGGTCAAGGTACTGATAATTGCCCTCCTGCAAAGCCTGAACCAGTCCAATTTCGTGGGCACTCATACACCCACCCATGGAAATGGTACTGTTTTCTTCGATCAGCTTAAGAGCCTGCTTTAAAGCAGCTTCCTTATCTTCGGCATAGTAGCCCGTCATATTACGGGACTGTAAGCCTTTTATGACCGTCTGTGCCAGACGTTCGTTTCGTTTCTTCATATTTTCATCCATAGGTTTGTCCTCCTGTCAAAAGAGATTATTGATTTTATTTTATCAGCAAGAGGCCGGATGTGCAATTCCAATCGCTGTTACTTATCATTATCTATCTATGGTCACCCCAGACTTTTTCACTCTTCAAGTCCACTTAAATCAAGCCGGTAAATCGGGTTATCCAGTTGCAGATTATCCATAAACATAATCATATAAATCGGCATATATACTTTCTTGCCATCGACCTCCACATTACCTTCCGAAAAAATATAAGCCTCCTGAATACCATAATCATCTGCTTCAAGAACATTATTTAGTGCAGAATGACGCTTATAATCTTTTCCGGACTTGATTTCTAAAGGGGTAACTTTACCATTTAATTCTATTACAAAATCAAGTTCACCCTGTTTTTTACTATTAAAGTAATATTCCTTATGCCCTTTTACAAGAAGCTCCTGTGCGACTGCATTTTCAAAAAGTGCACCATTGTTAATGGATGAATCTTTATTTAAAATCGCTAATTTCGTCTGATTCGAATAACAACTTGTCAGAAGTCCGATATCTGAAAAAAAGAGCTTAAACAGATTACGGTTCTCACTGATGATCAGTGGCAGCTTAGGTTCCCTGATGTTGTATACTGGAATGGCTACCCCCGCATCCTAAAGCCACAAAAAATCATTCGCAACCCGGTCGTA
>ERZ772893.3461-NODE-3461-length-11060-cov-2.355020_pt1 | contig 11060 bp, 14 predicted proteins | sample MGYA00511482_ERZ772893 | MGnify/ENA primary metagenome ERZ772893 (study PRJEB29015, sample SAMEA2737687) | human gut metagenome | biome: human gut; feature: human-associated habitat; material: faeces | place: China | collected 2012 ...
GGGAAGGACACATTCAGAATGTGCGGCGCGCAAGCAGGATCATCCAACTCCGGGCCGTTCAGCTTGGCTGAAGAAATCCGCTCCTGAATCAGTTGCCACAGCAGCCGCTTATTCGCCATCATCTCCGCGGAGCCGTCTGCCGGATATGCCCGCACAGCCTCCCCCAAGCCCAAAATGCCGGGCGTGTTTTCCGTACCGGAGCGATAGCCCTCCTCCTGTCCGCCGCCATGCAGAATCGGAGCCACCTTGAAGCTCTTTTCCAGAATCAAGCCGCCCACGCCCTTAGGGCCGTGAATCTTATGTGCGCTGAAGGCGTAGGATTGCAAATGCAGCGCCTTGAAATCCAGCGGCGTGCGCAGGAAGCCCTGTACACCATCCACATGGAAGGCTGCCTCCGGGCACTTGGCATCCCGCAGACGCGAAATTTCCATCAACGGCTGAATCGCACCAGACTCGTTATTCACCTGCATACAGCAGATCATGCGCACATCCGTATCCAGATGCGCTTCCAGCCAATCCAAATCAGCCGTACCCTTGGCCGTCACGGGGATTTCCTCCACGCGATGCCCCATCCGTGTAATTTCCTCCGCGCAGGTCAGCACCGCCGGATGCTCCACGCACAGAATCAGCACACGCCCCGGCTGCCGCATCCCGCGCAGATGTCCGAGGATCGCCAGATTGTCAGCCTCCGTACCGCAGGAAGTAAAAATCAGCCGCTGTCCTTGCGCGTTAACCGCCTTCAGGCAGACCTCACGAGCCGCAGCAACCTTCTTCTCCGCTTCCAGCGCGGGCTTATACAGCGCAGAAGGATTATACCAGCATTCCTCAAGCGCTTCCTGCATAGCAGCGACCACCCGCGGAAAAGGCCGGGTGGTCGCGCTGTTGTCCAAATAGACCTGCATTTGCTTTACTCCTGATAAGCCCCATGGGGCAGATACTGCTTGATGTAGCTCACCATTTCCTCGCTGGGCTCCAGAACGATCAGCCGCTTATTGCTCTCCTTCTGGAAATAGAAGAAGTACAGATCGCTGCCGCGGTTCAGGAACCAGTTGTCCTTGCGCACGCCGGGCATGGACACATAGCGATTGAAGGCATTGCCCGTCACAGGGCCGAAGGCATCCACATTGCGAACCTTCAAGCTGCCAAGGCTCTTGCGCTTGCTGTTGTTGAACACCATGGCAAAGTCCAGATCGCCGTTGGTAAAGGTGTATTCATACTCCGTGCGCAGACGGTCGCGGAACAGGAACAGCACCACCGCAATGCCCGCAGACAGCAGCGTCATAATCAGTCCCGGCACCGTAAAGGAATAGACCAGCACATTCAGCATCATGACGGCATACAGTCCGGAAAGCACCATAACGATCATCGACAGGACAAAGAGAATCTCATTGGCGGTTTTGTTTTTCTTGACCACGATTTCTTCCAGAAAGCGATCCATAAGGCAGTCCTCCACATGTATTTTTTTAGAAAACAAGGAACAGCACGACGGTCAGAATGCCGACAATCGCACCGCCAAGCACCTCCAAAGGCGTATGACCCACAAGCTCCTTGAGATCATCATCCGAAATGGGCTTGCCGTTCACAAACACATTGCGGAGGATCTCGTTAATGACCTGCGCCTGATTGCCAGTTTCCCGCCGTACGCCCGTCGCGTCGTACATCACGATGGACGAAAGCGTGAAGGAAATGGCAAAACCAACGGTGTCGAAGCCCGAAGTGAAGCCGATCATCAGCGTCAGCGCCACCACAAAGGATGTATGAGAGGACGGCATTCCGCCGGAGCCGAAAAAGCGCCGCCAGTTCCATTCCTTCTCCACAATGCGATACGTCGGTATCTTCAGCACCTGTGCGATGAACCACGAAGTCAGCGCACAGATCAGCACTTCATTTTGAAAGATTTCCAACAGGCTATGCAACAGGAACCCTCCCTTGATGTCACTAACCCTTATTGTACCCTTGTCAGCGTACTTTGCGCAAGACCTTTCAAAAAATTCGCTTTTTCTTCATAAATTGCAAGCGCCTTGACGGCCTCGTCGATATGCTCCGCCGCCTCGGCGCGGGTCTGTGCTTCGCCCACGCAGGACGGCCACGTCAGCTTGCCGAGCGTCGCATCCATGCCGACATTCTTGCCAAGCAGCGCAGGGTCGCCCTCCAAGTCCAGCAGATCGTCCACCATCTGGAATGCAAGACCCAGATGATAGCCATAAGCACGTCCCGCCGCCAGCTGCTCCTCCGATGCCCCAGCCAGCAGCAAGCCTGCCTCCATGGGAGCCGTCAGCAGATCGGCGGTCTTGTGCGCGTGGATATACGCCACCTTTTCCAGTGTCGGCTCGGTGCCCTCCAAGGTAACGTCCAAGGTCTGACCCGCGATCATGCCTGTCACACCCGCCCGCCGTGCAATGACCTCCGCCGCACGAAGACCGCTTAGGCTGCTCTCCTGCGAAGCGGTGCGAAGCATCAGCTCGTATGCCGCGTTCAACAGTCCGTCGCCCGCGAGAATCGCCACTGCTTCGCCGAACATTTTATGATTCGTTGGCTTGCCTCGGCGAAGATCATCGTTGTCCATCGCCGGCAGGTCATCGTGAATCAGGCTGTACGTATGAATCATTTCCAGCGCACAGGCATATGGCAGCGCCGAGGTCACATCCTCATGCAGCAAGCCATAAGCCGCCAGCAGCAGCACCGGGCGAAGCCGCTTGCCGCCTGCCTCCAGCGAATACAGCATGGCTTTCTTCAGCGTTTCCGGAATATCGCCCAGACTGTTTACCTGCATTTCGAGGCTGTCATTTACCAGTTTTTCAAGCGTATCGTAGGTCATGCGTCCTCCTCGGAGCCGCCGCTCTCCCCCAGCACCGTCAGACGCTGCTTCATCTCCGCCAGCTCCTTTTCCATGCCAGTCAGGAGTTTCAAGCCCGCCTCGTAATCCTTCAGCGCCTCTTCGATGGGCTGATTGCCCGCCTCCATGCGCTCCAACAGCTCTTCCACCTGCGCCATCTGCGTTTCAAAGGTCGCTTTCTTTTTCGTTGCCATGCGTTCGCTCCCCCTCTGCTGTCACATTCAACGCGCCGTCCTGAAAGCGCAGCTCCATTCGGCCTATCTGCCGTGCCATGACCGCCGTTGTCACCGGCTTTCCCGCATGCATAGCCAGCGCATAACCACGCCCAAGCACCGCCATAGGGCCAAGTGCCGTCAGCTTCGCACGGTATTCCGCCACGCTGACCGTCAGCGCCGTCACTCGTGCCCGTGCCGCCGTATTCAACCGCGTCCGCAGCTTGTCCATTTGATGCTCCTGCTGAGCCAGTCGCTGGGCCGGATGACAGACCGTCAGCCGCGTCCGCAGGTGTGCCAGCCGCTGTGCTTCCTCGCTCAGCCGATATTCCATGCTCTTTGTCAGCTGCTGCCGAAGCGCCGCAACCTCCCCCAGCAATTCCAGCCGATCCTGCACCGCCAGCTCCGCCGCCATGGACGGCGTTGCGGCACGAACATCCGCCGCGTAATCCGCCAGCGTTGTGTCCGTTTCATGGCCAACAGCGGAAATCACCGGCACAGGGCACTCCGCAATGGCACGCACCACGCATTCCTCGTTGAAGGCCCACAAGTCTTCCATGGAGCCGCCGCCGCGTCCTGTAATCAGCACATCAATATTGGAAAGTGTTCCCGCCTTGCGAATCGCCGCCGCAATCTCCTCCGCCGCACCTTCGCCCTGCACCCGTACCGAAAGCAACGTCAGCGGAATCGCCGGGTTTCGCCGCGCAGATACGGTGCGAATATCATGCAGCACCGCCCCAGTCAGGGATGTTACGATTGCAATCCCTCGCGGCAGGAGCGGCAACGGACGCTTGCGCCCTGCGTCAAAAAGGCCCTCTTTCGCAAGCTTTGCCTTCAGCGCCTCATACCGCAAATACAGCGAACCCACACCGTCTGGACGCATTGCGTCTACGTAGAACTGGTACGCGCCGCCCTGTACATACAGACTCACGCTGCCAGACACGATCACCGCCATGCCGTCCGCCGGGCGAATGCTCACGCCCATATTGTTCTGACGGAACATAACGCAGTTGATGCGGCTATCTTCATCCTTCAGCGTGAAATACCAGTGTCCCGAGGAGTGCCGCTTGAAATTGCTGATTTCGCCCCGAAGACGCAGACTATGCAGCATCGGGTCAGCCGCCAGCGAGCGGCGCACATATTCGTTCAGGTCGCTGACGGACAGAATCCATTCCTGCTCCATCAGCTCACCATTCTTTCCGCCGCCTCAATGGTGTTTGCCAGCAGCATGGTAATGGTCATTCGACCCACGCCGCCGGGAACGGGCGTGATCCATGAGGCAACCTCCCGCACCGCGTCGAAGTCCACATCCCCCACCACCTTGCCGTCCACGCGGTTGATGCCCACATCGATCACGACTGCGCCAGGCTTCACCATATCCGCAGTAATAAAGCGTGGTTTGCCGACTGCCGCCACCAGCACATCCGCCCGGCGGGTATGCTCCGCAAGGTTCGCCGTGCGGCTATGGCAGATCGTCACCGTAGCATTTTCCTGAAGCAGCAGCATAGCCATGGGTTTGCCCACAATATTGCTGCGTCCCACCACTACGGCTTCCTTCCCGGACAAATCAATGCCCGTGCGGTGCAGCATCTCCATAGCGCCCTTGGGCGTACATGCCACCACGCCCTGCTGACCCGTAAACAGCTTTCCCGCGTTCAGCAGATGGAAGCCGTCCACATCCTTTCCCGGCAGAATGCGTGCCAGCGCCGCCGCTTCATCAAGCCCTTGCGGCAGCGGCAACTGCACCAGAATCCCATGAATAGACGCGTCTGCATTCAGCTTATCAATCTGTGCCTCAAGCTCAGCTTGTGAAGCTGTCTCCGGCAAACGAATCGTCACGGAATGGATGCCGACCTGCTGACATCCCAGTTCCTTATTCTTCACGTAAATCTGGCTGGCAGGATCGTCCCCCACCAAAATCACCGCAAGACCGGGCGTAACGCCCTTTTCCTTCAACCTCTGAACCCGGAGCGCCAGTTCCTCACGGAGTTCTGCGGACATCGCCTTGCCGTCCAGCAGTTGTGCCGCCATTCCTCGTCTCTCCCTTCAGCCTTCCGCTCCATTGTTCATCTGCGCACGCAAAAGCTTCGCGCCGATCCGCGCCGCACCTACGGCGTTATCGCCGCTGTATTCCGGGCGACCGAAATAAACGTGTACGCCCCGATCCAACTTAGCTACCCGCGCCGTTACCATCTCCCGGAACAATGCTGACGAGGCTACGCCGCCCGCCAGCAGCACCTGCTTCAGTCCGGTATGCTTTGCCCCGGCCACTACCATACGCGCAACAGTTCTCGCCAGCAGATCATAGACCTCCCGGGCAATATCCTCCGGCGGCAGGGCTTCACGCTGAATCCATCGCTGAATCTGCGTTTCCGCACCGGAAAGATGGCAGTACAGTCCGCCATCCTCCATGCTCACAGGCAAGCGCGCCTGTGAAGCCCCACGCCGCGCAAGCTCCTCCAAGTGTGGACCTGCCGGAAACGCCAGTCCCAGCGCCACACCCGTGCGGTCTACGACCTGTCCCGCGTGCAGGTCATGACTTCCGCCGATCAGCGTCACGTGTTCGCCATCATACTGCACCAGCTCCGTCGTGCCGCCGGAAAGATGCGCCGCCAGCAGCGGCCCCTCCGGTATTCCCGTGCCCACCAGCGCCGCCTCGATATGGCCCCGCTGATGGTTGGATGCAAAGCAAGGGACGCCCAGCAGCGCGGCCACGCCACGCGCCTGAGCATCCCCCGCTTGGAAGACAGGCATGTACGAATTTTCATCTTCTCTGGGCTTAGTGGACGCGCAGACCGCAACAATCTCGCGCCCACGAATCTGCTCCGCCAGCTCCTCTACCAGCCCCGGCAACTGACGCACATGAATGAACAATGCGTCGCTCTGCCGAAGCCCCCGCTCACCCATGGCGACCGGAAGCAGCTTGCGGCAACTCACCACAGGATTTCCTGCCAGATCAGCCGCTGCCACCGAGGTGGTATAGCAGCTGGTATCAAAGCCCAGCACAACCGCCTGTGCGTTCATTCTGCCGCCTCTTTGTCCCGCAGGATGGTTCCCAGCACGCCGTTGATAAACCGACCGCTGCTAGGCTCGGAATAACGGTTCGCCAGTTCTACGGCCTCGTTGATGGCCACGCTGCCGGGTACATCATCTTCATAAAGGATTTCATACGTTGCCAGCCGGAGAATGGTCAAGTCCACCTTAGCTATTCGCTCCAGCGACCAGTTGACACTGGCCGCTGAGATCTTCTCGTCCAACTCCGTCACATGAGACAGCACGCCGTCCAGAATCCGGCTGATGTAGGCGCGATCCGCCTCGCCGGGTTCGGTGGGACGGATCTCATCCACACCGGGCACGCCGTCCTTACGCAGCTCATCGTAAACCATTTGCAGGGTTTCTTCCCCGCCCTCGCCCCCGGCAAGGTGTTCATAAATCATCTGCATGACAGCTGCCCGTGCAGTAATTCGCGCCATGGTTCACACATCCGTTCTTCTAACTTTATTCCTTTGGTGGAAACAACTTGTTAATGAGATTTTTCAGGAAAGAAGCCTTATCCTTCACCGCGCCGAGGAACACGCCCACCGCGCAGAGCAGCGCCACAAAAAGCGTCTTCCAGAAGCCGATGGTCAGCAGCAGAATTGCCAGCAAAATACCCAGCACGCCGCAAAACACACCGCAAGCAGGTGTTCCCCATGTCAGCATTTCCTTTAGCAGATCATTCAGCGGCTTCATGGTTCTCCTCCTCCGTCTGCGCTTCTGCGGGTTCTTCCGCCTCGGCGGGCATTTCAAAATCATCCACCGCTGCCGCTTCCAGCTCGGCAGCTTCCTCGTTTACAGCTTCCTCAACCGGCTGCTCCACAGACTTTTCTTCCTCCACAGAGCTTTCAGCCGCTTCGGCAACAGACTTTTCCGCTTCCTTTGGCGGCTCCGGCACGTTCATAGATTGCTCCTCGCGACCGAACAGCCGCTGATGCAGCGGACGCTTGCTGGGCTTTTCAGGTTCCGGCGGCACCACGGTTACAGGCTCATGCACCGGCACAGGCTCATGTGTCGTGCTGGCCAGCTTCTCTGCGGTGGGGTTTGCAAGCATTTCAGCTTGGCTGAGGCCGTCTCCACCTGCACCTTCACCTCGCGGACATCCACACCCGTACAGGCGGTAATGTACTGCTTGATCTGTTTTTGCAGCGCGCTGACCACCAGCGGAATAGATACGCCGTTCGCCAGCCCGATGCGCAGCTTGATGACCAGTCCATCCCGGCTGTTTTCCAGACTGGTGGACAGCACATGCCACTCCTCATGCTTGTCAATGCACTTCTGCACCAGATTTTCAATAGCTTTGATGGAAATGCTCAGTTCGCCGCCATCGGTGCGCTGCACCACAAAGCCGCGCTTGCCCTTCTTGTGACGGAAAAGCATACCCATGCAATAAATGCCCAGCAACGCAAGCATCGCACCCACGCCACAGAGAATAAGCGTCAGCGTGCTGTCCTGCCCCATGATGAAGTCAGAAACCGTTTGCAGCGCCGATGCGGGCAAGAAGCGCCATGCAATCGCAGACGCACCGCAAGCAAACAGCACAATACCTGCTAAGAAGACCAATATACGGTCAAGAATACGAATTTTCACAGCCGCACCTCCTCCATGAGCAAGGCTTTATGCCTGAGGTGCAGACTCAGCGGAAGCAGGCTCCGCATCCTTCGTCTCTTCCGTATTGGGCTCCTCCGCCTTCGGAGCTTCCTCCACAGGCGCCGCTTCCTTCTTTGTGGGCGCGGCATTGCCGGATTCCAGCGCAGCCTTTACCTGCTTGCCCGCCTCAATGGCATTGTTTTCCTTCTCAAAGCTGACACCCTGCACATGCACGTCCACGCGCACCACATGCAGGCCCGTCATTTCCTCAATGGCCTTGCGAACGTTTTCCTGCGCATCCTGCGCAGCCTTCTGAATAGGCGTGCCATATTCCACGTTGATATACAGGTCAACGCTGGCTTCCTCGGTGCCGATCTCAACCTTCACGCCCTTGGTGACGTTCTTGTTGCGGCCAAGGATGTCAATGCCGCCCACCGGGCACATGCTGGCGATGCCCTCCACCTCTCCGGCGGCCACGCCCGCAATGATCGCAACGACCTCGTTGGCATAGGTAATGCTGCTGCCGGGCTCCATATCGTTCTCCACCGTCTGGGGGAGATTATCCTTTTTGCTTGCCATACTTCATTACACCTCCTTGGGTTTCCAGCTTAGTATAGCAGATTTTCCCGTGCTTGACAACAACAGTCGCCGCAGTAGATGCAAAATTTACTGCGGCGACCGTATTTTTATGCCTTTTTATCAGGCCTCTGGCTCTTTTTCCTTCACCAGCGCAATGTGCAGCTCGTCCAGCTGCTTCTGCTCCACCGTGCTGGGTGCGCCCATCATCAGGTCCTGCGCGTTCTTGTTCATGGGGAAGGGAATCACCTCGCGGATGCTGTCCTCGCTGGCCAACAGCATGACCATGCGATCCACGCCGGGAGCGATGCCCGCATGAGGCGGCGCACCGTAGCAGAAGGCATTGTACATAGCGGGGAACTTAGCCTTCACGTCCTCTTCGCCCAAGCGCACCAGCTCAAAGGCCTTAATCATGATCTCCGGGTCATGATTCCGCACCGCGCCGGAGGACAGCTCTACGCCGTTGCACACCAGATCGTACTGATAGGCAGTAATGGTCAGCGGATCGACCTCGCCCGCCGCAGCCTTGTTCAGAATTTCCAGACCCCCATTGGGCATGGAGAAGGGATTGTGGCAGAACTCCAACTCTCCGCTTTCCTCGCCGATCTCGTACATGGGGAAATCCACGATCCAGCAGAATTCGTAGCGTTCCTTGTTCATGTGGCTGGGGCACAGCTCACCCAGCAGCTTGCGCAGCGCACCCGCCGTCTTCTGAGCCGCGCCCTTCTTGCCGGCGGACAGCGCCACAAAGGTATTGGGCTTCAAGCCCAGCGCCGCAATGATCTCGTCCTTCTTGCCCTGAAGGAACTTCGCAATGCCACCCGCCAGCTCGCCCTTTTCATCCATCTTAAACCAATAGGCCTTGTTGCCGGAGACAACCTCCGCATCCGCGCAGAGCTTGTCAATCTGCTTGCGGGTAGCGGTGAAGTCCGTCACGGGGAGCGCCTTGACAGTCTGACCCTCGAAGGGGCCGAAGCCGCAGTCACCCAGCAGGTCCGTCACGTCCTGACAGATCAGGTCAATACGCAGGTCGGGCTTGTCGGAGCCATAGAGCTCCATAGATTCCAGATAAGGAATGCGCTTAAAGGGAGCGCTGGAGGCCACGGAATAGGTGCCGTATTTAGCAAAGATAGGCGGCAGCACATCCTCTAAAACTGCGAACACATCCTCCTGTGAAGCGAAGGCCATTTCCATATCCAACTGATAGAATTCGCCGGGGCTGCGGTCGCCGCGAGCATCCTCGTCACGGAAGCAGGGAGCGATCTGGAAATAGCGGTCGAAGCCGGAGGTCATCAGCAGCTGCTTGAACTGCTGCGGAGCCTGCGGCAGCGCATAGAACATACCCGGATGCTTACGGGCGGGCACCAGATAGTCACGCGCACCCTCAGGCGAAGAGGCTGTCAAGATGAAATCATGATCCGCCATGGCGGAGCGAAGCGCCGCCACCACCTTGGAGCGAAGCACGATGTTCTTCTTCACCTCAGGATTACGCAGGTCAAGATAGCGGTACTTGAGGCGGATCGCCTCATCCGCATCCTTGCTGTGGTTGATCTGGAAAGGCAGGGCGTTGTAGCGGCAGCGGCCCAGCACCTCAATGGACTCCGGCACCACCTCAATGTCGCCGGTAGGCATGTTGGGATTCTTGCTGGAGCGCTCGCGCACGGTGCCCTTCACGCACAGCACGCTCTCCTTGTTCAGTTCGGACACCACGCGGTTCATCTCTTCGGACTCCACAACGACCTGCGTCGTGCCGTAGAAATCCCGCATCACCAGAAACGCCAGATTGGCGCTGACCTCACGAATGTTCTCCATCCAGCCGCAGATCTGCACATGCTGGCCCGCGTGCTCGGCGCGAAGCTCGCCGCAGGTATGGGTTCGATTCTGCATCATAGCTCGTCTCTCCTTACTTATTCAGCATTTCCCGCACAGCCGCCGCAGCGTCCGCAATGGGCGCAACCTTCTCCTCGCGGGTATTCATATCGCGCAGCTTCACCACGCCCTGCTGGATCTCTTCCTCACCCAGCGTTGCGGTAATAGGTGCGCCGGTCTTATTGGCAAACTTGAACTGCGCCTTCAGACTCCGGCCGCAATGATCCATGTCCGCCTTCACACCCGCTTCCCGCAGACGCTCCACCAGCCGGAAGGCCGGGAGCTTCGCATCGCCCATATAGGTTACGAACACGTCCAGCGTATTCGGGCGAGGCAGTTCGATCCCTTCGCTGTCCAGCAGCATCAGCAGGCGCTCAATACCCATGCCGAAGCCCACCGCCGGGATGGACGGGCCGCCCAACTGCTCCACGAGGTTGTCATAGCGTCCGCCGCCGCACACGGTCAGATTGCCGTCAGGCGTGGTCGTTACCAATTCAAACACCGTCTTGGTATAGTAATCCAGGCCGCGCACGAGCTTGTAGTCCTCCTCGTAGACAACCCCGGCGCCATCGAGCAGAGTCTTCACCGCATCGTAGTGCTCGCGGCACTCGTCGCACAAGTGGTCGGTGATCTTCGGTGCATCAGCCATAATGGCCGCGCACTGGGGGTTCTTGCAGTCGAACGCCCGCAGCGGGTTCATCTCGGCGCGCGTCATGCAGGTCGTCGGCGTGCTCGTCCATGTAGGCGCGCACGAGCTCGCGGTAGGCCGGACGGCACTGCTCGCAGCCCATGGAGTTCAACAGAAGGCGCATGGAATCGCGCGGGATGCCCACCTTCTCGTAGAAGCGCATGAGCATGATGATGGCCTCGGCATCGATCGTAGGCTCCTCGGCGCCCAGGCACTCCACACCCACCTGATTGAACTGGCGCTGACGCCCCTT
>ERZ772893.3464-NODE-3464-length-11056-cov-13.175166_pt1 | contig 11056 bp, 5 predicted proteins | sample MGYA00511482_ERZ772893 | MGnify/ENA primary metagenome ERZ772893 (study PRJEB29015, sample SAMEA2737687) | human gut metagenome | biome: human gut; feature: human-associated habitat; material: faeces | place: China | collected 2012 ...
TGACCATGACACGGTTGGACATACCAATGATCTCGCTCATTTCGGAGGAGATCATAATGATACTCTTGCCCTGCTTTGCCAGATCGGCAATGATGCAGTAGATCTCGTACTTTGCACCGACGTCGATGCCGCGGGTAGGCTCGTCCAGAATGAGAACATCGGGGTTGTTGGCCAGCCACCGTGCGATCAGCACCTTCTGCTGGTTGCCGCCGGAAAGGCTCTTGATCTGGGTCTTGGGGCTGGGCACCTTGATGGCCATTTTTTCCTTGTTGGTAGCCACCAGATCCAGGATCTTCTTGTTGTCCAGCATGATGGGGCCCTTGCGCAGGGCATCCAGCGATGCAATGGAAATATTATCGGCAACGCTCAGCACACCCATAATGCCGGTGGCACGGCGGTCCTCGGTCAGCAGAGCCACGCTCTTCTGGATGGCGTCGCGGGGCTGCTTGATGTTCACCTCTTCGCCCTTGATCCACACCTTACCGGAGGTATGGGCACGCAGGCCGAAGATGCCTTCCATCAGCTCGGTGCGCTGTGCGCCCACCAGACCGGCCACGCCCAGGATCTCGCCTTTTTTGACCTCGAAGCTGCAGTGGCGGAAGGAGCGGGGATGGATGGAGGTGAAGTCCTCCACCTTCATCATCACCTCGTCCGAGGGATGGTTCTCCAGCGGGGGATACAGGTTCGACAGCTCACGGCCGACCATCTTTGCAATGATCTCTTCCTTGGTCATGTTGGCAACGTCCCACTTACCGATGTACTGGCCATCGCGCATGATGGTGACTTCGTCCGCGATCACCTTGATCTCGTCCATCTTGTGGCTGATATAGACCAGTGCCACGCCCAGAGCCTTCAGCTCGCGCATGATGCGGAACAGCGACTCAACTTCGTTTGCGGTCAGTGAAGAAGTGGGCTCGTCCAGGATCAGCACCTTGCAGTTTGCGGAAACAGCCTTTGCAATTTCCACCATCTGCATCTGTGCGATGCTCAGAGAGCCAAGCTTTGCATGGGGATTGATCTCCAGCTTCAGCTTTTTCAGCAGCTCCTCCGTATCCTTGTACATTTTGGCGTGATCCACCACCGTAACAGGGCCGTACTTTTTGGTGGGGTAGCGGCCCAGCCAGATGTTCTCGGCCACGGTGCGTGCCGGAATCGGCTGCAGTTCCTGATGCACCATGGCAATGCCGCGGTTCAGTGCATCCAGAGGGGTGGTGATGGTAACTTTTTCGCCCTCGTATTCAATTTCGCCCTCGTCCATCTTGTAAATGCCAAACATGCATTTCATCAGTGTGGACTTACCGGCGCCGTTTTCACCCATCAGCGCCATGACCTTACCGGGGCGAAGCTCCAACTGGGCGTGATCCAGCGCTTTGACGCCGGGGAAGGTCTTGACCACGCCTTTCATTACCAGACGGTATTCTGACATTCCGTAGAGCCTCCTTGTCGTTTATTATAAGGCCGCAGAAAAACCTTTTTTCAAAACAAGGCGCGTGCGCGGAGAATATTTCTCGCACGCACGCGCTTTATAGCTTTGCTCAAGCCGTCAAGGTCCACTGCGCACCTTGCATTGTTTCAGGAAAACTTTGGTCTTACTTCACGTACTCGGAAGCGTTGTCCTTGGTCACCTTCACATAGTCGACCCAGTAGTACTGCTCGACCTTGGAGCCTTCAACGTACAGCTTGGTAGCCTCAGCAGCTGCGGTAGCCTGACCCACGTCGTCGTTCAGCACGGTACCGGTCATGTTGCCATCCAGAACGTCCTGAACAGCCTCAGCCAGTGCATCGACACCAACCAGATAGATGTCCTTGCCGACGGTGCGGTTAGCCTGCTGGATGGACTGCAGAGCGCCCAGTGCCATTGCGTCGTTGTTGCAGAAGACAACTTCGATCTTGTCGCCGTACTGAGACAGAGCGTTTGCAACGTCCTGCTGAGCGGTGGTCTGATCCCAGTTGTCCAGGTACTCGTACAGGCACTCAACTTCCTTGCCGGCATCGGTCAGAGCCTTGATGGAGTACTCGGTGCGGTACTGAGCATCGATGTTCTCGGGGTCGCCCTTGCACATAATGTAGGTGATCTTGCCGTCGCCGTTGATATCGCCCTGAGTCTCGGTCTCCAGGATCAGCTCGCCCTGATAAGTACCGGACTGACGTGCGTCAGCACCAACGTAGCAGCACTTGTCTGCGTAGGAGTCCAGAACGCTCTTGTCGGGCTCACGGTTGATGAAGACGATGGGAGTCTCAGAGGGCTTGATGGTATCAACGATGGTCTGAGCGGAAGTGGTCTGGACGGGGTTGATGACCAGCACGTCCACGCCCTGCTGCAGGAAGGTGTTGATCTGCTCGGTCTGGGTGTTCTGGTCGTTCTTGCCGTCCATGATGGTGACGGAGTAGCCCATGTCCTTCAGGTACTCTTCCAGATCGGAGCGGTACAGGGTCATGAAGTTATCAGCAAACTGATAGATGCACACGCCGATGTTTGCGGAACCGTTGGTTGCAGCAGCGCTGGAAGCAGCAGCAGAAGATGCAGCAACAGAAGAAGCAGCAGTAGAGGTGCTGGAAGAGCCGCCGCAGGCGGTCATAGCAGCAGTTGCGCCAACAACAGCAGATGCCTTCAGGAAGTCACGACGCGAAATCATTTTCATAATAATGTTCTCCTTCAATTCGTATCTCAGCATTTTCACAGGAGCAATCTTGCATGCACCTGTAATTCCTGTTCGTATTATACCCTTGCAGCACCCACTGTTCAAGAGAACAAGTTCACAAGATTGAAAGAGTTCTTTTGTGCTATTTCAACAAATGGTTTATGGAGTCGATGATTTCTTTTCGCGAAGCATCACAATTTTTCATACATTTGCAACCTCCCTACAAAAGCAAAAAAATATGTCATTTTTCTCTCAAAAAGATTACAAAATGTTGCATCGTCCGGTTTTTGCAGCTTTTTCATTTCTTGTATATCTTGAAAAATATTTTCAGGAATAGTTCATCCCTGTTCTTCCGCATTTTTTTGCCTCATTTCCGCAATTTTCTGCAAATCGTCTGCCATTCCCGGTTCCTGCCGCCCGCCTTTTTGCAAAGAAAATGCCCGGAAGCTTTCCTGAGCCTCCGGGCATTCCGATCCGAGTATCTTTTACAGATGCAGCAGCATCTTTGCAATGTTGAAGTAGATCAGCAGCGTGGTGGTATCCACAATGGTGGTGATCAGGGGTGAAGCCATCACGGCCGGATCCACATGCAGCTTTTCTGCTGCCACGGGCAGAATGCCGCCGATGATCTGCGAGAGCAGGATGGTACAGATCAGGGTCAGACACACCACCAGCGCCACCGGAGCCGCAATGCGGTCGAACAGCAGCAGCTTTACAAAGTTGCACACCGCCAGCGTGCCGCCGCACAGCAGGGCTACGCGGCTCTCGCGCCACAGGATGCGTGGCAGGTCGTGGGGCTGGATATCGCCCACCGCCATGCCGCGGATGATGGTGGAAGTGCTCTGGCTGCCCGCGTTGCCGCCTGCATCGGTCAGCATGGGGATGTAGGCGGTCAGCACAGTCACAGCGGCCAGTGCGTCCTCATAGCCGCGAATGACCAGACTGGAGAAGGTGGCACTGATCATTAAAAACAGCAGCCACGGCGCGCGGCTCTTGTACAGGTCCCACATGCTCTGCTTGAAGTAGGGCTTGTCGGAGGGGCCGATTGCGTTCATCTTTGCAATATCTTCGCTGGCCTCATCCTGCAGGATGCTGATAGCATCGTCAATGGTCACGATGCCCACCAGCCGGTTTTCCGCGTCCACCACCGGGATGGCCAGAAAGCCGTATTTCTCGAACAGGTTGGAAACATCCTCCTGATCGGTGGTGGTGCTCACGCTGACCACATTGGAATCCATCAGGTCCTTGATAGGCTCTTCTGTGTTCTTTGCCAGCACCAGCGCCCGCAGGGACACCACGCCGATCAGCCTGCGGCTGTCATCGGTCACATAGCAGTTGTTGATGGTCTCCTTGTCAAAGCCATTCCTGCGGATGGCCTCCATAGCCTGTGCCACGGTCATGTCCGGCCGCAGCTCCATCAGCTCGGTGGTCATCACGCCGCCGGCCGAGTCCTCCGGGTACTTGAGCAGCTCGTTGATCATGCGGCGGGTGGTGGGGTCGGCCTGACCCAGAATGCGCTTGACCACGTTGGCAGGCATTTCCTCCACAAGGTCGGTGGCATCGTCCACGAACAGTTCGTCCACAACAGCCTTCAGCTCGGTATCGGTCAGGCCGTCGATCAGCTTCTGCTGGGTCTCAGGGGCCAGTTCGGTGAACACATCTGCGGCCAGATCCTTCGGGCACAGACGGAACAGCACCGGGAGCTTTTCTGCAGGCAGATCCTCAAATACCGCCGCAAGGTCGGGCGCGGGCAGAGTTTCCATCACATCCCGCAGGCTCTGGTATTTCTTGGCATCGTCCAGATTTGCCAGCATGGTCTTGAGGGTATCGATCGAGATTTCAGACATAAAAAAGCTGCCTCCTTTTCAGTGGCAGCTCTCGTTTCTTCTTTTCAGGGAACACAAACACGCACCGTGTGCATTCACACACAGCAGGGTCTGCGCAAAGCAGAAACGGCGGCTGCCATCATATAAAATAATCGGGGAGAAAGACTGCTGCTACTGCCAGCAGGTTCCATGACAACCACCTCGTTTTCCTGTTGTAAAAAGACACTTTTTGCCTTTTCCGCCCATTACTTTACCACTGCTTTTTTGCCGCGTCAACCCTGCTTTTTAAATTTTTCCGTTTCTTTACAAAAAGTAAAAGTGCCCGATGACATTTTTTCGTATCGTCAGGCACTTTTTAAAATTCATTTACAATGTTTCCACCGTATCAAACAGGTCTTTTGCGGCTTCCACAGCATCCTTGCTGCCAAACACCACCCGCACGCCGTTTGACATGGCGGCACCCAGCTCTGCGGCCTGCTCCTTCAGCAGTGCGGCATCCACCGCACACAGGGCCTTGCGGTCTGCCGCCATCATTTCATCAGTGATGCCGCAGAAATACCGGCGGTCCGTCTCGCGGGCCTCAGCACGCGGCTTGCGGGGGGTGTCCAGCTTGGCCACAGTACCCACAATAAAATCGTTCAGGTCTTTTTCGGTGTACTCCCGTGCGGCCAGTTCTGCCGGGCCTTTTGCAAAGGTGTCGTAGCTTTCCTTTACATGGGGGTCGCGGTAGGTGTACAGGTATTCCACGCCGTCCGAGGAGAGCATTCCGGTGCCGTAAGCGCCGCCCACCTCGCGGATGTTGTGCCACAGGTATTCGTAGCTCATCACGCGGGCCAGCGCCTTGCGGTCGCTGCGGCGCTCCATGGGCCATACCTGTACATCGTAGTTCACACCGCCGTCAATGATAAACGCTTCGTTCACCGGCGGTGTCAGCGGCTCCACATAGGGCTTTGCCGCAGCGCGGCCCTCGGCAGCAAAGCGGCTGTCCGGCAGCAGAGTGCGCAGCTTTGCAAGGGCATCCTCGCTGCCGTACAGGCTGACCGTCAGCTCCGCGTGCTGCAGCACCTCTGTGCGCAGGGCATCCAGCTTTTCGCCCAGTGCTGCCCAATTGCCGTGCTCCTGCACGCCGCACAAGAACTTGTAATAGCTCACACCGCTGCAGCGTTCACTTACCGCACCGTCCACCGTGTAGTGGGCACTGGCGCGGGTGGCTGCGTATACATTGCCCTGCTGGATGAACTGCTGTTCCATGTTCAACTTCTGCTGGCTCAGCACCCGTGCAAAAGCAGCTTCTGCCGCCGGGCCGGTAAGGATGGTATCATACAGCCATTCGCCGCCCAGCTCCACAGCCTTTTCCAGACTGCGTTCCAGCAGGCTCAGGCACAGGCTCAGCTTAGCATGGCAGGGTGCACCCTCCTGCCGCCCAGTCCAGATGTCCAGCTGGGTGCGGCTGTCGCCCAGCCATGTGCTGCGCAGAGTGTTCAGTTGCTGAGCGGTGTGTTCGGTGCTGTCCAGCTCGTCCAGCACATCGGTCAGCAGGTCCAGATACGGCATGTCCTCAGGCTTCACATTGCCAAGGTCATAGTAGAAGTTCAGGTACAGGCTGCCTGCCGAAGGGTGATGCACCAGCTGCGCACCGGCCAGAAGTTCCCGCTCGCCTGGGGCCGTCCTTGCTCCGTCGCCAAGGTCGGCAACGGTCAGCGGGTGCTCCAGCACAAGCTTGCCGTCGGTGCGGATGGGTTCGCCCTCCTCTTTTTTAGGCAGGGTGGGCACCTGCACCACCTGCACCGGAGCCGGTGCAAACAGCTCACGCAGCAGCTCATTGAACCAGCCATCGGCCATCTTTTCCCGCAGGGAAGCAAACAGCCTGTCCGTGTGCAACAGCAGGGCAGGGTCGCCGGTGTGCAGCCAACCGGTGGAAGCGTTGATGGCATCCAGCACGCCGTCCGGCAGGGTGCCCGGGCGCTCCAGCGATGCAAACTCTGCTGCGTTCAGCGAAGCCAGCAGCAGTTCCTGCGGGATGCCTTCGGTCAGGATGCCGTCCACCGCCTTGCGCACAGCGGCAGCGAACTTGCGGGCGCTCTCCTCGGTGGCACCGCGCAGCACCAGTTCCAGCACCGGCTGCAGGGTGCTGTCGTCAAAGCCAATGTCAATATCTGCGCCCAGCTTTTCGGCCAGCAGCGCCGCCTTCAGCGGGGAGTTATTGGTGCCAAGCAGGGCATCCAGCAGGATCTCCACGCCCAGCTGCCGCTCCCGGTCTGCAAAGGCACCGGTGTACCATGCCAGAGCACACTGCACCCCGTCCGGCTCCGGGTTTTCGGTATAGTAGGGCAGTTCCACGCAGGCACCCGCCTGCTCGTGCTGCACGGTCAGCTGCGGACGGCTGGTGCCCTTGGGCATTTGGGAGAGATAATCCCTGTCCAGCAGTTCCAGCTTTTCAGCCATATCCATTTTGCCATAGAGGGTAATGCAGCAGTTGTCGGCGCTGTAGTGGCGGTGATATACCCGCTTATACTTTTCATAGGTCAGCGCCGGGATGCTGGCCGGGTCGCCGCCGGAAACAAAGCCGTAGGCCGTATCCGGGAACATGGCCCGTTCCAGTGCATTTTCCAACTGAGCATCCGGTGCAGCCAGAGCGCCCTGCATCTCGTTGTACACCACTCCGCTCACAGTGCCGTCGGCACTGCGGTGCCAGCCCTCCTGCTCAAACACGCTCTTGTCCACCATGGCCAGCGGGCAGAACACCGCGTTCAGGTAGACATCCATCAGGTTTTTGAAGTCGGTCTCATTGGGCGTAGCGAACGGGTACACCGTCTTATCCGGGAAGGTCATCGCATTCAGGAAAGATGCCATGCTGCTTTTGAGCAGCTGCAAGAACGGCGAGGTCACCGGGTATTTTTCGCTGCCTGCCAGCACCGAGTGCTCCAGAATGTGGAACACGCCGGTGTCATCGGACGGGAAGGTGCCAAAGCCGATGCCAAACGCCTTGTTGGTATCCTCATTTTCCACCAGCAGCACCGTGGCACCGCTCACATCGTGGGTAAGCACGGTCAGGGTTCCGTGCTGTTCAGGGCAGTCCTCGGTACGCACGAGGGTATAACCGGGAAATCGTTCCATTTCGTTTTCTCCTTTGTGGTTTTCAAGTCATTGCCTCTATTGTATCATTCGAGGGCAAAAAACACAATTACCGGTTTGTTAATTATAACCAGAAGGGCGATTTTCAACCATTTGCTTCCCGTGCAGGGCGTTTTCGCGTAGATTGAGTTTAATGCCTTTTGTAAAAAACATTGCCGCCAGGTATGTTCTCTTTTGCGTGCCAAAAGAGAACCAGAAAGGACGGCGGTGCCCGCAGGGCATGAAAGCCCCAGTGGGGCTTTTAAGCCGCAGACCGGTTTGCAAAGCAAATGCCGCGTGTTCAGCGCGGCAAGGTCTCCGCTACTTTCGAGGCGCGGGAGGCGGCGGGTTGCGGCTCCCTGCGTCTGCTTCGTGCCTTGGACGGCACTCGCATCCTGCAGGCCGCTGCCCCAACAGCTCCTCCCTGTTTCGGCCACTGGCCGCGGTCGTCGCCGTTGCAAACTAAGGGCTACTCGCCCCTTTTAGACCCCAAAGCAGTTAGGCTCCATACAAAAAATCCAAGTCGCTTCGCTAGAGGATTTTTTGTGTTCCGCCGATTTTGAGTCGCTTACGCGACAAACCGTGCGGGTAAGTTTGTGCGCCATCTGCCGCGCGAATGCTCCCGCAGGGAGCCAGCGCAGGCACAATGCCGTGTTTGCCGTCACGTCCCCTTCCTGTGAAAAAGCAAACAAACCAGCCCCGCAGGGCTGGCTTGTTTGCAAAATTATAAAATAATATTTCCTCTGATATTGCCAAAGCGAAAGCGTCGGCAATTTTAAATCGTATTTTTTACACCTGTTTTGCGCCCTCAGTCCGGCAGGACACCCGGAACAGCACAAAGCCCACTGCAAACAGCAGCGCCAGCATCCCAATGCCCACATTGGCGCTGCCGGTCAGCTGGCTGCCCACGCTCACGATCATGGTGCCAAGGAAGGACGCACCCTTGCCGCAGATGTCGAACAGGCCAAAGTATTCGCCGGATTTTTCAGCCGGGATGATCTTGGCAAAGTGGCTGCGGCTCAGTGCCTGCACGCCGCCCTGGAACATGCCCACCAGCACGGCCAGTACCCAGAACTGCCACTGGCTGGTCAGGAAGAAGGCGAACACCGCAATGCCGGTGTAGGCTGCGATGCAGACCGGGATAAGCTGGCTGGACGGGTATTTTGCACTCAGCCGACCAAAGATCAGCGCCGAAGGGAAGGCCACGATCTGCGTTACCAGCAGGGCCAGCAAAAGGCCGGTGGTCTCCAGCCCCAGTGCCGTGCCGTAGGCGGTGGCCATATCGATGATGGTATACACGCCGTCGATGTAGCAGAAGAAGGCCAGCAGGAACCAGAACACCTGCTTATCCTCGCGCAGATGCTTGAGGGTGTGGCCGATGCGCACAAAGCTCTGCCGGATGGCGTGCTGCTCCACCTCCACATAGTTGATCTGCTTATAGTTCCGCAGCAGCGGCAAGGTGGTGCCCAGCCACCACACAGCGGTGATGAGCAGCGCCACGGAAAGGGCAGTCATCTGGCTCAGGCCGATGGCCCCGCTGCCCAGCACCAGCGCCAGACACACCACAAAGGGCACGCAGCTGCCAATGTAGCCCCATGCATAGCCCTGCGAAGACACAACATCCATGCGTTCCGGGGTGGTCACATCGCCCAGCATGGAATCGTAGAACACCAGACTGCCCGAAAAGCCGATCTTTGCAAGGATGAAGATGATCAGGAACGGCATCCATGTAGTGGCAAGGCCCATAGCACAGCAGCCTGCCACGCCCACGAACAGGCAGAGCATGAAGATGGGCTTTTTAAAGCCTCTGGTATCGGCCAGCGTGCCTAAAATCGGCCCCAGCACTGCCGTGATCACCGTGACCACCGAGCTTGCATAGCCCCAGTAGGCCAGATAGTTCACCGGACTCAATCCACCGGCCTCGGCCAGCGCATTAAAGAAAATGGGCACCAGCGTTGCGATCATCAGCACAAAGGCCGAGTTGCCCACATCGTACAGGATCCATGACCGCTCCAGCGGGGTCACCTTGAATTTTTCGCTTTGCATTTTTACTCTCTCCCTGCACCGCCGGGCGGTGCCCCCTCATTTTTTGTGCCCGCTCAAAACTCCCCAAAGGTGTGGTCAAAGGCCTTGCTCAGGGGCTGGTCCGTGTCCAGCTTTGCCACAAATTCCAGGATCAGCGTTTCTGCCAGCGGCAGAGCCTTGGCGTACAGCGCTTCCAGCTGCTTGCCGCTTTTCACGCACTTCGGGTTCGGCTGCGGATCTGCCACAAGGCCGTGCAGCATGTCGTATTTGCCCACCACCTTCATGCCTGTCAGCACCACCCAGCGCTTGACCGGGTTGGACGCCTGCAGCAGCCTGTGCACTGAGATCATGCCCTTGAGCGAGTCCAGCGCCACCTGCTCCGAGATGCCCTCGTAAAAGGGCGCGATCGCCTTTGCATTCTGTTCCGACGGGTGGATATGGCTGGCTGTGAAAAACTTCAGCGGGTCGTATCCGTCCCGGCGCAGCAGCATGTTGTCAAACTCGGTCTCGATCTCGCAGTGGGTCACACCACTTTCCCGGGCGAACTGCTCCACATACGGGTGGCAGGTGCTGTCCAGCGCAAAGTGGCACACAAAACCCAGTGCATAGGCCAGTGCGGCATTCCGATTCGTCTCGCAGTGCACCACCCTGCGCGCCCGGTCAAAAAAGACCCGCCCCGGCTCCTCGTGCATGGCGTTGCCCAATGCACCCACCGGGTTGGACTTGGCAGCATGGTAATAAAACAGCAGGTCCGGCCCGTGCAGGCCGATATCGTAAAGCTCACGGTTCTGTTCCAGCTGAGCACGCAGTTCATCCGGCAGATGTTCCAGCACATTGGTGCCAAAGCGGCGGTGCGCATAAGTTGACGGCATGGCAGATTCCTCTCTTTCTCTCCGACAGGGTGCACAAAACGTCCCCCGGTTTTTGCGTTCTGTTTCAGTATAGCAGAAAGTTTCCCGACCTTCTACCCTTTTACGTCTGATTTTGGTAAAAAATTTGAATTATTTTGTGTTTTCGGCCAGTGGGCAGGCCGCGCAGCAAAAAAGGCACAGCCATCTGCAGACAGCTGTGCCTTCTCCCTTAAAATTCAGACTTTTTCGTAGCCCTGCGGCATCTCGTTCTTCCGGTTGCGGTCCATCAGGGTGCGCAGCGCGTCGCTGGCGCTCATGCCCTCCTTCACGATGGCGTTCACCGTCTGCACAATGGGCATTTCCACATTGTACTTTGCTGCCAGCTCCATAGCGGCAGGCAGTGCATTGATGCCCTCCACCACCATGCCGACCTCCTTCACGGCCTGCTCCGGGCTTTTGCCCTTGCCGATCAGAATGCCCGCACGATTGTTGCGGCTGTGCATACTGGTCGCCGTCACGATCAGGTCGCCGATACCGGCCAGACCCGCAAAGGTGTGGATGTTGCAGCCCATGGCCACGCCCAGCCGGGCGATCTCGG
>ERZ772893.3473-NODE-3473-length-11022-cov-2.060089_pt1 | contig 11022 bp, 9 predicted proteins | sample MGYA00511482_ERZ772893 | MGnify/ENA primary metagenome ERZ772893 (study PRJEB29015, sample SAMEA2737687) | human gut metagenome | biome: human gut; feature: human-associated habitat; material: faeces | place: China | collected 2012 ...
GTGCTGATCGAAGGTATTGAGGTTCACGCCATTACAACGCTTCAGGAGGCGATGAGCTTGATGCTTTTGCCGCCTGTGGAGGCGGCACCAGTGCTGGAAAACACGGAGGTTTCCGAGCGAGAAACACCGCTGGCGGCACAGCCCTCCGGCGGCGAAAACTCCGCAGTGGCAAATGTATCCGGGGCTTGCAAAAGGGAAAATCTGCCGTTATAATAGTATTCTGCCGGAGGTTGCCTTCCGGCAGAATTTCGTGTATCTTTCATCCAAAGGTTAGATACGGGCAGGAAGGCTGCTGTCAACGACGATACGCCTGTCCTGCGGTTTTTATAGGAGGATTCTATGCCCAGAGGAAAGAAAACGGCGACGCTGCATATGCCGATCTTGGCATTGCGGGGTCTGATGGTGTTCCCGCATATGGTGCTGCACTTTGACGTGGGGCGGGATAAGTCCGTGGCAGCGCTGGAACAGGCCATGATGGACAATCAGGAGATCTTTCTGGTTGCTCAGCGGGACGCGGAGGCCGTGGACCCCACGGAAGCCCAACTATGCCAGGTGGGTACGATCGCCCATGTGAAGCAAGTACTGAATCTACCGGGTGACAGTATGCGGGTGCTGGTGGAGGGACTTCGCCGTGCCACGCTGGTGACGATCACGCAGGAGGAGCCCTATTTGCAGGGTGACGTGCGTCCGGAGCCGGAGCGCAGCGGCGAGGAAGCCGTTGATATGCAGGCGCTTGTGCGTGCAACGCAGGACTTCTTTGCGTCGTTTGCCGCGGCCAGTCAGCGGGTCTCGGCGGAGACGGTGCATTCCATCCGCGAGGTGGAAGCGCCCGACCAGCTGGCGGACGTGATCGCAGCCAATGTGCTGACGCACATGGAGGATCGTCAGGCTATTCTGGAAGAGTTGGATGTCAAGACTCGTCTGGAAAAGCTTTGCGCGATCCTGGCTCGTGAAACGGAGCTTGCCGGTGTGGAAAAGCAGGTACAGGCCCGCATCAAAAAGCAGATCGAGAAGAACCAGAAGGATTATTATCTGCGGGAGCAGATCAAGGCCATTCAGACGGAGCTGGGCGACAAGGAAGCCACGGACGTGGAGGACTTGCGCGACCGCTTGGAGCATACGCCGGTCAATGACGAGGCTCGGGAAAAGGTCGCCAAGGAGCTGGAACGCCTCTCCCGCATGGCGCCCGGTACGCCTGAGGTGGGCGTGAGCCGCACATGGGTGGAGTGGATCCTCGACCTGCCGTGGGGCAAGAACACGGCGGATAATCTCGATCTGAAGCGTGCCCGCAAGGTGCTGTCGCAGGAGCATTATGGTCTGGATAAGGTGAAGGAGCGGATCATCGAGTATCTGGCGGTGCTGCGCATGAAGCAGGATATGAAGGGCCCGATTCTCTGCTTTGTGGGCCCGCCAGGCGTGGGTAAGACCTCTATCGTCAAGGCCATTGCGCAGGCGGTGGGGCGGCAGTTCGTGCAGGTATCGCTGGGCGGCGTGCGTGACGAGGCGGAGATTCGTGGTCATCGCCGCACGTATATCGGTGCGATTCCCGGACGCATTATCGCGGGCATGAAGCAGGCGGGCACCATGAACCCGGTGTTCCTCTTCGACGAGATCGACAAGATGTCCAGCGATTTCCGCGGCGACCCGGCCAGCGCCATGCTGGAGGTGCTCGACGGCGCACAGAACAACGCCTTCCGCGATCACTATTTGGAGATCCCCTTTGACCTGAGCCGCGTGATGTTCATCACAACGGCGAACAGCGTAGACACGATTCCCGCGCCGCTGCTGGATCGTATGGAGATCATCGAGGTGCCCAGCTACACCGAAGAGGAAAAGCTGCAAATTGCCAAGCGCCACCTGCTGCCCAAGCAGATTGCTGCCCATGGCTTGCAGCCCAAAACAGTAAAGCTGACGGATCGGGTCATGCGCGAACTGATCGAAGGTTACACCCGCGAGGCAGGCGTGCGTACCTTGGAGCGTACCATTGCTAAGGTGGTGCGCAAGAGCACCGTTACCATGCTGGACATGGACGTAACGGAGGTAAACGTCACGTCCAAGGTGCTGCATGAGGATTTGGGTGCGCCGCGTTATACCCGCGAAATGCCGGAGAAGGAGCCGCAGATCGGCGTGGTCACAGGCTTGGCCTACACCACGGTGGGCGGTGAAACGCTGGAGGTCGAGTGCGCCATTATGCCCGGCAAGGGCTCACTGCAATTAACGGGTCAGTTGGGCGATGTGATGAAGGAAAGTGCTGAGGCGGCTTTCTCTTGGGTTCGTGCGCACAGCAAGGCCCTTGGTCTGGCGGATGATTTCTATAAGGACAAGGATATTCACATCCATGTGCCCGAGGGCGCTGTACCCAAGGACGGCCCCAGCGCTGGTGTGACCATGACGACTGCGCTGGTTTCTGCGCTGACGGAGATTCCCGTGCGGCAGGAGGTGGCCATGACGGGTGAAATCACCCTGCGTGGACGCGTGCTGCCCATTGGCGGCCTGAAGGAAAAGACGCTGGCGGCGTTCCGTGCGGGCGTAACCACGCTGATTATCCCCAAGGAGAACCTGAAGGATTTGGAGGAAATCCCTCCGCATGTGCTGAGCCAGTTCCGTGTGGTCACGGCGGAGAAGATCGAAGACGTACTGAAAGCGGCGCTGTCCCGGATGCCTGAGGCCAAGGCCGAAGCGACGGCGTAAGAAGGAGACACCGATGGAAATTAAATCGGCGGAATTTATTACCTCCATGGCGAGCTACACCAATGGCTTTGCCGGGGCGGGGCTTCGGCAGGTGGCGATCTGCGGCAAGTCTAACGTGGGCAAAAGCAGCCTGATTAACCGCCTGTGCCGCCGCAATAAGCTGGCGCGCACCAGCTCCACCCCCGGCAAAACGCGGCTGATTAACGTGTTTCTGCTGAACAACGCGTTTCATTTGATCGACCTGCCGGGCTACGGGTTCGCCAAGGTGGACAAGCAGGAAAAGCTGCGCTGGGGCGAGATGATGCAGCACTATTTTGAAAGCTCCGATGAGCTGTGTCATGTGCTGCATCTGGTGGACATTCGCCATGACCCCACGGAGGATGATATTACCATGAATCAGTTCCTGCGCCAGATGGGGATACCGTTCACGGTCATTGCCACGAAGGCGGACAAGATCACCCGCGGAGCCCGTCAAAAGCAGCTTGCGCCCATTTGTCGTGCGCTGTTGGTGCAGCCGTGGGAGATCATCTGCTGGTCCAGCGAGGACGATACCGGGCGGGAAAGCCTACTGGAAGTGCTGGAAAAAGTCACGACGGAAGAAGCAGGAGAGGAATAGATTCTTAGACAAGAAAAGCAGGACTGTCCGCATGGGCAGTCCTGTTTTTCATTTGGGAAAAAAAGGAGCGAAGCCTTTGATTCAAAGCTTCGCCCCACAAAGATACGTTACTGAATAATCATCCGTCCGCAAGTCTCGCACTCGACGATTTCTGTGCCGCTCTTGATGCGGCGCAGCACCGCGGAGGGCTGAGACGTGTTGCAGCCGGAGCATTGGTCGCCCACCAGCCGGGACATGGGCGGCGCAATGTGCTTCTTAACCACATTGTATTCCTCCAGCAGCGAGGCAGGAATGCCTGTCTTCTTGCTGTCGGCAACAGCCCGCTGTGCGTCCAGCGCTGTTTTCTTCTCCTTCAGCTCCTTGTCATAGACCACCTTCAGCTGGTCAAACTCCTGCTTGGTCTTGGCGGCCTCGTGGCGGATGTTGCGCTGCTTGTTGTCATAATCGTTGGTGTCCTTCACAATGCGGCGCATTTCCTGCTCGTAAGAGCTGATGGTCTCACGATGCTTGGTGATTTCAGCGATCATGCTGCGGGCTGCGTCCAGATCGGCCGGAGGCTCCGCCTCAAAGCGGGCCGTCACGTTCTTGATCTGCTCCTCGCAGCGCACAATGGCGTCCTTGATGGCGTCCACACGATCCGCCAGCACAGCAATCTGCTCCTCAATCTGCTTGAAGCGCTTCTGCTGCTCCATGATAAAGTCACGGTCCTTCTCCAGCTTCTGCCGGGTGGGGGAGCGGCGAATCTCGCTGGCAATGCGGTCGGCCGCCATATCCTCCTGTTGGTAAGCCCAAAGAAGTTCCAGTTCCTGCTGATTCATGGATATTCCTCCTTCTGCGGGAACGTCCAACCCTCCCGCCGGGCCCGCTCAGCCCAGATAACCGGGAATGAGCGACTTCGAAACACACACATTGCATTGTACCGCATTCAAATGGGTTTGTAAAGCATCCGCCAGCGCAAAAATCCCCGGAGCTTCCGTGGCGTAATGCCCGGCTTCCAGCGCGACCATGCCCGCCGCAACGCACCCAAGGGCCTCGTGATGCTTGATTTCTCCGCTAAGGAAGGCCTCTGCGCCCAGCGCCTTTGCGTCGACCCAGCCGTCGCCGCCCGCACCGGAGGAAACACCCATCCGCCGGATGATTTGATTTTCCGGCCCCATGAGACGCACAACGGTGTGCAGCCGTGCCGCAATCTGATCTCGCAGTTCAGCCGCAGTCGGCGGCGCATCCAGTTCGCCGACGCGCAGAAACATTTCGCCGGAGACACGCTGCAGTCCACAGCAATCCGCCAGCACATTGTTGATGCCGCCGGGAGCCTGATCTAAATTCGTATGTGCGGCGATCAAGGCAATCTTTCCGCGAATGAGGCGGCAGAGCAACTGCCCCTCGTCATCTTCCTCCGTTATGCGCTTACGTGCGTGGAACATCAGCGGATGGTGCGTAACAATCAGGCTTGCGCCGAGTTTCTCTGCTTCCTGAATTACGCCCGCTGTGCAGTCCAGCGCTACGTGAATTCCTGTGACTTTCTGCGTCATGCGTCCGGTGAGCAAACCGGCATTGTCGAAGTCTAATTGTGTCTCAAAGGGTGCAAGGCTGTCGATGTATTGATAAACGTCCGCAACAGTCAGCATGAAGCTTCCTCCTTCATCATGTGCGTGTATGTTTCAAGAATCGCCTCCACACGAGCGATTTCCTGTGTATCCGGTTCCCGAGCGGTGCGCAGTCCAGCTAGTTTTTCTGCCCAAACATGGCGCCGCCATGCCGCGTAGCCGGGCAGTAGCGGGTCTCCGGAGTGGGGGAGGCAGGGGCCGACGATCATCTCCAGCGGCGAATAATGGGCGCTTCCGGGCACAGCCTGTAAAAAAACATACCAGCGGTTTCCGGCACGGCATAGACGCTCCTGCGTCAAATGATAGCCGATGTCCTGCACCGCTTGACGCACAAGCTCCAAATCGGTGTGCGCGGAAAGCACCAGCGTTGCACCGTGCAGCCGTGCCTGTCCCGCATGAAGAATCTCCGCAATGGTTCGTCCGCCCATGCCCATGATTGACACGCAGTCCACCGGCTCAGTCAGACAGTCCAAACCGTCTGCAACAACCAAGGCAGCTTTGTCCTGCAAGCCACGGCGTTCAACCAGCGCCTGTGCATGTGCGAGAGCCTTTTCGCTGATGTCGCTGAGGATCATCCGCTGACAGCGGCCCTCTTCCAGCAGTCGACAGGGGAAAAGCCCATGATCCGTGCCAATATCTGCGCCGATTTCGCAGGTGGGGAATAATTCTATGGCCAGAGAAAGTCGTTCATCCAGAAGAATGGGTCTCATAGCGTCGCTCCTGCCTGTTGATAGAAAACAAAGGAGGCGGCTTGTCAATGAAGCCGCCTTCCTAGCGTTATGCCTTAATCCAGATAATCCTTCAGTTTCTTGCTGCGGCTGGGATGACGGAGCTTGCGGAGCGCCTTGGCCTCGATTTGACGAATGCGCTCACGGGTCACGTTGAACTCCTTGCCGACCTCTTCCAGCGTGCGCTGGCGACCATCGTCCAAGCCAAAGCGCAGACGCAGTACTTTTTCCTCACGGGGGGTCAGCGTGTCCAGCACGTCCAGCAGTTGCTCCTTCATCAAAGCGAAGGAAGCGGCTTCTGCCGGGGCGGGCGTGTCGTCGTCAGCAATGAAGTCGCCCAAATGGCTGTCCTCTTCCTCGCCGATAGGCGTTTCCAGACTGACAGGCTCCTGCGCGATCTTGATGATCTCCCGCACTTTTGCCTCGGAGATGCCCATTTCCTTGGCGATTTCCTCCGGAGTGGGTTCGCGGCCATACTGCTGAAGCAGCTGCCGACTTACGCGGATCAGCTTGTTGATGGTTTCCACCATATGGACGGGAATGCGAATAGTGCGAGCCTGATCCGCGATGGCGCGGGTAATCGCCTGACGAATCCACCATGTCGCATAGGTGGAGAACTTGAAGCCTTTGCGGTAATCGAATTTTTCAACGGCCTTAATCAGACCCAGATTGCCTTCCTGAATTAAGTCAAGAAACAGCATACCGCGACCCACATAGCGTTTGGCAATGGACACCACCAGACGCAGGTTCGCCTCGCTCAGCTTCTTTTTGGCTTCTTCGTCGCCGGTTTCCAGCCGCTTGGCGATCTCGATTTCCTCTTCGGCGGTCAGCAGCGGCACCTTGCCGATTTCCTTCAGGTACATGCGCACCGGGTCATCAATGCTGATGCCCTCCGGCACGGAGAGGTCGTCCTCAAGCTTCGTATCCGCCGTGTCGGCAGGCTCGGCTTCAGGCTGAGGCTCCAGCTCATTGACCACTTCCACGCCCAGTGCTTCCAAGGTTTCCAGTACTTTGTCAAGCTGGTCGGGATCCATGTCCAGCTCCATCAGAGCGTTCATGATCTCCTTGTAGGTCAGGGTTCCCTTGCGCTTTCCCAGCTCGTACAGCTCATTGAGCTTGGCTTGACGGTTATCAGGCGCGTTCGTCAAGTGTGATCCTCTCCTTCTTGCATAGGCCGATCGACGGCAAAAAACAAACAGTTCATCGTGCTTTTTTCAGTTCATTGATTCTTCTGGTCAACTGCGTGACCTCCGCCATGGCGGAACGCTTGTCCTCGCCGGACAGGCTGTTGATGGTTCGCATGATCTCCTGAATCCGGGCTTCCATGCGGGTCAGACGCATGGAGCGAACACAGTCCTGCGCCATGTGAATGATCTGATCCGTATCCTCGCTGGGCGGTGTGAGCAGCAGCTTGCTGACTCGCGCCCGCGTGACCTCGTCTTCCTCGCGCTCCACCAGCGAAGCGGGGGAGACGCCGCTTTGAAGCCCCTCATACAAGGATTTCAGCAGCGGGTCTTGAAAATCCTCCGTGGTGACAATATCTCCCGGCAGCCGCCCGGTGGCCATCAGAGAAAGCAACAGCTCCTGCGCCCGCAGTTCTTCGCCGGAAATGGCGGGAGCGGTGGAGCGGCGGGGGGCAGCAGGCTGCATTTGCCGCGTGACCTCTGCGGCGCTGGGACGGCTTGCGCCGATCTGCGCCAGCAGCACCTCGCGGCTGAACCCAGTCTGAATCATCAACTCCTGCAAATGGTTTTCCATTTCCACAGGCTCTAGGGTTGCCAAGATGCTTGCGCACGCTTTCGCATAATCGGTGCGTCCCTCCTGCGTGCTGAGGTCAAACTGCTCTTTCAGGCGGCGCATTCGGTAGGTTTCCGGCGTAAGCGCTGGCAGATGGGCGAAGCCCTCCGGGCCGTCCCGGCGAATAAATTCATCCGGGTCAAGACCGTCCGGAAAATCCAGCACCCGCGCAGGAACGCCCTCCTGCTCCAGAATATCCAGTCCGCGCAGGATTGCGTGCTGGCCCGCGCTGTCGCCGTCGTAGCTCAGGTAGACCCGCGGGGCAAAGCGCTTGAGCAGCTTGGCCTGTTCATTGGTCAGGGCAGTACCTAGGGTGGCCACAACGCCGGGCACGCCAAACTGCGTCAGCGATACCACGTCCATGTAGCCTTCCACCAGAATGACTCGTTCCAAGTGCCGCTCCTTGCGCAGCAGATTCGCGGCATACACACCCAAACGCTTGTTGAACACCGGCGTGTCTGAGGTGTTCAGGTATTTGGGCTGCTGATCGCCCAGCGCCCGTCCGCCAAAGGCCAGCACGTTGCCGTATTGGTCGATGATGGGGAAAATGGCGCGGTTGCGAAACATGTCGAAGGTCTTGGGCGGCCCTTGCGTGCCATCCGCCCGCTTTTCACCTTCCTTGACCACCGTCAGGCCGCACAGGCGAAGCTCGTCCACCGAGTAGCCCTTTTCGATCAGATAGGTGGTCAGCCGATCCCAGCCCTCCGGCGCGGCTCCCAAGCCAAACTTGCGAATCACGCCGTCGCTCAGCCCGCGCTTTTGCAGGTAAGCGTAAATGGGCGCACCCTCCGGCGTGAAAAGCTCCCGGTGATAAAACTGGGCGGCTTCCCGGTTGGCGCTCAGCAGACGCTCGCGCTGGTCGCGTTTGCGCTGGTAGTCGGGATCCTCCTCCATTTGGGGCAGCGGCATATGAAGCTGGTCAGCCAGAAATTTGACAGCCTCGAAAAAGGTCAGCCGTTCGATCTCCATAATGAACGAAATTACCGTGCCGCCGGCCTTGCAGCCAAAGCAGTAATAGAGCTGACGCTCCGGGTCCACGGAGAAGGAAGCCGTCTTTTCGCCGTGAAACGGGCACAGTCCCCAATACTTGTGCCCGTTTCGTTTAAGTGTCACATAGCCGGATACCACCTGCACAATATCCGCCCGGGAACGAAGCTCGTCCAGCCAAGCAGATGGAAAGCGCGATGCCATCTTTGCTTCACCTGTCCTATTCTTTCGCCACGTTCGGAAATTTTCCTTCTTTTTTCGAGAAAACGTGACGCGCATCCTGCGATTCTACGTTACAGCGCGGAAAACGCGCCGGGAATAAACAGCGACTGATACTGCCGCACGGCGTACCGATCGGTCATGCCGGAAAGAAAATCGCACACGGCGCGATCAGTGCCCTCCTTATAGCCAATCAGCAGATATTCATTTGGCATTTCGCCGGGGTGGGCGCTGTAATATTGAAACAATCCCTTCATTACATGATCGCACCGGGCTTCTTCCGCGGCACGCCATGCATCGCGGTACACGCGCTCGAACATGAATTCCCGCAGACCATCCATGGCCGACTGCACCAGCGCTGTCATTTGCAGATGCTCCGTGTCCTGACTGCTGTACACAATATCGCGGATCATCGTGTCAATGCGTTCGCCGTGCGTCTGTCCCAAAGTCTTCAAACAATCGCCTGGAAGCTCGAAGGGCTTCAGCACGCCCGCCCGAAGCGCGTCGTCGAGGTCATGGTTCAGGTAAGCGATACGATCTGCACGGCAGACGCATTCGCCCTCCAGCGTTGCGGGGGCTTGCTTACCGCTGTGGCATAGGATGCCGTCCCGTACCTCCCATGTGAGGTTCAGGCCCTCTCCCTCCTGTTCCAGCACGTCCACCACCCGCAGAGATTGTTCGTTATGCCGAAAGCCGCCCTGCATCAGCTCATCCAGCGTTCGTTCGCCGATGTGCCCGAAAGGCGTATGCCCCAGATCATGTCCCAGTGCAATGGCTTCAGTTAAATCCTCGTTTAGCCGAAGGGAGCGTGCGATGGTGCGGGCCACCTGCGCTACCTCCAGCGTGTGGGTCAGCCGGGTGCGGTAATGGTCGCCCTCAGGGGAAAGAAAGACCTGCGTCTTGAATTTCAGTCGCCGGAACGCCTTACAATGCAGAATGCGATCCCGATCCCGCTGAAAATCCGTGCGCAGCGGGCAGGGCGCAATGACTCTTGCACGCCCCCGCGACTGCACAGCCTTGCACGCACGGGGAGACAGACGCGTCAGTTCTTCCTGTTCGAACGTCTCTCGAATGGTCATGCGCAGCGCTCCTTTCTGCGAGGGGTATAGTTTTTATACAACGCGGAAAGGCGGAATTCCTTTATTTTCGGTTACAGAAAAATACAGGGACAGCACGCTGTCAGAGCATGTGCTGTCCCTGCAAAGGTAGGGGTACGTTTTTTGTTGGCATCTTTTGCTGTTACACGTTCGTACTGCCGCGCACGCTGGCATAAGCGGCCTGACGGTAATTCATGGGTGCGAAGGTAGGTGCGGCCTGTGCCTCTGCGCCATCGTCCACGCGCACCTGACCGGGGCGATGACGGGCAGATAGAAGGTAACAAACTTGATAGCGTACAGGTCGCCTACGTCGTATTGCTGATTCGCATCGTCATACAGCACCACGTAGCTGGTGCCCACGGCGTACAGCAGGCCGGAACGATTGACCTGCGTGACGGTGCCGATGAGAAACGTGACGGTGACGTAATTGCCCACGTTGTCCTGCAACAGCTGCTGCATGGAGCCTTGGAACGCTTCATTATCAAAGGATGGTTCGGCGGGGACCTGAATGCCGCTGTTTTCGCTCATGCTGCAAAACCTCCCTCAAAAACCTTTGTTGTGATAACTGTATGCAAAATGCAGGAAAATCAGAACCGGGCCGCGAAATACACCGCCGATAACGCTTACAAAAGGAAGCGATGAGCATGGACGCGCCTTTTTATCAACGAACTTGGATCGACATTGACTTGGACGTGCTGAAGGCGAATTACCGCACGGCGAAGTCTCTGACGAAAGCAACCGTTACCTGCGTGATTAAATCGAACGCCTATGGACACGGCGCGGTACGCGTGGCGCAGGCGCTGGCGGAGGAGGGCTGCCGCAGCTTTGCGGTCAGCTGTGCCCGGGAGGGTCTTGAGCTTCGCAAAAGCGGCTTGCAGGGTGAAATCCTTGTGATGGGTTTGACGGAAAAGCCCATGCTTCCCGTCAGCATTCGTAAGGAGCTGACGCTGACCATCGGCGATCTGCAAGGCTTACGTGATGCAGAGGAGGCTGCGGCGGCGCTGCAAACGGTCGCGCACGCGCATTTAGCGGCGGACACAGGTTTTCACCGGTTGGGCTTTGATGTGACGGAAGCGGCGGCAGACGCAGTCGGGGCGGAGGTGAAGCAGCTGCATTGGCTGCATGTGGAGGGTCTGTATTCCCATCTGGGACTGATTACTCCGGAGCGGGATCAAATGCAGTATGATAATCTGATGCGCATGTGGGACATGCTGCGCCAGCGCGGTGTGAATTTCACGGACGTGCATTTATGTGACAGTATTGGTCTTGTGCGGTATCCG
>ERZ772893.3474-NODE-3474-length-11019-cov-4.401496_pt1 | contig 11019 bp, 11 predicted proteins | sample MGYA00511482_ERZ772893 | MGnify/ENA primary metagenome ERZ772893 (study PRJEB29015, sample SAMEA2737687) | human gut metagenome | biome: human gut; feature: human-associated habitat; material: faeces | place: China | collected 2012 ...
TTCATCCTGAGCCAGGATCAAACTCTCGTTAAAAGTGTTTGTATCCAGTTCAGAACCAACTAACTAGCTAATTCTTCCCTTTTTACTGTTGTTTTGGTTTGTTTAAAAACCGTTCTTAAAAATCTTCTCTTAAAGAAATTTTCAAGGGTTGTTGTTGTCTATTGTTCAGTTATCAAGGTTCTTGCTTCGCTTTGTTCATTTGCGACAGCTCATTTATTTTATCATAAGCATTTCGCTTTGTCAAGAACTTTTTTGAAGTTTTTTATTTTTTCACCTCTTCGCTTTGTTTCAGCGAATCAGCTCATTTATATTATCATGTATTTTTTAGAAAGTCAAGAACTTTTTTGAAGTTTTTTTATTTTCTTTTTACATGATTTTTAACTTTCTTCAAAATCAGGAGAAGTCGCCAGACTTCTGTCGTCCCGCTCTTTTGATTTAAGTTAAACGGAGAAAGAGGGATTTGAACCCTCGCGCCGGTCGCCCGACCTACACCCTTAGCAGGGGCGCCTCTTCAGCCTCTTGAGTATTTCTCCGTACACTGAATTCTACTATAGAATCTATAGCTTTGTTCAATTGTGTGCACCAACAGTGCGAAATTTATTATAGCAATACACTGTCATCTTGTCAATCACTTTTTTTCATTTTTTAACAAATTTTTAAACTATCTGTTCTACGCAGCTTTTCAGCTTCGCAGTTGCTGTCTCAATATCCTTTTGGGCAAAGATTGCACTGATCACTGCAACACCATTAATTCCACTACCCGAAAGCTCTTTTACATTATCTTGTGTAATTCCTCCTATCGCAACAACCGGAATATCAACTTTAGTACAGATTTCCTTCAACACACTGTGTTCTACTTCCCGTGCGTCTGTTTTTGTTCCTGTTTGAAACACCGCTCCAACCCCCAGATAATCTGCCCCGTGCTTTTCGGCTAATAAAGCCTGCTCTACAGTCCGTGCAGAGACGCCTATGATTTTATCTTCTCCCAGCTGCGCTCTTACATCAAGCGCTTCCATATCGCTTTGCCCAACATGCACTCCATCCGCATCAATTTCCTTCGCAAGCTTCACATTATCATTAATTATGAATGGAACTCTATATTTTTTGCATAACTGTTGTATCTTTTTTGCCTCTTCTAAAAACTCTTCTTCTGTCAAATCTTTTTCACGTAACTGAATAAAGGTAGCGCCACCTTTCAGCGCTTCCTCAACCTGTTCATAAAGCGTCTGCCCATTCAGCCAATGTCTGTCCGTAACAGCATACAGCAACATCTGTTCCCTTAATTGTTCCTTAGTAAAGCTCATACTTAGCCCCTTTCTCCAGTTTTTCTCCTGTCATATTATAGATGGCATCAATAATTCTATTTCTATATGTAGCGTTACCATCGCCTTCCTGCATTCTCGTCCATGCTATTTCACCGGCAACGCCCATCATACAAACTGCTGCCACAGCAGCTTCCAGTTTTCTTTTCGGATTTGCTGCCAGAAAAGCGGTCGTAATACCGGATAACTGACATCCCGTGCCAGTTATTCTTCCCATTTCTGAACGTCCATTTCTAATTACATAACATTTCTCGCCATCTGTCACAAGATCTATTGCTCCTGTAATTATAACAATTGCTACTTTCTTTTTCGCAAAACCTTTAATAAACGATATGCTCTGTTGCAAATTTCTTTCATTAACAGCTTCTGTAAGATCAGCATCTACACCTTTTGTACTTCCGCTTCCATAAGCCAGCGTCTTAATTTCTGAAACATTGCCCCGAATCACAGAAAACTTTATCTCTTTTATTAATTTTAATGCCGTCTCCGTCCTAAACCTGCTTGCTCCTGCTCCCACCGGATCCAATAATACCGGATGTCCCAGTTCATTAGAGCGATGCCCGGCTTTAATCATTCCCTCAATACTCGTTTTATGTAATGTTCCCAAATTAATGTTCAGCCCTCCACATATAGATGTAATGTCCGCTACATCTTCCGGCTCATCTGACATAATTGGACTGCCACCACATGCAAGAATCACATTCGCAACATCATTCACTGTTACATAATTTGTTATGTTATGCACCACAGGGGCTGTTTTTCTAACTTGATCCAAGCATTCCTTTAGCATTTCTCTTCTACCTTTTCTTTCGTCAGGTTCTTATTGATTGTTTCCTGGATCTGCTGTTCTACTGCAGCGGCAATTTCCACAGTCTTCATATCTTTATAATCTTCATAAAGCATCGGTTTCAGAAAATGCACCTGCACCGTCACCGGTCGGGTACTGTTTGTATCAAACGGTTTAAAAGAATCAACAAGTGCTACCGGAATAATCGGACACTTTGCTTTGGTTGCTGCTTTAAAGCTTCCCCCTTTAAAAGAACCGACATTATTTCCATTTTTTGAACGCGTTCCTTCTGGGAAGATAAGATAATTTCTCCCTGATACAACTTCTTTTGTTACACTTGTAATGGTTTTCATTGCCTGACGGACATCCTCACGATCAATCATAAATGCTTTCATGATTTTAAATACCTGTTTTAAAAACGGAACGTTTTCCACTTCTTTTTTAGCTACAACAGAAAAAGGGTGCGTACACGCTTCAACAATTGCCAATACATCATACAAGCCTTGATGATTTGGAAAAAACATAAATCCGTCCTGCTTTGGAATATTCTCCTGCCCATATACATCGATTGTTACATTTCCGCCTTTATTTGCACGAAAAACAATCCAGCGCAAAAATTCATAATTATCTTCTTCTGTATATTTATCCACATGGGAAGCCCGATAGCAGAGTTTAATCCATCCCCCCGGCACGATCAAAAGATTCCGCAATACCATCAGTAGAATTCTTCTCATGCATTCTCCTCCATCCTGCAATAATCCTTAATTGCTGTTTCATAAAGATTATTCCCATCTTTATCTATTACTACAATCACCGGAAAATTTTCAACTGTCAGTTTTCTGATCGCTTCTGTCCCAAGATCGTCATACGCTACCACTTCTGAAGATGTGATACATTTTGAAAGAAGCGCCCCCGCTCCACCAACAGCCGCAAAATATACTGAACCATTGCGTACAATTGCATCAATTACCGCCTGATTTCTTTTTCCTTTTCCTATCATAGCACCAAGCCCAAGATCCAGGAGCTGAGGTGCTTATTTATCCATTCTGCTTGCTGTCGTCGGTCCTGCCGAGCCAATTGGGCGTCCTTCTCTTGCCGGTGATGGTCCCATGTAATAAATCACCTGACCTTGAATATCAATTGGAAGTTCCCCGCCTTCCTGTAAAATCTCATACATTCTTTTATGCGCTGCATCTCTTGCTGTATAGACCGTTCCTGTAAGATAAACATAATCTCCTGCCTTCAGTGTTGCCACGGTCTCTTTCTTCATTGGTACTGTTATATGCTTGTCCATTTCACTTTCCTCTTTCACTTAGCCTGTTGAATTAAATTGTACGAATCACATGACGATTTACATGACAGCAAATATTAACCGCCACCGGAAGTCCCGCGATATGTGTTGGATAAGTATTAATATTCACCGCAAGTGCTGTTGTTGTCCCTCCAAGTCCACCAGGTCCGATACCAAGGTTATTTATTTTTGTAAGGAGTTCTTCTTCCAACTCTTTTACGTATTCAATTTCTGAATGTGATCCGACTTCACGTGTCAGAGCTTCTTTGGCCATCAAAGCACATTTTTCAAATGTACCACCAATTCCAACACCAACCACCATTGGCGGGCATGCATTCGGTCCGGCATCTTTTACCGCTGTAAGAACCGCATCTTTTACACCTTCGATTCCTTCTGCCGGTTTCAACATAAATACACGACTCATATTCTCGCTTCCGAAACCTTTCGGTGCTACTTTTATCTTTACCTGGTCTCCATCTACAATTCTTGTATGCAGAACTGCCGGAGTGTTATCCTTTGTATTCTCACGGATCAACGGATCTCCAACAACTGATTTACGAAGATAACCTTCTACATAGCCTTGACGTACCCCTTCATTTACCGCATCTTCCAATGCTCCTCCTTCAAGATGAACATCCTGTCCAATCTCAAGAAATACTACTGCCATTCCTGTATCCTGACAAATCGGAATCATATCCTCTCCTGCAATCTTCAAATTCTCTTGCAACTGTTCCAATATCTGTTTTCCAAGTGGTGCTTCCTCATTCTTTTCGGCACATTTCATTGCCTCTGCCATATCTGGTGACAGAAAATGATTTGCTTCAATGCACATTTCTTTGATGTTTTTTGTTATTTCTTCTACACGTATTGTCCGAATCATTTCTTCTATCTCCCTCTTCTTTGAAACAGGTACGCAAGCGCAATGCAAGCGTACCTGTATTTTTATATCTCAAATTCAATTTTTCTGCCTGTTCGATGGTACTGGTGATATCTCACTCCTGCTGCATCCATCATTCGTTTTGATGCTTTCACTCCCGCTGTATCCGCGTATTTGTCACAATCATAAATAACTTCTTTAATTCCTGCCTGAATAATTGCTTTTGCGCATTCATTGCACGGAAAAAGAGATACGTAAAGTTTTGCTCCCGCAAGACTTCCGCCATTATAATTCAGAATTGCATTCAATTCACTATGCGTTGTATATACATATTTTGTCTCTAACGGATCTTCGCCTTCGCGCGCCCATGGAAATTCATCATCAGAACATCCCATCGGAAGACCATTATATCCCATGGAAAGAATCTTGTTATCCTGACTTACGATACAACAGCCAACCTGTGTATTCGGATCTTTTGATCGCATTCCGGAAAGCATTGCTACGCCCATAAAATATTCATCCCATGATAAATAATCTGTTCTTTTATCTGACATTATTCTTCTCCTTTTGCATATGAATTCAGTTTGTCTGCAAGTTTATCTATAAGCCCTGTGAGTATCTCAAAGCATTCTCCATACGCTGTCAGGGGCTTTCCATAAGGATTTGGAAGTTCTTCTGATACTCCAACAAATTCATTTATTGTATATACATTTTTTACGTTTTCATAATCCGAAAGAACTTTGTTCTTAATTGTCTCATTCAATGTCAATACAAGTGTATCTCCTTGTAGATTGCTGCCATCAAACTGCTTTGACACATGATTTTCCAACGTCATCTGAGCGCTCTTCATAATTGCCTCTGCCTTCTGGTTTACCGGTTCAGGGAAAAGCACAACCAGTCCGCCGGATTCAATAATATACTCTTGCTCAAGATCCTGATGACATAGTAATTCTGCCGCCATTGGTCCTACTGCCGAATCCGCCTCGCTGACAAAAATCACTCTGCGATACTTCTGCTTCTTTGTGATCTCTGTTGCCTGCAGGTGCATATGTCCTGCTGCCTTTTCAAGACGATTCATAATCGCCTTTCCTATTCCGTTCATAGCAAAAGATTCACTATAAATCAGATCAACGTCTTCTTCATCGAATTCGCGAAGCACTCGATAAAGGTTTCTTGCAATAGTATTCTCATTCTCACGGGTTCCTATATTCTTCACAATCCCATAATTATAGAACTGAACTGTTTCCCCCGTTGCAATGATTCCGACTTCCTTTCCTTCCCTGTGCGCGGCATAGGCAAGCTGACGAATTGCAAGAATCTCTTCTCTTATATTTCCTTCCACAATCATCATTTTCGCCTTCGGTGCATAATGTCGGTACTTCATTCCCGGAGCTTTCGGCGCCTGCTTGCTTTCACTGTTAACCAATGTCTCATCAACACTGACCGGTCCAATTACCTCTTCAAACATATCCGCTGTAATTGCACCCGGACGTAAAATCATCGGCGGCTCTACCGTCATGTCAAGAATTGTAGATTCCAATCCGATATCTACCGCACCTCCATCCAGGATCATATCAATCTTACCTTCCAGATCCACCCGCACATGCTCTGCTGTTGTCGGACTCGGACGTCCGGATGTATTCGCACTCGGTGCTGAAACAAATCCACCTGCTGCCCGGATCAATGCCGCTGCAATTGGATCACTTGGCATACGAACTGCAACCGTATCTAATCCTCCGGTTGTCCCGTAAGGTACACTCTCACTTTTTTCAAATATCATCGTCAGCGGACCTGGCCAAAAATGTGCTGCCAGTGCGTCTGTCTCCGGTGGAATATTCACCGCCACTTTTTTCAGATCCTCATAGTCTGCAATATGAACAATCAACGGATTATCTGATGGACGTCCTTTTGCTGCATATGTTTTCTTTGCCGCCTCCTCTTTTAATGCGTCCGCCCCAAGTCCGTAAACCGTCTCCGTAGGAAATGCAACAAGACCTCCTTGTTTTAATACATTTCCCGCTTCTTCTATTACATCCTGGTTTATTTGGTTTTTATCTATTTTTCTAATAATCGTTTCCATAAATGTTATTATATCATTATTTGTTCTAAAAAAAAACTGTTTCTCTTCTGCTATTCATTTTCTTTTATATAAGACAAAATTCCTTCTGCCACTGCTTCTGCTACTGATTTCTGATAATCTTCCGTAACCAGCTTCTGTGCTTCTTTATAGTTACTCAGAAAACCACATTCTACGATCACTGTAGGTACTTCCGTCTTTTTTAATATATAATATGTATTATTTGCTTTTATCTTTTTGGTATTATCAGGATTTACCTTTTGTAAAGCGTCCTGTATTATCCCTGCAGCCTTTTCTCCTTCCGTCGATGTCTGATAGTAGAAGACCTGCGCACCGAAAACATTTTCTTCATGATAACTGTTCTGATGTATACTGACTGCTAATACAGGAGAAACTTCATTCATAATCTTTACTCTGTATTTCAAGTCTTCTACTTTACTTTGCGCAAGCTGTTTATCTGTTTCTCTGGTCATGATTACCTGTATATTTTCTTTTTCCAAAATTTTCTTTACAGAATTCGTAATCGTTAAATTGATATCTTTTTCTTTCACTCCATTGATTCCGACCTTCCCCGAATCAGTACCACCATGTCCTGCATCTAAAACAACTATCCGGTCTGACTTTTCTGCTTCTCCGATTGTCTCCATTTCTTCTTTTAATTCTTTCTGTAAGTTTTTCGAAACTTTCCAACAACCTGCGATAAGCCCTGTCATAATCAGGATTCCTATCATCAACCTGATTTTTCTTTGCAAAAAAACGACCTCCCTTCACATATTCTATCTATATGCAATGAGAAGCCGTTTTTTAACTTATCTTTTATTTAATTTACATACTGAGAAATGAGATTCCATACACTGCTTTCTTCTTTTCCCAGACTCCATTCTGCCACACCTGCCAGTTTATTTTCCTGTATCACCTTCAGCTTCGCTTCCAATGATTGAGCATCTTCAAGCCAGATACGGTAGGTTCCGCCATCCGCAGACCATTTTGCATAGTTTTGCTGTGTCTTTTCATCCCACTGTGCTGTTGCTCCCGCATTCACAACACTCTGCGCTGCTTCCTCCATTCCCAGTGCCTTACTTGATACTTTATTCGGATAAGATGCTGCTTCTGTACCAGCTTCTTCCGAAAGTTGCTCCGGGCTCTTTGCTGTCTCAAACCATAATCTGGTAAAAAATGGAATTCCGGCAATTACTTTATCAGCTGATACCTTTTTCAATGTTTTTTCTATTCCATCCTGCAAATAGCTGATCGATGCCACTGATCCCGCTTCATAGGATCCTTCTGTATGTTCATCATAAGCCATAATCACCACGTAATCTGCCACAATCCCCTGCTCTTTAAGATCATAATGTGAATTGTATGACTGTGGCACATAATTATCAACTGAAAATACAAGATTATTCTGGTGGCACTTCACAGACAGCTCTCTCACAAGCTGCACGTAATGCACACCACACTTGGAAGAAATCAATTCAAAGTCTAAATTAATTCCATCCACTCCTGCTGCCACTGCCGCAGCTACAACCTGATCTTCCAGTTTTGCTCTTTTTGATGTATAACGCAATGTCTCATAGGTCTCATCATAGGAATTCGTTCCACCATGAAAATCCCGGAATACAGCCCACACTTCCAGTCCTGCCATATGTGCATAATTCACATAGTCCGCATCTGCAATTGAACTGATATTACCTTCCGTATCCGCAAGACTAAACCAGGTTGGTGCGATCGTCGTAAGTCCACTGGTTGATGCAAGTACCTGCTGAACCGCATTATTTGCTGCCACATTCGTCACATTATGCCATGCCATATTGATCGAATGATCTTCTGTCATGTCTGAATAAACCGGTTCCGTAAAATCTCTGGATGTTTTTTCTTTTTTCTGGTTCTTTAAAGATTTGGTCTTAATATATCCTACATAACCATCCGCTGTGGCAACTTTCATCCAGTCATCTTCGTCTTCAAGCACTGTCACCTTGTCCGATTTTTTAACCTCTGCCAGTATCGGACTCTTAACGCCACCAAGATAACGAACCTGTGTGTCTTTCTTCACTTCTGCTGTCTCGATCTCGCCCCACTTCGATGTGATAATTGCTCTGTTTGGTTCCTGTTCCACAGAATATTCCATATTCGTATACTCTTGTATGAACGGAAGTGCGATATATGCGATATCTCCATCCGTCTTAAGAATTACATAATCTTCATTTTTTGTTTCGTTCAGTGCTGTATATTCGCTGCTGTTCTCACTTACAGAAACATTTCCATCCGGCAAGGTATATAAAAGCACCCGTTCGTTCGCATCCCAGTAAAATCTGCTGTTTATCTTATCACGAAGAACCTGATATGCTACATAATATTGTCCATCAAAAACCTTACCCGGTATAACACTATCTGTAGAAGAATCGGAAGAAGATTTCGCGGAACTCTCTTCTTTTTTCACTACTTCATTATTAATGATCAATGCCAGATCATCACTGTTTTCTATTCCATAATATTGTTCTTTATCGGCTTTCTCATTTGATGAACCGTATCTCTTAAAGAAAACTGCGCCTGCTGCCAAAATCATGATCAATAATATGATGATCATTATGAAAAGAATTTTATTACGTCTTTTCCGCGCTCTATTCACTTTCTTTGCATGACGTGTTCCCGACCTTCCATTTCTGCCTCTGCCTGTTGTCATTGGTCTTCCCTTTCTCCGGGAACTCCCCGGATGTCCAGATTGTCCTTTTACTCTTCCCCTGCTTCGCGCATGGGTACTGCCTTTTCTTTTGTCCATGCCAACCCTCCTGATTGCAATTTTTATATCTCTGGCGCTCTCCTACACAAACAGTTCCTTACTTCCTGCCCTGCTGTGTGTATTTCTAATATCTCCACATCTCTGGATAAAATAATGATTCTGAAATTCATTATATCATATTTTCATCTTGCGTCATTAACAAATTGCATCTACAACAGTTGTACATATCAAAAAGTTGTTACACCTTCAATGTCTGTCCATCTTCTATCAATTATAACAGCTTACAAATATACTTCTGTCCGGCAGTTCAAGGGGTAATCTCTGCCTGTCTGTTATGATTCACATCTGTAAAAACCAATGATTCTATCCTTCCTTCCGGATCAATCACATAATCTCTCATATAAGTACCTTCTTCTCTGGCCATATATGCTGTCACAATCTGCAATGGACTCATCGGATATCCATCCATAACTATGTCCACTCCTTTTTCTTCATAACCTCTTAGCTCCGCATATAATTCCTTATATCCATCTTCCGTTCTCATATCGTATGTACTCCTTCTCTCCTTGGATCCTGATAAAACGTTGTCCGCCATCTTCGACCATAAAAGGTATCTGTGACATACTGTAGAACAAGTGACGGACAAGAAGACAACCCTGATCTTCGGAGGGTCTCCTTCTCATAATTATTGTGAATTTTCCCTTGATTTCAGGGAATTGAATTTTTTTGAAAATCAGAAATGCTTTCAGTGCCTCCTTTCTTAACATTCCGTTTTATCAAATGGTGTGTCTTCTGTAAGTGCCATTATATGAGCAGCCTTTCGGAATTTCAATGTGTTTATTGTTGATAAGTGGGTGGGATTTGTTGATAACCTAAAATAGTTATAAACAATTTTCGTTTTCCTTTACATCTTTTCTTTTTTTGTTTATACTAAACGATGAAAAGATATATCTAGTTATGAACATAATGAACAGTTCTTAATCCACAGATTATCTTAATATCATAAGACATAAGGATGTGATCATATGAAAATTGAAAAAATCAATGACAATCAGATTCGTTGTACTTTGACACATGCCGATCTTGCAGCCCGCAATCTCAAGATCAGCGAACTGGCTTATGGTACCGAGAAAGCAAAATCACTATTTCGAGATATGATGCAGCAGGCATCTTTCGACTTTGGATTCGAGACAGATGACCTCCCTCTGATGATAGAAGCAATTCCTTCTTCTTCAGACTCTATCACCTTAATCATAACAAAGGTGGAGGATCCGGAAGAACTTGATACACGTTTTTCCAAGTTTACACCTGCCGGAGATTCTGATACACTGAACAGCAATGTTCTTGAAAAGCTTCAAGGCGCAGATGAATTCTTTGATCTGCTTAACAAAGTGAAGGAAGTGGCTTCCGAAGCAAAAGATCCGGAACCTAAAGAAACAGTACCGGTATTTCCTGTCCGCCTGTTCTCCTTCGACACGTTAGATTCTGTAATTGAGGCTTCCCGCCTGCTTGCTCCGTTCTATACAGGTGCAAATACACTATATAAGGACGATGAGAATAATAATACCTTTATCCTTGCGCTGGCACCTGCTGATGGCGCAGATCAGGAATTTAATAAAGTATGTAATATGCTTTCGGAGTACAGTTCCCCTGAGAAGGGAGATTCTTCTGTTCTTGCATTTCTGGAGGAGCATTGCAAAATCATTGTTTCCGCAGACGCAATTCAGAAGTTATCCACAATTTAAACAACGAATAAAAAAGACGGTCTGGAATTATGGGAATAACTTTTCCCACACTTCAGGCCGTCTTTTTCACTTGTTATCCACAAAAACTTTTAACGATACGAACAAAGAATGTGCCTTGCACATTCTTGCGCCTGCGGCGGTCGCTTGCGACATCTACATTGTACGCCGCAGTGCGCATCC
>ERZ772893.3476-NODE-3476-length-11014-cov-3.151017_pt1 | contig 11014 bp, 11 predicted proteins | sample MGYA00511482_ERZ772893 | MGnify/ENA primary metagenome ERZ772893 (study PRJEB29015, sample SAMEA2737687) | human gut metagenome | biome: human gut; feature: human-associated habitat; material: faeces | place: China | collected 2012 ...
CGACTCATAAATCTACCCTTAATCGTGTATTGGATGATAGTTGCGGATTTTAGGTCAATACGTTCTTCGGGAACGTCGGTCCGATGGGGTGCCCTGTTTAGAGAGAGTAGGATATTGCGAGCTTCGCGGAAAACTTCTGGGTCGATGTTACCGTCGGCCAGTCGGCACTCCCAGAATATTTGTGTTTCTTCCGTGGGATTGATGATGGACGAGATGAAAAAATCGTCTTGGAGCAGTTCCTCCGTGCTGATATGGGTGTAATCTCTTTTCATGCGTTATCGTTGGCTTCTGGTATAAGGACAAGGTGGAACCGGAAAAGTACTCCTTTTGCCGGCGAGAACGTTTACAGGGAGCTGAAAAGCAGTAACAGGAAAGCCCCGGAGAGATGGGGATAGATCTCGCGGATTTTCTTGATCGACGAATGGACCAGATTCTTGGCCGACTGGCTGTTGATCTCCATCATCGCTCCGATCTCGTTGTAGTGCATTTGCTCCACGAACCGATAGTAGACTGCTTGCTTCTGGCGTGCCGAGAGGTTCCTCTCCATTTCGGCGACGAGTTGTCTGGAACGGTCGCTCTCCTCCTTCCTGACGATCGTCTCTTCCAGGTCCGACTGGTCATGGAGTTGGCGGCAGACTGAAATGTCCATTCGAAACCGGAAACTCTTGCTGTTAGCATGGTTGAGCAAGGTGTTTTTGAGCGAGATGAGCAAGTAGAGTTTCACGTTCTTCAGTTCTGGTAGCCGTTCCCGGTTGACGTAGATGCGGACGAATATGTCGTGGATGGCATCCTCGATGATCTGCCTGTCGTCGCAGAAGTGCAGTCCGTAGAGGTACATCGGCCGGACATAGAGTTCATAGAGCCGGGCATAGGCCTCCCGGCTTCCGTTGACGAACGATTGCCACAAAGAATCCTGTACGATTATCTCCTTCTGGTACATCGGGACACGCTATTGGGTTGTCGGATTTATCCAAAAATACGAAAATTTTACGGATATGGAAAAGGGATTATTCGGGATCGTGCTTCAGGAGCAGTTCCACCGGGATATGGTCGGAGTAGGCGGCCGTGAAGTCATCGGTGATATACCGGCAGCTCACAATCTGGTTCCGAAGGTCGGGGGAGACGTAGATGAAGTCGATACGACGTTTGAAGCCGTCTTTGCTGTAATTCTCTTTGTCCGCCCACCCGGCGTCCACGAACCCGAAGTCGAGAATTGCCTGACTGACGGCGAAGTCGAGTTGTCCGTCCGGGAGGTTGTTGTTGCGGGTATGCACTTTTTCCTGCTCTTTTTTTCGTTGCAGGTATTTGCCGTCAGCATAAACCGCGCTGTCGAGGGGCGAGACCGTGTTGAAGTCGCCCATGATGATCCATTTCTCGAACGGACCGCTCTGTTTTACCGTTTCGAGAACGGTTCGGATCTCCCGGCGGCGGGCTTCGTACAGGTGAGGGTTCAGGTGCAGGACGATGACGTTGTATCCTTCGACCTTGCATTTGATGAAGCCATGCCACATGTTGTCGAGGACCTTGTCCACGTTGACGACGGGCGATTTGGAGGAGATCGACACCGGGAATTTCGTCCTCGATCCGACCGAACCCGGAATGAGTTTCGGGTCCTTGCTGATGACGGCGTAGTCGTGGCCGTATTCGGCGGCGAGCGTTTCGAGCGTGAACTGTGTGAAATCGTTGACCTCCTGCAGGGCCAGGATGTCCGGATTCTGCTGCCGGACCCATTCCGCGAACAGACGTTTTCCCTGGGTCGTATCCCTCCGCATCCCGTAAAGGATGTTGTAACAGATTATTTTCAGGTTTTTCGTTTCGCTCCGCGGGACGCAGGAGACGGACAGGCCTGCGCACGATGCCGTAAGGAGGATCGCTGCAGTGAGTTTTTGGATGGTTTTCATTGGGTCGGTAGTCTGGGTTATCTGTAATAAGGAACAATCATCTCCCGGAAAAGTACTTATTTTTCCGGGAAAAATTGTTTTTCGAAAAATTTTCCGCTATTTCCCGCTGCGTTCCCGGATCAACGCCTGAAGCAGTTCGGGTTCATCCGTCGTGATGTAATCGACGCCCAGATTGAGGAAATACTCCATCTCTTCCCGTGTGTTCACCGTCCAGACATTTACTTCCAGCCCGAGAGCATGTGCTTCGGCGACCCAGTGTTCGTTGGCTTTGAGGATAGTGTTGCGGTAATCCATTCCGGCATATCCCCGCTCTTTGAGTTCTGCCGGGGTGAGGTCGCCGTTGAGGTGGAAGACCCGCGTTCCGGGCATCTGCCGGATGCACTCCGCTCCCAGTTCGTGGGCGAAGACGATGATTTCGGTGCGGTCGGCGACACCGTATTTTTCGAGCAGCCTTGCGACGAGCCCTACTTCGTAAGGGTATTTCGACTTGTCTTTGAGGTTCTTGATTTCCAGAATCAGCCGGGTTGCCGATGTTTTCCGCATGGCGCCGAGTATGGCTTCGAAAGAAGGAACGTACTCTCCGTTACTGAGTCTAGTCGCAAGGATATCTCCCGAGAGGGAGGTTTCCATGGCAAGGCCCTTGAATACCCGGTCGTGATTGGCGATAAGAACGCTGTCAGCCGTCAGCCACACGTCGAGTTCGGAGCCGTAACTGCTAATGGAGTCGGCTTTCAGGAAAGAGGTCACCGAGTTCTGAGCCGATCCTTCGGTTTTCCAGTAGCCACGGTGGGAGATGACCTTGGTTGGTGCGCCTTTGCCGGCCGTTTGGCCTATGGCGGGCATTATTGCGCTCAGGAGGAGCGTCAGAAGAAGTGTACGTATAGTTCCGTTCATTTTTAGGGTTTTTAGGTGGTTTATCATAAGGACAGCGAAGTGTGAAAAAAGTACTGATAAAAAACAGCATATTTTTCTTCTCTGTTAACTAAAAATATAAATCGAGAAGAATCTTGCATTTGCATTCAGGGAAAGGGAAAACCTGATAAAAATGGCTGGTATGTCCCGCCCTGAAAAAGGTTTACAACGATTGATAAATTAAAGATAAGCATTTGGGTTCAAAAAATATTATCCTGATATGAGTTTACATATGCCTTCCGAACAACTGCCTTTCGGCTCCAATGATGTTTGAGTTTCCCGGTTCTATGTTCTTCTTCCAAGGGCGTAAGCCAATCGCATCTGGCAGGAGGTCTGAGTGAATTGTAAAGGATAATGATCTCGTCGATGCGCTCTTTTGCTGCTGGAAACTTTCAAAACATTCCTCGTCGATCCATTCGCTTTTCAGAATGCCGTTCACACGTTCGGCAAAGGATTAGGGGTACTCACAAAGGTACAACTATTTCTCGCTTTCCAGCGCTGACCCATCTTATGAATCGTAGCCATGGGAATACCTTGTTCTTCGGCCAGTTGGCGAGCCGTCCTGACTCCGCTCAAATACTCCTGTAAAATCAGATGACGCAACTGACGTGGTAAATAATGACGGGATAAATCTGACTTCGTTTTTTCTGTAAACATTTTTCAGGACGGGACACTTAACTTTTTGAATTGGTTAAACGTAATGTCAGAGTTATTTGCTGTGGGCAATTTAACGCAATATGCTGAAAACAAAAGCCTTAAATGCAAATTAAAGCATTTCGGGCAGGTAACGAATAAGTAACACAACTTACCGTTAAACCTGCCCGAATTTGCAATTTTACTGCTCGGAACACATGCAGAATAAAGAACTAAATACCTGTAAATTCGGAATTTAATCTTTTCTACGCTTTCGTTTACCTACAAATACCGAACCCTTTATTGTTTTGTGTTGCAAGGTCTTATAATGCCGGTCAGAATCCCCGATTCCGAAGCCATTCGCCCATAAAACGATCGTAGACAATATACCCTTCTTCTGTCCTGTAGACCAGCTCATTGCCGACCAGTTTCTTGATGGCGCTGTTTACGCTGCTGGCCGCTTTGAGTTTGTGCTGGGAGATGAAATCGCCGGACAGAATCTCTTTCACGCATCCTTCCGAGGCGATGGCCTTGAGCAGACGGACGCTACCCGAGGGATAGGCGTTGAGCAGGTTCTCATAGGCATAGGTCGATTCTGCGACGATCTCCGCTACGGCATAGGTTACCAGCTTTTCATCGATGGCTGCGGAGTAACCGTACAGTCGGTTCAGAATGCTCTGAATATACCAAGTACGGCCGTCGAAACGGTTGTAGATGGCATCGAAAGTCGTCCGAGAAAATTCGCGTCGTTGCGAGGCAAAGAATTTCGCGGCAAAGTCGTAATAGGCATCACGCTCTATCCGGTCGATTGAGAGCGTCTGCGTACTTTGGTAAAAGGGCCTTTTGGCCGAGAGGAACATCTCCTGCATGACGTGCTGTTTGCTTCCCGCAAAGATGAAGTTCACATTCGGAATAAACTGGATATATGAACGCAACAACGCCTCGACGCCCTTTTCGGGATAGTCAGCGATTTGCTGGAACTCATCGATGGCAATATAACAACGCTTGTCCGACGATTTCAGGTAGTCGAAAATCTCCTTGAGGGTCGTCTCTTCCGCTGCCGGAGCAATCTCGATAGTCACTTTCGGCACGCCGGTCAATTCGTCGAACGTAAAGACCGGACGGCAGCTTTTGATGAACTGCGACACTCGGCTCAATGCCTTCTGCGGCGCAGAATCCAACTGGCCCAGTACGGTATTGGCGAGGAGCCGTACGAAATCTCCGAGGTTCTGCGTCGAGTAGATGTCCATGTAGAGCGTGACGATATCTGCCTGCTGCTCCTTGAGCCGATGGAAAACATGTTTGATAAGCCCTGTCTTCCCCATACGCCGCGGAGCGATCAAAGTGAGGTTGCGTCCGTTGTAAAGGGCATCGGTAATCGTCTGCGTCTCCCGCTCGCGGTTGCAGAAATATTCAGGGCTGTAATAACCCGAGATAAGAAACGGATTGTTCGGCTTCATGTTATTCCATTTTATTCATTACGACACTACCGTAACGCAAATATCGAAATAAATATCCGACTATCCAAATCTTACACTACATGGTGCCTCAAAATAGTTCCGTCGCTTAACTGCAAAACCGGTGACTTGGTCCTTATACAAGAAAGAACTTTCCATATTCAGCCAATCGAAAAAGAGGAGGAGTGGCAACATCGTGCCACTCCTCCCTACATACCTTACTGTGCAAGAATACACGCAGGCATTTCAGCCTGTTTCTCGCCCTTTCAGGCCCAGGGCAGGCCCTCCCGTCAATAGGCCCGGAAATGACGCGCCTGTCGGGAGATTTGACGCCATAGAAGCCGCCGGCCACAAACAGCTACATCACAAGACAGATCATACAAGTTAACGGCGTCCTTTAATAAACAACTCATCATATTGTCCCTCCAAGATTTTGATCCAGGTATCCGGATTTTTGAAGAGCCAATCGAAGTCAGCACGCCAAGAAGGATTATTCGAACTGGGACTCAAAAACTCCGAATTAATCATTTTCGTAAAAACAATACTTAGAGTTTCCAAAGGATCTTGTTGCCTTTGTTCAATACTTCGAACCACAGCTAAAATCCGTGATCTCCGATTATCAGTCATTATTTTAACTCGAGGGAAATGACCTTCACAAATTTGGTTGAAGTTGTAGGCAATGTGCCCGCACAACCGTTTTTCCTCCTTCGTAAAAGCAACCGCAGGAGTATCCGGCTTCGGTTTCTTTTCCGCGTTCTTATTCCCCCGGGGAGCTCCGCCCTTAGCGCCATTCTGACGGTTGATACGGCACCGCTCCTCGTATTTAAGCGCATTTTTATCCATATAAGTCCGAATCACCGTAAAAGCGATGTCGACGGCACTCCCAGGAGGAAAGAAGACATCCTGTTCCATACTGTAATCAAAGAGGCCCAAAATGAGCGTCTGGCAATCTTCCGGTGACAGCTTCGCAAACAAATCGCGGGAATCATGGTACAGGAGAAACGATTGCTTGGCTCTGTTTTTTCTATTTCCCATGGTAATTAATCAAATTCTTTAAAATTATCCTGTATAGCTTACAATAATGAAGAAATGTTCGAATCGTATATCGAGATGAATATCGAAGACATGCATCATATTGCCGGTCACAGTCTTCTGGGACATAAGCCTCATTGAAACGGCTGACCCGATGGAAATAGGATCGCCCCGTCTCACCAAGATGATTCGCAAGCGAACTACCGATAGCATACCAGGCTGAATATCCCTTGGTAATATCAATACCTCGGCGCTCGATCTCTGAAACCAACAGCTCCACATAATGAGCTCGCTCTTCGGTTAAAAGCAACAGAAAACCCAATTGCTTCTGGAAAGATTGCGGTCTGTCCAAGTATTGATCATAAGGGACCGCATCATAATTCTCATATGGATGCGCATCGTAACTGGCAAAACGCAATCGGGCGACATCACGACATTGAAGATCGGCCTTGACACCACACTCCTGCAAGGCATGGAACAAACTGTTCAGATGTTCCGAATACCGATCCGGAGTCTTGACCCTAAAAATCAAGAAAATTCCACGTCCACTGCAGGAAAGACCAGCATAGTACAAACTCGGGAATTGCCGCCCCAGCTGCTCCTTGAGGACATCCCAATCCCGAACATGAGGGTTATCCTTTCCATCGACATCGATACAGACAAAACCGCTGTACTCCAATAAACCCGAGGCATTACGCTGCGAAAAAACGCCCAAAGGTATAATAGCCGGCAAAGACCGCTTAAATTGACGATAAAGTTCTGGAAACACATTAGGATGTCGCATGAGCTCAATTGTCTCTTTATGCTCTTGGTCGTGCAACCAATCTTTCAAAAGAATCGTTCCACACGGCTCCGTTTCATAACAGGAACGGAAAACCGATACCTGTCCATTAAAATTGTTCATAAGCTAATATTTTTGGGGTAAAAATTATATCCTTCATCTCCCCTTCTATCCATAATTTCTTCTTTTTCAAAGACAAATTTTGATTCAATGACCGGTTCAATGTCCGGTTCAAATACAGGTTCAAATACAGGTTCAAATACAGGTTCAAATACAGGTTCAATATCATTGTCATGTTGTTTTAGGTTGTTTCCGGATCATTTAACTTTGGACTGGGACACGTAGCGCTCAGCTCGGCGTTCAAGTTCGTCACGGGACGGAATACGATTCCGTTGAAGCCACGCCACAACATCATCGATATGAAAATAGACCCGCTTGCCGCCCGGCTTATAGTAGGCAATCTCGCCCCAGCATACCAACTTATACAGGTAGCTCTTCGACAAACTCATATAGGAGGCAGCCTCCGCCAACGTCAGCATAACCTTGCCATCCTGAAAACTATTAATCGAACTTTCCATAAATAAAAAAGACCCTTATGTCTCGTGGCACAAAGGTCTGTAAGAATTAAAAAAATTCAATTGGATATGAGGCTTATTATTTTTCAGCCAAAAGTGTAAGCTATTACATAGAAGAGTTCAAATTGTCGACAATCTCTTTTAATTCATTATAACAACAACCTCTTGTGCTGAAATTTTGATAATTGCCCGAATTAAATTTCATGAAACCGCCACCTTCTTCTGCAAACAAAGATCTCAGCAATTTCTTATCATGAATTTGCATATGCTTAACTTTCAATAATTCCAACAACTTCAAAAGCGCTTTTTTATTTAGCTGATAAGGGTCATCTCCCTTAGGCGCACTCTTCTTGATCCACCGTACTCGTTCCCAACCCTCTGGCTTAACACCTCCCTGGAACAACCAACGAAAATCTTCACTCCGGGTAGACGATGCAATATATTTCTTCTCTATCAAAGCTTGACAAAGACGATCCAACTGCTCAGAAGTCAGATCAATATCTTGAAAATACGTACTGGGATATAGCTCATCGAAGTAATCAATGTCAGCACAAATCCGAGGATAAGAATATCCGTTAAGCCATAGTTCGCAAACATCATCCAGACCATTTATAATATTCTGCATGCATACATCATAACGATTATCTGGATTCTTAGACCACGCATCGAAACTCACGATCCGCGGTTCGCTATAATAATCATTCGTTAATTTATGTTTCAGACAATCTCGAATAAGACACAAAATTTGTCGAATAGTATCTTGAAAATCAGGCTCTGCAATACCTATTTCCTTTTGGGCTCGCCGCAAATTCAGTTTACGGATAGTATTTCCATCTTCACAAAACTGAATCGCAGCCTTTACTGCAGAAACTTGTACCGTGTCCATAATATCAAAGTTTTAATGTTGGAAGATTAGTAATAGCGGCGCGTTTCAGATGATCGACAGCCCGCACATATTTATCGACATGCTTCAATCCGGAATGTCCCAAAAGACTCGCCGTAGTCTTTACATCTACCCCATTGGCCAGCATCAGCGTGGCGAAAGAATGACGGGCGCAGTGCCAGGTAATATGCTTATCAATACCGGCCCGTCTGACCCAGTGACGGAGGACTTGCAAACACATCGTATTGCTCGGAAGGTTGAAAATAAACTCATCCGTCCTGGGACGAACCCCGATAAGCGACAACAAACCATCGCTCAAAGGAATCTCGACATGACTGTTCGAACTACGGCCTTTTGTTTTCAGCTGCTCGAAAAGCAACAGCTTATTCGCATAGTCGATGTTGCTGAAACGAAGCTGGCAGACATCGCAATAGCGAACTCCTGTATACAGCGAGAAAATAAAAGCCCGGCAAACCTCCGCATTCAGACCCGAATAATCCGTGGACAGCAACTGCTGGATCTCTTCTTTGCTAAGGACCTCTTTCCGAAGGGTGTGAGTATCGATTTTACAAATAACGTTCAGGCATGGATTTTTAGCCATAACATTCTCGTCAACAGCCGCCTTAACCACCTTTTTGAAACGTTGAAAAACCGTATGAGGACCTTCTCCCTTGAATTTGCCTTGCAGATAGGTCACAAACTCTCGGATCATATCCTTGGTGATCTGCTCCGGTTTGATAGAATGGCTAAAAAACGGATATTTCTCTCGCAAGAACTCCTGAAATTGAACCTTCGAACGGGTAATATGGACTATATCGGCTTTCGAATAATTCGAAATATAAATATCGAACCAATCGAAAAAATTCTTATAACGGGTAGTCTTCAGTTTATAGCCCATACAGGTTGACCTGAACTCCTCCTCCTTACGGGCACGGATCACCTGAGCCTCCTCCAGAGTGATGCGATTTTGCTCCCGCTCACGAGGAGTACGGGGATTAGGTAGGATATACAAGCTCAGAAACTCTTTGCGGCGATCGTGTTTGACAACGTGTCGACCAAGCTCTTCATCGTAATATTCGCGGTGTTGATAGTAGTACTCCAGATAAAGACTTTTGCGGCCGTCGGCCAAAGTCTTCTGCAATAAGCGTGGATTCTGTTTGCTCTTGACGTCTAACTTTCCCATATACCTTAAAACATTGACTTACAGCACAAAGATAAAGATTATTAATAATTATTCATTCGATTTGAAGAACTATTTAACAGGAGAAAGTCAAAAAATAGGAGCGATCAATTTCAAGGATCTCCATTGTTATAAGAAAATAGCGCAAGCGTATATTGAAAAATACAATTTTGTTCTATTTTTGTTTATTAAAAACGTACTTTTGTAAGTAAATCAAGGGAAAGGATATATGGCTAAAGATACAAGCATACAATCAGCAACAAATGACAGATCAGCAGAGGGTTTTCGGAACTATGCTGCGCTGTTGCGCCAAATCAGGCAAAGGGTATTGCTTGCCCAGCAACGGGCAATCTTTGCTGCCAATGAGGAAATGCTGCGGATGTATTGGGATATCGGTAAAATGTTACAACAAAGCCAACAGGCCGACGGTTGGGGCAGGAAAACTTTGCAACGGTTATCCGTGGACTTAAAAAACGATTACCCTGAAATAAAGGGGTTTTCAGTACGCAATATGCAGTGCATGATGCAGTTCTTTGACGAATACAATCAGGAACTTACAATGGTAAAAGGTGCTGCCTCCACAATTACGCAATCAATGATTGCGCAATTAGAAAAATCTTCCGCTCCAATTACGCAACCAGTGATTGCGTCATTGGAAGAATATAATTTCACCCTTCCCATCAAGCATTTAGGATGGACGCACAACCTTATACTAATGCAACAGGTCAAGGACATACGCGCCCGATATTGGTACATGGTACAAAGCATCGCATCCCACTGGAAAACACGCTATTTACAAGAAGCTATCCGGCTTAATTACTACGGCAAGCACGGTGCATTGGCGAATAATTTCACGGAAACTTTGCCTGCACCTGAAGCGGACGAAGTAAAATCATTACTAAAAGACCCGTACATATTCGATATGCTGACTTTCACCGACCAGTATAACGAGCGTGATGTGGAAATAGGGCTGGTTAAACATATTGAGAAATTTCTCGTAGAAATGGGTGCCGGTTTTGCCTTTATGGGCAGACAATACCACATAGAAGTGTCAGACGATGACTACTACATTGACATACTAATGTACAATACATTTCTACACAGATATTTGGTAATCGAGTTGAAAGACACCGAGTTCAGGCCCGAATACATAGGCAAGCTCAATTTCTATTGTTCTGCAGTTGATGACGCTCTTTGCCGGAAAGGCGACAATCGTACTATTGGGCTGTTGCTCTGCAAAACGAAAGACAAGATCAAGGCCGAATATGCTTTGCGAGACATTCAAAAACCTATTGGAATATCCGATTATGAACTGGGACAAGCCCTACCAAAAAATTTCCGTGGTAGTCTGCCGACGATTGAAGAGATTGAGAAAGAACTGGAACAAGGACAAAGTCTGGAATAATCAGTTAGCGACATATTAATGAATGCATAGTTAAAACAGAAATAGAGAATAGAATATATTCCAGGGTGTACTAAAGGTGTACTAATCGTCACCTCCCGTTTTCCGGGAGGTATTTTCGAATTGCCTAATAAACCGGCGTCATGCTCTATTCGGTCAAAAATGTACCTCCAAAACATATGGGCGTAAAACGTGAGAACACACGCCTTACGCCCAATAAACAACTTCAATAAACAGCTATTGCAATGGAGCCCCCGC
>ERZ772893.3478-NODE-3478-length-11013-cov-7.024640_pt1 | contig 11013 bp, 9 predicted proteins | sample MGYA00511482_ERZ772893 | MGnify/ENA primary metagenome ERZ772893 (study PRJEB29015, sample SAMEA2737687) | human gut metagenome | biome: human gut; feature: human-associated habitat; material: faeces | place: China | collected 2012 ...
AGGATCAGCACCGTGCCGGACAGGTGCGGCTCCAGCAGCATGAGTACCGCCACCGCGCCCAGTACCAGCGCAAAGGGCACCACCCCCACCGCAAAGCTCTCCATCCGGCTGTGGTTGAGGGAGATGATGTGGGCAAACACCAGCACCACCGCAAATTTGGCGATCTCGCTGGGCTGCAGAGTGCCCAGCCCCGGCAGCACCAGCCAGCGCTTGCAGCCGTTGTATTCCGGCATGAACAGCACCACGACCAGCAGCACCAGCGAGAGGGCCAGCAGCGGCCAGGCCAGTTTGTGATAGATGTGGTAATCCACCCGGCTGGCCGCCCACATGGCCCCGATGCCCATGGCCGCATACAGCAGCTGCGGCCGCACATAGGCCCAGGCATCGCCCCGCCGGTACAGTGCCACCGCGCTGCTGGCACTGTATAGCATTACCAGCCCAAAGCCCACCAGCGTGAGCACCAGCATCAGAAACGGCAGGTCCATGGCGGGCAGCGGACGCAGCAGTCCGCGCCGGGCCCGGGCAGGCACAGCGGCCCTGTGCATCCTCATCACCTCCGGCAGTCCTTTTGGTCTATTGTACGCAGGCCGCCGGGCTGTTAGTCATAGCCGCAGGCCCTGCCCGCATAAACTGAGCCGGAAAAGGAGGTGCTGCCATGTCCCGGCCCGAACCCCTGCGCACCCTGCCGGAGCAGGCGTTCCGCGCCCGTGCCCGGCTGGTGGCGCTGCTTTTGTGCGGCATCTGCTTTGCAGGGCTTATTGCCCGGCTCTACTGGCTGCAGCTGGCCGCCGGGGACTGGTACACCCGGCGGGCACTGGGGCAGCAGCTGCGGGACACCGTGGTGCCCGCCGACCGGGGCCGCATCTACAGTGCCGACGGCGTGTTGCTGGCGGCCAACAGCAGCTGCTGGACCCTGCGGGCCAGCCCGCGGGAGATGCCTGCCGACAAACTGGAGCTGGCCGCCCACGGTCTTGCGCAGATTTTGGAGCTGGACGAAGCCTCCCTGCTGGAAAAGTTCCGGGACCGCGCCTCCAACGACTGTCTGCTGCGCTACCGGGTGGAGCGTTCCATGGCGGATGCCGTGCGGGATTTCTGCGAGGAAAACGGCATCACCGGCATCCGTATCAATCAGGACAGCAAGCGCTGGTACCCGCAGGGGGAGTTTCTGGCGTCGGTGCTGGGCTTTACCAATGTGGACAACGCCGGAGTGAGTGGGCTGGAGCTGGAATACAACGAGCAGCTCACCGGGCAGAACGGCGTGGTGCTCACCGCCGTGAACGCCTGGGGCTACACGCTGGAGCAGAGCTACGAGACCGAGCAGTTCCCGGTGGAGGGCAGCAGCCTGTGGCTGACCATCGACGCCAACATTCAACATTATCTCGAAAATGCGTTGAATTACGCCGTACAGGAGCACCATGTGGCCGCCCGTGCCGTGGGCATCGTGCTGGACGTGAACACCGGGGCCGTGCTGGCCATGTCCACCACCCCGGCCTACGACCCCAACCAGCCGCGCATCCTCTACGACGAAGCTGCCCGCGCCGCCGTAGATGCCCTCTCTGGGGAGCAGCGGGCGGCCGCCCTGCAGCTGGCCCAGCAGACCCAGTGGCGCAACAAGGCCGTCAGCGACCTGTACGAGCCGGGCAGCGTGTTCAAGCTCATCACCTGCGCCGCCGCGCTGGATGCCGGGGCTGTGAGCAAAAACTCCACCTTTTACTGCGGCGAGTCCATCTCGGTGGCGGGCACCCGGTTCCACTGCGCCAACCACAAGCGCCACGGGACCCAGACCGTGACGCAGGCGCTGGAAAATTCCTGCAACCAGAGCTTTATCCAGATCGGAGCGCGGCTTGGCAAGGAGGCCTTCTGCGATTACTTTGCCGCCTTCGGCCTGCGGGAGCCCACCGGCATCGACCTGCCCGCCGAACCGAAAAAGAGCCTGTACTACACCGCCGACCGTATGGGGCCGGTGGAGCTGGCCTCCTGCGCCTTCGGGCAAAGCAGCAAGATCTCCTATCTGGAAATGGCCGCCGCCGTGTGCGCAGTGGTCAACGGCGGAAAACTGATGCAGCCCTACCTTGTATCGGACATTCTGGCCCCGGACGGCACGGTGCTGGAACACCGGGACCCCGTGTGCAAACAGCAGGTGATCCAGCCGGAGACTTCCGCCGTCATGCGGGAGATGATGGAAGCCGTTGTTCTGTACGGCGGCGGACGCAACGCGCAGATCTCCGGCTACCGGGTGGGCGGCAAGAGCGGCACCAGCCAGAAGCTGGACAGCGCCGACGAAAAAGCCCGCATTGCCAGCTTTGTAGCCGTGGCGCCCATCGACGACCCGCAGTTTCTGTGTCTGGTCTGCCTGGATGAGCCCCACAGCTGGACCACCGCCGGCGGCAGCCTTTCGGCCCCGGTGTGTGCCGAGGTGTTGGAACAAACGCTGGTGCACAAAGGCGTGCCCCGCGCCGCCGCAGACGTCCCCGCCGAGCAGACCGCTGCCCTGCCGGCAGACGGGGACAGTTCGGATGGGACGTAAGCCCTCTCCATCATCGCCTGCGGCGATGCCAGTTCCCCCAAGGGAGGAGCTTTTGACGAAACGGGAAACTTTTCCGTATAAACAAAAAGCTCCCCCTTTCGGGGGAGCTGGCAGCCCGGAGGGCTGACTGAGAGGGTTCTGATCAGTTCTGATGCGGCTGCTCGCGGAACACGATCTCGCCGGTCTCGCTGTTCATGGATTCCACGATGGCAAGGCTCTCCAGCTGGATGCCCTTGCTGCGGATGAGCTCACCGCCCTGCTGGAAGCCCTTTTCCACGGCGATGCCGATGCCTTCCACGGTGGCACCGGCCTCCTGTGCCAGCTCCAGCAGGCCCATCAGGGCACAGCCGTTGGCCAGGAAATCGTCGATGATCAGCACATGATCCTCTGCGGTGAGGAACTTTTTGGACACGATGACGTTGTAGATCTTTTTGTGGGTGAAGGACTGGATCTTGGTCTCGTAGTTGTTGTAGTCCAGATTGATGCTCATGGACTTTTTGGCAAACACCACCGGCACGTTGAACTCACTGGCCACAATGGCGGCAATGCCGATGCCGCTGGCCTCGATGGTGAGCACCTTGTTGATGGGCTTGCCCGCAAACAGGCGCTTCCACTCCCGGGCCATCTCGCGGAACAGCGGGATATCCATCTGATGGTTGATAAAGCTGTCAACCTTGAGCACATCCCCTTCGCGCACAATGCCGTCTGCGCGGATACGATCTTCCAGCATCTTCATAAGCAGTCTTTGTCCTCCAGCCTTTTTCCATTCCGGGGCACAAAGCTGTGCCCGCAACCTGTATGTATTTTACCTAGTATAACGGAAGTGCCTGCCTTTGGCAAGTGGCTTTGTGCCCAAATTTGAAAAAATCCGGGCTGCATCTGCGTGGGCTTTTTCCTAAAGCATGCCTATGGCAAAAAGCACCGAAACTCCGCAAAACAGTTCTGTAATTTTTGGCTTTCGGCGCTCTTGTGCTTTGCTGATTTTTGAGTATACTTGGAAGAAAGACCGGTGCCTGTACGCCGATCGGAGGAGAGGGAGAACGGTTATGAAAACGGGACTTGTACTGGAAGGCGGGGCTATGCGCGGCATGTTCACCGCCGGTGTTCTGGATGTGCTGATGGAGCACGGCATCACGGTGGACGGTGCCATCGGTGTTTCGGCGGGGGCCGTGTTCGGCTGCAACTATAAGTCGCACCAGATCGGGCGCACCATCCGCTACAACACCGAATACTGCAAAGATAAGCGCTACGCCAGCTTTGGCAACCTGCTGCGCACCGGCAACCTGTACAGCGAGCAGTTCTGCTACCACACCGTGCCGGAAAAGCTGGATCCGTTTGACGCCAAAACCTTTCGGGAAGATCCCATGGACTTTTTTGTGGTGTGCACCGATGTGCGCACCGGTGACCCCATCTACCACAAGTGCCGCACCGGCGACGCCGAGGACATCCAGTGGATGCAGGCGTCGTCCTCCATGCCGCTGGCCGCAAAGATCGTGAAGATCGGCCACTACCAGCTGCTGGACGGCGGCATTGCAGATTCCATCCCGGTGCGCTTCTTTGAGTCCATCGGCTACAAGCGCAACCTCATCGTGCTGACCCAGCCCAAGGACTTTGTGAAAAAGAAAAACAAGATGCTGCCCGCCATCCGGGCGCGCTACCTGCGCTACCCCGCCTTTGTGGAGGCCGTGGCCGACCGCCACGAGCGCTACAACGAGACACTGGAACATGTGGCCATGCTGGAGCAGACCGGCCAGGCCTTTGTCATCCGGCCGCCGATCCCGCTGGAGATCGGCTCCATGGAGCGTGACCCCGCCCAGCTGCGCCGCGTGTACGACACCGGCCGTGCCGTGGCCGAGATCCAGGTGGACAAGATCGCCGCTTTTGTGGAGCAGTCCCGCGCAGCCGAATAAGTTTTGCGGCAGTGCATCATCCAAAAGGCCCCGCACCGGTTCCGAACGGAACGGTGCGGGGCCTTTGGTTTACGCGGGTGGTTCAGGCTGTAGGGTTACAGCTGGCTCTTGTACAGCTCCGCGATTTCTTCCACGCTGGTGTCACGCGGGTTGCCAGGGCGGCAGGCGTCGGCATAAGCGGACTCAGCCAGGAATTGGATGTCCTCTTCCTTCAGGATGCCGTGCAGGTTTGCGGGGATGCCAACATCGGCGCTCAGCTGCTTGACGGCGGCGATGGTGGCATCGGCTGCCTCGGCGTCGTTCATCTCGTCGATGCCCTTCACGCCCATGGCTTTGCCGACGGCACGGTAGCGCTCACCGGCGACGGTCTTGTTGTATTCCAGGCCCACCGGCAGCAGGATGGCGCAGGCCACGCCGTGAGGGGTATCATACAGGGCGGACAGGCCGTGTGCCATGGAGTGCACGATGCCCAGGCCCACGTTGGAGAAGCCCATACCGGCGATGTACTGGCCCAGAGCCATGCCCTCACGGCCTTCCGGGGTGTTCTGCACGGCACCGCGCAGGTTCTCGCTGATGAGCTTGATGGCTTCCAGATGGAACATGTCGGAGATTGTGCAGTGGCCCTTGGTGATATAACCCTCGATAGCATGGGTCAGTGCGTCCATACCGGTGGCAGCGGTCAGGCCCTTGGGCATGGAGGACATCATATCGGGGTCCACCACGGCGATCTCGGGGATGTCGTTGGTGTCCACGCAGACGAACTTGCGCTTCTTCTCCACATCGGTGATGACGTAGTTGATGGTGACCTCAGCAGCCGTACCGGCAGTGGTGGGCACCGCGATGGTGAACACGGCGTGCTTCTTGGTGGGAGCCACACCCTCCAGAGAGCGGACGTCCGCAAACTCCGGGTTGTTGATGATGATACCGATGGCCTTGGCCGTGTCCATGGAGGAACCGCCGCCGATGGTCACGATGCAGTCTGCTTCGGCAGCCTTGAAAGCGGCCACACCATCCTGCACATTGGCAATGGTGGGGTTGGGCTTGATCTCACTGTACACGCTGTAGGCAAAGTTTGCGGCGTCCAGCAGGTCGGTGACCTTCTTGGTGACGCCGAACTTGATCAGGTCGGGGTCCGAGCAGACGAAGGCCTTTTTGTAGCCGCGGGCGGTGAGTTCCGGCACAATGTTCTCGATGGCACCATGGCCATGGTAGGAAATGGTATTCAGAACGATGCGATCAGCCATAAGTCAAATCCTCCAAACTCATTTGCGCCGCCGGTTCCGGCAGCGGTTCTCTGTCTTTCAGCATAGCACATCGTCAAAAAATTTGCAATGCAGAATTGTATGAAATCTCTGTAAATTTTGATATTATCCTCATTTTTTCTGGACAGATTGCATCATTTTGAGGGAATCGTGTTATTTTTCATATTCCGTGGTTATAACCACGGATTTCACCCTACAAAAGGGGTATACTATAAAAAATAAGCCGTCCACCCCGCTGCCGCAGCGGAATTGGCAGCTCCACTTTCCGCACAAGGAGTCCGTTTTATGTTCAACCAGCCCTTCACCCCCTCGCAGGTGCGGCCCATCCGCCCGGCCATGACCGTTTCCCGCCCGGCACAGCTCGGGCAGGAGGTGCCCGTCACCTGGTTTTCGCTGGGCGCAGGCACCTCCATCACCCCGGAGTTCTACGACTGCACCACCCTGTATCTGGGCGGTGAGGGCAGCGGTACCTTTGTTCTGGGCAGCGACGCCCACGACGTCCCCATGCACCCCGGCCAGCTGCTCTGGGTGCCGCCCGGAACGCTGTGCGGCACCTGCACCGACAACGGCCTTATCTATACCGAAATCATCATCAAAAAGGAGAACCTTACTATGAACAGCATCCTCAAAGCAGGCGCAGCCACCGAACTGAAGGACCTGATCTCTTACGAAGAGGGCAGCATCGCCAACCTGGACCTGGCTCACACCGACAACATGAAATTCGTGCTGATGGCCTTTGACGAGGGCACCGGCCTGACCCCGCACCGTGCTCCCGGCAACGCCATCCTGACCGCACTGGAGGGCAAGGCCATCATCGGCTACGAGGGCCAGGACTACGAGCTGACCGCAGGCCAGAGCTTCCGTTTTGACAAGAACGGCCTGCACAGTGTGACCGCACAGGGCAGGTTCAAGATGAGCCTGCTGCTGGTGCTGGAGTAAATTTGTTCTGATTTTCAGAGCTGCTGCGTATTTTTTCGCAGCAGCTCTTCTTTTTTTGCCAAAAGGGCTTGACAAGCGGGGCAGATCGTGTATTATTGTATCAAGCGCTTAATACAGCAACACAAGGAGACAACAGTATGTCGGAACAGTTTGATTCCAGCCGCCCGATCTATGCACAGCTGGTGGAACGGCTCAAGGCCCGCATCCTGGCAGGCACCTACCCGCCCGGCGGGCACCTGGACTCGGTGCGGGACCTTGCCGCAGCCGCCGGGGTCAATCCCAACACCATGCAGCGGGCCCTGGCCCAGCTGGAAACCGAAGGTCTGGTGCGCACCGAACGCACCTCAGGCCGCTATGTTACGGAGGACACCGAATTGATCGAACAGCTTCGGACCGAAGCCGCCCGGAAACTGGCGGAAGAATTTCTGGTCAAGATGCGCGGCATCGGCTACAGCCCTGCACGCGCGGCTGCTCTGCTGGAGCAGCTGGACACCACCAAGGAGGATGCACAATGAGTGAGATTCTGACCTGTGAAGCACTGACCAAGTGCTACGACAAAGACAAGACCGCGCTGGACGGCGTGGATCTGCATGTGAATTTTGGCCGCATCGTGGGCCTGCTGGGCCCCAACGGCAGCGGCAAGACCACCCTCATCAAGCTGGCCAACGGCCTGCTGCAGCCCACGTCCGGCAGCATCAAGGTAGCCGGCATGGCCCCCGGCCCGGACACCAAGGCCCTTGTTTCCTACCTGCCGGACGCCGACTGGCTGCCCGACTGGATGCAGGTAGAGCAGCTGGTGGGCATGTTCACGGATTTTTACGCCGACTTTGACCCCGCCAAGGCCTTTGAGATGCTGGACACCCTGCACATTGCCCGCACGGCAAAGCTCAGGACCCTCTCCAAGGGCAACAAGGAAAAAGTGCAGCTCATCCTGGCCATGAGCCGCGCGGCCCGGCTTTACCTGCTGGATGAGCCCATCGGCGGCGTGGACCCCGCCGCCCGCGACTACATCCTGCACACCATCATCAGCAACTACAGCAAGGACGCAACGGTTATCCTGTCCACCCACCTCATCGGGGACATCGAGCCGGTGCTGGACGAGGCCATCTTCCTGAAGGACGGCCGGGTGTTCGCCCATCGCAGCGTGGAGGAGCTCCGCGAGACTGAGGGCATGAGCGTGGATGCATATTTCCGGGAGGTATTCAAATGCTGAGCAAACTTTTAAAGTATGAGTTCAAGGCCACCTGCCGCATTTACGGCGGACTGTATCTGGCCATTCTGGCTGCTGCTGCACTGCTGGGGGCGTTCTTCCGCTTTCCGGCACTGGTTTCTGATTTTCCCATCGTCGTCGTCACGACCGTTTACCTGATGCTGTGTGTCGCTATTGCAGTCATCACTGCACTCACCATCATCCAGCGGTTCACCCGCAACCTGCTGGGGCGCGAGGGTTATCTGATGCACACCCTGCCAGTCACCCCGGCGCAGCTCATCCTGTCCAAGCTCATCTCCAGCATGGTGTGGCTGCTGTGCAGCATCCTGGTCATCGCGCTTTCCCTCGGTGTATTCTTCCTGTGCGGGATGCTGAACGTCAACGGCATCTTCTCGGACTGGGCCAGTGCCGTGCGCGACTTCCGGCAGCTGGCAGATATTCTGCAGCGCGTTCTGAATGTCAGCGGATTCATGCTGCTGCTCACGGCCATCGAGTGGCTGGCCACGCTGGTCTGCTCCATCCTGTGCCTGTACACCGCCTGCATGATCGGGCATCAGTTCAAGCAGCATTTTGCGCTGGTGGGCATCGTGGCCTTTGTGGGTCTGAACGTTGTGCAGAACCGCCTTATGGCCCTGCTGCCCTACGCCAGCGATAACGTTGACCTGGGCACGGTGGTGACTTCCACGGCCATCGGCGACGTCACCTGGCAGGTGGCAGTGAACCAGACCTATCTCCAGACCTATCTCCGATCCCTGCTGGTTTCCCTGCTGGCCGATGCGGTGCTGTGCGGTGTCTACTTTGCCGCCACCAACTGGCTGATGAAGAACAAACTGAATCTGGATTGATTTCTCTATCACAAAAGGGTCTGCTGCCGTTTCCGGCAGCAGACCCTTTTGTGATTGGGGCAGATTCAGCACGCGTCGTACTGCTTTTGCAGGTATTGCAGGCACTGGACCGAATTCTCCGGCGTGGTGTTTTCCAGTGTGGCGAACACCCAGGGCTTTTCCTGCTTGGCAAAGCGCAGGATGGTGCGGTAATCGCCCATGCCGCCCTGCCCGGCACCGGTGGCGGCCAGCTGCCCGCCGGCGTCCTTGCGCAGGAAGTCCTTGAAGTGGATCATGGCCACATCCTTGCCCAGCAGCTCGATGGCCTCGGCGAACACGTCCTCGCGGGCGTCCACGTTTTCCATATTCAGCAGGTTCACCGGGTCCAGCAGGATCTGCAGGTTGGGGCTGCCGATCTCGTCCAGCACGGTGCGGGCACGCTTGGCATCGTACACGATGTGCTTGACCACCGGCTCGATGGCAATGGTCACACCGTACTGTTCGGCGCAGCGCACCACCGGCTTGAAGTTCTTGATAAAGGTGGCAAGGGCCGCGTCGCTGCGGCACTCCGGGCAGAACTTGTACTCCGCGTTGGGCGCGCCCGTCTCGGTGCCCACCATGCCGCAGCCCAGCAGGCTGGCAAAGCGGATGTGGGCGTAATATTTTTCCTGGATGGCGTGCAGAGCGTCCTCGTCCGGGTGGGCCAGGTTGAGGTAGTTGCCCAGCACGGCAATGTCAATGCCGTTCTGGGCAAACAGGCGGCGCAGATAGGCGGCGTAACCGGGGGTGAGGGCGCTCGGCGTGTTGGGCACCTCCTTGAGGGATTTGCTCAGGGCCAGGTGAGCGCAGGTAAACCCCCGCTGGCGTACCAGCGGGAGCACCTGCTCCAGGGGCAGCTTTTCGGCGTCGTGCAGACGCAGGCCAAATTGGATCATAGAAAACTCCTCCTCGCATTGCTTCTGGCCCGATGATAGCATATCCGGGCGCAAAACACAACAGCAAACTGCAGCCGTCAGCGGCGCAGATACCGCCCGGTGATGCTGGCCGGGTCGTTACAGATCTGCTCCGGGGTGCCGCAGGCCACGATCCGCCCGCCGGCATCTCCGCCGCCGGGGCCCATGTCGATGATGTAGTCCGCATTGCGGATGACGTCCAGATCATGCTCGATGACCACCACAGTCGCACCATTGTCCAGCAGGGCCTGGAACACCCCCAGCAGCACCTGCACATCCAGCGGGTGCAGGCCGATGGACGGCTCGTCGAACACGAACACGGAATCTGTCTGGGTCCGGCCGATCTCGCTGGCCAGCTTCAGACGCTGGGCTTCGCCGCCGGAAAGGCTGGGCGTTTCCTCGCCCAGAGTCAGGTAGCCCAGGCCCAGCTGCTGCAGGACCTTCAGCTTCTGGCAGACCGTTTTCATGTTCCGGCAAAAATTGATGGCCGTGTTCACGTCCATGTCCATCAGCTCCGGCAGCGAGGCCGTCTGCCCCGCCGGGCCGGTCAGTTTTACCAGTCCGGCCGCCCGGGCATAGCGGGAACCACGGCAGTCCGGGCAGGGGATGTTCACATCCGGCAGGAACTGCACGTCCAGGCTCACCTCGCCGGTGCCGTCGCAGCCGGGACAGCGCAGGGACCCGGTGTTGTAGGAAAAATCTCCGGCTTTGTAGCCGTGTGCCTTTGCGTCCGGCGACCGCGCAAAGAGCCTGCGCAGGTCATCGTGGACGCCTGCGTAGGTGGCAACGGTGGAGCGGACGTTGATCCCGATGGGGGTCGCATCAATGAGCTTGACGTGGGCGATGCCCTCCGCGTTAAGGGCGCGGACATGCGGCGGCAGTGTCTTGCCGTCGATGCGGGCTTCCAGTGCCGGAACAAGGCTCTCCAGCACCAACGTGGTCTTGCCGGAGCCGGACACGCCGGTCACGACGGTCAGCCGCCCCTTGGGCAGGTCTACTTCCAGCGGCTTCACCGTGTGGAGCTGCGCGGTGGAAAGATGGAGTGTTCCCTGTGCAAACAGGGCGTCCGCCAATGCGCGCTTTCGCCGCAGGGTGTCCGCCTTTCCGGAGAGGAAGGGCCCGATCTGGGACGCCGGGTCCGCCTCGATGGCCGGGATGGTGCCCTGTGCGATCACATGGCCGCCCTTTGCCCCGGCTTCCGGCCCCATTTCCACGATCCAGTCTGCTTCCTTTAAAATCTGCGTGTCGTGATCCACCAGGATCACCGAATTGCCGTCCGCGATCAGGTCATGCATCACGCCGGTCAGGCCCACGATGTTGGAGGGATGCAGGCCGATGCTGGGTTCGTCCAGCACATAGAGCACCCCGGTGGTGCGGTTGCGCACGGC
>ERZ772893.3492-NODE-3492-length-10973-cov-9.819014_pt1 | contig 10973 bp, 4 predicted proteins | sample MGYA00511482_ERZ772893 | MGnify/ENA primary metagenome ERZ772893 (study PRJEB29015, sample SAMEA2737687) | human gut metagenome | biome: human gut; feature: human-associated habitat; material: faeces | place: China | collected 2012 ...
CATGCCGGCCAGCGCCAGCGACGCACGGGGGCTGAGCCCCAGCGCCAGGCGCGGTTCCTTGCGGCTGGCCTGTGCCAGATCGACGATATAGCGATACATCAGCTCATGGATAAACACTCCTGCCACCTCTTTTTGCATAGCCAGCAGGTCGGCCTGGTTGGCCACGGGGTGTACCTGTTCCAGCAGGGTGCGCTGGCCGCGGCCCGCCAGCATCTGCATCTCGGCCTCGGTGTCCGGGTAGCCCATGACAACGCACACGGTAAAACGGTCCAACTGGGACTGCGGCAGCATCTGGGTACCGGCGGCACCCACGGGGTTTTCGGTGGCAATAACGGTAAAGGGCGCGGGCACGGGGTGGGTCACGCCGTCCACCGTCACGTTGCCTTCTTCCATGACCTCCAACAGCGCCGATTGGGTACGGCTCGAGGTACGGTTGATCTCATCACCCAAAAACAGGTTGCACATTACGCTGCCGGGGTGGTATACCAGCCGCCCGGTCTCCTTCTGGAACACGGTAAATCCCACAATGTCCGAGGGCAGCACGTCCGGGGTAAACTGCACGCGGCTCTCGTTCAGCTCCAGCGCGCGGGCAAAAGCCAGCGCCAGCGTCGTTTTGCCCACACCGGGGATGTCCTCGATCAGCACATGGCCGCCCGCCAGCATGGCCATCCAGATGGTGCGGATGGTCTGCGGCTTGCCAAACACGGCTTTGGAAACTTCCGCCGCTACGTCAACGGCCTTTTGGTTGTATTGCATGGTCATTCCTCCCGGTGTTTTTGCCAGATCGCCAGCACGCCGACACAGGCGGCAATAAAGACGAACCCGGCCCAAAGGGCGTTGTTTTCCAGCCAGATCATCAGGTTGGAGACCGCGCTGCCTTCGGATTCTGTGCTGCCCTCCTGCGGCAGCGGGGTGATGCTTTGGGGTTCCACCTCAGCGATAGACGTTGTACCGTCTGTTTCCATCGTCACCTGCCGGGGCGAGGCATCCCAGGTGGCCTCGCTTTCCTGCAGGTCGGTGTCCTTATCGGTCACGGCGGCATCGGGGTCGCGTTCGGCTATCACAAGGTAGCGCTGGTAATTTTGGGTGTAGGGGTGGCAGGTGGAAAGCGTCAGCAGATCCCGTCCCGGCTGGATCAGCACCGAGGAAATATCCGCAGGGTCGATGATCTTCAGCTCTGCCACGCGGTAAATTAAAGTGTCCCACGGGGTGGTCAGCTGGATCTTGTCCCCCACTTGGATCTGCTGCACGTTGCGCAGCATTTCCGCGCCATAATAGCCGCGGTGGGCGGCCAGCACGGTGTTGGTATTTTCGCCGCCTAGCGGCATCGAGGTCTGCCCCAGCAGCGCCGCGCCCTTGGCCATATTCTCCCGGCTGGCGCCCAGGTAAACGGGCAGTTCCAGATCCAGCCGCGGGATCCACAGCATGGCGAGGACCTCCTCGTCATAGCCGTAATCGGTCAGATCCAGCGGCGGATTTTCATAGGCGAAGGCGTCGGTCAGGCCGCTTTGGCCGTCGGCGTAAATCTGCGCGTTGTAGGCCTGCATGGCGGCGTACAGTTCCGGGTAGGGGCGGCTTTCCTCGGCGGTTTGGCTGGCGCTGTCAGTGTTTGCCGCATCGGCGGCGGTAGCTGTGTTGGCGGCAAACTGCTGTGCCGTTTTGCTGTTGCGCTGGCGGGTCAGCCAATCAGCGGCGGTAGGCTGCAGCATCATGGCAAGGCCCAGCAGAATGGCCAGCCACGCGCCGATTTTTACAAGCAGACGCCGCATTTAGTCGTCCTCCTCCCGTTTTTTGCAGCGATGCAGCAGCAGAAGCAGCAGCAGTGCTTCGCCGCCAATAATCACGCTGCCGGTCACCGAGATCCACGGCCAGGCATCCACGATGCGCTTGACCACCGTGCCGGTGTGCAGGGCCTGATATTGCACGACCTGCGGGGTATCGCCGGTTTCTTCCTCTCCATTATACGGCACGCGGGTGCCGCGCACAAGCATGCGGTGGGTATTGATGGCGTAGGGCGTGCAGGTCACCAGGGTGCAGTAGTCCTGCCCCTGCACGATCGTAAGGTCATCGGTCTCCTCGGGCAGAACGACCTTGACCTGGTCCACCTGGTAGGCCAGCACCTCGTCCATGATGTGCAGGTAAAATTTGTCGCCCTCTTGTAATTTGTCCAGGTCGGTAAACAGCACAGCCTCGGCCAGGCCGCGATGCCCGGTCAGCACGCTGTGGGTGCTTTCGCCGCCCAGCGGGTAGCTGGAGCCTTCCAGATGGCCGACGCCTTTCAGCAGCACATCGTCGCTGGTGCCCTCGTAAATGGGCAGGTTTACGTCGATTTTCGGGATGGTAATGTAGCCAAGGCTCTCCCCCACGTCGATCAGGTCCACATAGCTGGTGCCGGTGTCCTCGGCTTCGCCGGCGGCATCGCGGTCCAGCGCGCTGCCCAGCTGTTCATTGTAACGGCGGGCGGCCTCTTTGGCGGCGTCCAGCTTTTCGGTGTCCATGCTATGCACGGTCTCGTCGTAATTTTGGATAGCCGTACTGGCGTGGCGCTGGGCCACCATGTTGCTGATGACCGGGTAGGACGCCACGCCGATGCCCGACAGGATCATCAGCGCCGCAAAGCCCAATTTCAGTCTGGTGGAGGTATCCATGGCAAAAATCCTTTCAAAACCCACCATAGGGGAAGAGCCTGAACCGGCCCTTCCCCTTTTGGTGTATGGTTTGATTTGTTTTGTTTGCTAAAAGAGGGGTGTCAATCAGCCATTGCCCTTCTTTTTCTTGGTGGACATCAGCACGCCGACACCGCCGACGACCAGCAGAGCACCGATAGCGCTGAACAGCAGGGTGCCGAAACCACCGGTAACGGGAAGTTCGAAGCCCTTGCGGTTGATGACGGTGATTTCCGTGCCCTTAGCTTCTGTTTCAGTTGCACCGACATCGGTGCCCTTCTGGGTGCCGATCACACCATCCTCACCTGCACTGTGATTAAACATTTCTCCTTTTGCACTGGTTTCATGTTTGAAGCGATTGCCATCTGTGTCATACCTTTCGGATTCTGCCCAGGTATATTTGTAAGCAATATCCAGTTTAACCTCGACCGGTTTTGCCAGCAGGTTGTAGCCGGTAGGTGCCTGAGTCTCCACCAGATAGTAGGTGCCGTTGGCAAGGCCTTTCTTGGTGGTAACCAGACCTTCCTTATCACTCGTAAGGTCAGATTCCACTTTCAGCCACGTCTTTGCGCTGTCAAGTCCAAACTGTTTGGCATCATCGCCATTAATTGCAGTTTGTGTGCCAGCTGTAACTTCTTTATACAAATCAAATTTTGCGTCGGGCAGCTTCGCTTTTCCGCCATCAGTCTTTTTGATGCGAATAGCAAAGGTGTAAACAACAGTCTCATCCGTGATGGTGTTTTTTGAACCCGGAACACCTTCTCCCTTTTCATCAATCTTGTTGGTGTAGGTCAACTTTGCGCTGTTCGTATTGCCATCGGTGGTTTTTACTGCATTGTCAAGCAGCTCTGCGTTATAGGTGATAACAAGGGTCTTGCCTGCATAATTCTTCATTTTGCTGGTATCAAAAGTGATAGAAAAACCGCCTGCAGGCGTCGTATCTTCCACTTTATACTCAGTGTTTTTGGTAAGAGGCTTGTCTGTTTCATCCTTAACTGCAATTGCAATTGTACCTTTCTGGTCTTCCAGTCCAGCCGGGGTATCCGTTACAGTAAAGGTCGTCAGTTTGCCAATATTCTGCGGAACCTTAACGGTGATCTGGTAGGGAACCATATCACCAACACTATAGTCAGAGCCTTCTACATAGCCATTATTGTCAGTAACAGCGTCATTGTAGACTTTCTTATCGAGGTCAGGGCGGTAATTCTTAACTACGATGTTCTTTGCTGCGTCCTGCGTCATATTGGTCTTTACCAGTTCACCATCTTCATTAATGGTAAAAGTAATCGGTTCTTCACTAATAATATAGCCCTTATTGTCGTTGAAACCCTGCTCGATCAATTTATAGTCGCCTTTTGACAAACCACTAATGTTAATTGTACCGTTTGTCGTCGTAGTCAAGTTAAGCGCCGATTCATCGTCATCTCTATTGGTTACCTCTGTCCAGACACCTTTCACGTCTTTATACAATTTAAAAGTAACGCCACTCAAATTGACTTCTGCATCACTGCCCGTGATGCCTACCTTTTTAACAGTTACACCGCCATACTGAGTAGCATTTTTAGGATAGACATTAATATTATAGAGCCAATTCACTTGATCTTTCGGGTTCTTCATAGGTACAGAAACCAGAAACGGAATCTGCTTAGTCTTGACCTTATCGGGCGCATCAGTTTCAACCACCAAATACAAGCCAAGGTCGTTGCTATCAATGGAAAATGTGGCTTTCCCATCTTTGCCGGTTTTCTGCTCAGCGCTTCCAGTAACAACCTTACCATTACCATCTTTCACAGTAAAAGTGTCATTACTTTCTTGATAATATTTGTTTACATCGGTAAACTTTTCGAACTTCTCGTCCGTCAAGTTCTTACCGCTATAATATTCGGCCAAGGTATTTCTATCCTGAACCTTATAAATTTTAAATGTAACTCCCTCAAGTGGTTTTGCGCCTTCCGGAATCTTATTCGTCTCAAGCTCCGTACCAGGTGCGGGCGTACCAGTATCACCTTCTGAACGATTGTACTCATACTTATGAATAGTAATGCTAGCTGTAGTTGTGCCCCAAACGTCCGTGTTTTGAACGGTTGCCGCATCGTCTGCTGCGGCGGGCAGGGCGCACAGGCTGAGGGCCATGACGGCGCTTAACAGGCCTGTCAAGAATCTGCTTTTCTTTTTCATGACTTTACCTCTCTTCATTTGTTTATGGTTTGCATTGGGGAACAATTAACGTGTCCGTCCCCCTTTCTTGTTGTAACGGAATACCAGTATCAACAACTCCGCCACTGCCAGCGGCAGCCCGATCAGCAGCCACAAGCTAGGCGCATCCGCACCCGTATGCGGCAGCGCAGGTGTCTTCCGATTCAAAACAGTCAAGGCCAGCGTGTAGCTGCCATCCTCGTTTTTGGTAAACTCGGTTGGTTTGTTCCCCTTGGTCGAAACCTCAATCGTGCTGCCGTTCAGCGTACAGGTTCCGTCCTTGTCAAACGTCACCAGAATCGGCGCCGAAAGCAGGTTGTAGTTTTCCGCCGCCTTCGTCTCCGTCAAGCGGTATTTACCAGCCTCCAAGCCCGTAAATGCCGAATCGTTGGTGGGATTTCCATTCGCGTCCTTAAGCATCGGCTTACCGTCAGCATTGGTAACGCCGATTTGCGCCTTGAAATTAGTATCGACATCCGTACCGCTCTCATCCAGCTTTTCCAGCGTAAACTCAACGCCCTTCAAAGTCGTTGTACCGTTTTCCGCATCCTTTTTGGTGATGTCCAGCGTAAACTTCGGGTCTTGCTGCGTGTTGGTGATGGTCACGGTTTGCTCTGCATTGTTACTTGAATCATCGGGTTTCGAGACCGTAACCGGATTATAGGTGACGCAGTAAACCTTCTCGCCAATCGTGATGGGTCCCTTATCCTCAACCGCATGGAAAACTCCCTTATCGTCAACGGAACCTTCGACTACGCGGTACTCGTAGGGCGTCTGGTTCCCGCTGTCGTAATCCTTGGCAGGCAGGCCCAGGAAGCTGAACGTCATATCGCCATAACTGTCCGTGATTGTCTGGTACGGCTCATTATCCCGATACTCAACAGCTTCCCATTTGCTCTCGTCTTTATGGCGGCGTTGGAGCTGCACGTAGATGGTCGGGCGACTGCCGGTCATGTCCGTGCCGTCAGCATTCTGCCAAACCTTTGTGCCGGTAATATCCAGCGTTTCCTGCTTGGTGTTGGTGAAGGTCGCTACGGCCTGATTCGCGTTGCCTGCAGCGCCTTCAACGATAGAACCGCGCACGGTGTTATTGCTCAAGACCATGGTGCCGCTGCCACCACCGGTGACCGATGCGTGCGTCAGCTTGGAACCATCCTTAGGCGTTACTTCCTCAATGGTGAAGCGTGTGCCAACGGGGATATTGTTAATGACACACGGCTCGTCAACTTTCGCCGTATACTCTTTTACAATAGCCTCGTCTTCCAGCGCATGGCCGCCAACGTTGGTGAAGCGGACCTTAAACGTGTACGTTCTGTTAGCTAAGTTTTCGCCTTTTCCGTCCTGTTCTTTTTTGATGGTCAGGCTGCCGGTTTTGACCGTGTTGACAAACACGACCTTCAACTGGGTCTCGCCGTCTGCATCCGTAGCGTCGGGGTTCGCGTAGGAGCGGAAAACGATGGTATTATCGTTTTCGTCTTTCTTGCTGGGCTTGGTGCCGTTGTAGTAATTGTTTTCTTGTGTGTTGCCTTCGGCGTCTTCCTTTTCAATACGTCCATCATCCGGGGCAGTGCCAGTCTTATCTTTGAGACTTATAGAATCGCCATCAAGCGTTAGCTTCTTGCCGTCTCCCTCTTTTGTCGATGTAACCGCCTTCCCATCTTCATAGATGGTCCATTGCGTGTCAAACAGATTTTTGTCGACTTGCTCGTTGATGGACAGGTAGCTGCCGCGGCGGAACTGGTCCTTAAAGCTGATCATCTCGCCAGCTTTCAGGACAAAACCGCCGTTTTTATCCACCACCATCGTGCCATGCTCTGCATCCGAGGTGTACTGGGCGTTCACAGCGGGCATCAGCTCGCCCTTTTTGGCTGAGCCGTAATCCGCAATGTCCTCCTGCTTGGTGGTAAAGCCGGTGACTGTCTGGGGCACCGCTTTGGACGAGAACACGATGTTGCGCAAATAAATGCTGCGCGGGTAGTTGCAACCAAACCGCAGTTCCTTTACCTTGCTCTTGTCAAAGTCTTTCTCTGCCTTCACATCGTCCAGGCTCAGCTTGACGGTGATCCAATGGTTGTTGTGCATTTCGACCTGGCCGTAAAGATCTTTGCCGCCTATGAACGTCTGGCCAAGACAGCCTTTTTGCTTGCCTTTGCTGTCCCGCAGCTCCAGGTACATGTTGCTCAGCGCGGCGTCGCCCTCCTCCGAGTCGACATAAACGTCAAAGCTGAGGTAGCTCATGCCGGTGATGTCGATGGGCTTGTCCAGCGTCAGGATACCGTAGCGTTTGTTCTTGTTGGAACCCGGTGACGGGGTCAGGTCTTCGAACTGGGTATACCAATTCAACAGGGGTGTACCATCAGTGACATTCAGCTTCTTGGGCGGGCTTTTCACTATTTCGAATCTGTTTTCACCACTCGTGCCTGGTGCGTGGGTCGCTGTTGTAGTGAAGTCTTTTTTCTCAGGGGTACTCTTGTTAGGCTCCAACAGGTTGATGGTGGTTACTGTATCGCCCTTTGCATCAGTCGTGCCATAATGGGTAGCCTGGTTCCTGATGGTGAAGTTGAAGAGCCTTTTATCCGTGAAGCAATTTTTGAAAAGGTCGTTGACACCGTTAACGTTGACTTCCTTTTTCACCTGCAGCTCGTTATAATCCGGGAAGTTGAACGCCACCGCCATGTTGGACTCCCACATGCCGCGCTCCATGTAGTACATGGTAAGGGTGTGAGTCTTGCCTTTTTCAAGATCGATTTTAGCGCCTTCGTAGTTGAAATCAATTGGAATTGCGTTAGCATTTTCAGACGGCTTATAATTCACATGAAATTCAGAGCCAGTTCTAACGTCACCCTTTGATGTACCGCCAGCCTTTACATTGCTTACATAGGGGGTTGCATACTCTGACGATTTATCTGCGTTGAATACTAGCAGACCAGACGCCTTCTCGTGTGCACCGCCAACGTCCAGGGCCAGCTTCCCATCAATGAATACCCAAACATCGTCATCGCCTGAGAAGAAGAACTTGATAGGCTTTTTCCCATCAGTTCCCACTACCATGCCATCATCCGTCAAGGTGAAGTCGACCTGCAGCCGTGCACCAAAACCATAGTTATAATTGTTGGCCGATGCACCGTCTTTAACTGTTTCATTGAACGGGAAGAAACCGGTCTCATTCTTTTCACCAGAATCCGATCCGCGGTTTTTAGATGCCTTTTCGTTTTTCGAACTCTGCAGGAAGTACGAATCATCGTCCTTATCCTGCTTCAGGTAAAGAGTTGTTTCGGCTGCGTCAAAGCTCCAATACTTGATTCCCTCGCTGAACACATCATTTTGGGTAAACGGGAAAGCTACATTTTCATAGACTTCGCCAAGTTTTGTGTGTTTGGAGTTAGTCCCCAATAGGAACTCCGTGTTAAAATGCGGTTCGACCAACGGTTTAGCAGACGTTTCTGTTCCACGCATGACCGGCAGCCCGTCTTTGCTGGTATTGGTTGCCTTATCAGCAACGATACCCTGAACGGTGCAACTATAGTGATCTGTAGAATTATCATTCGTGTCCATGCACAGGGACGAGTTGTTATCAACCATAAATTTGCGGCCTTCATCAAAGCCAAACAAATTCATTTGCAGTTGATTATGGAGATCAAGAAAATCATAATAGTGATACTCGCTCGGTTGGAAGTGCCCTGTATAAATCGGATATGTCACCGCATCGGGAACGTTGGAAGATTCTCCTGATGTTTTGTAATAATCGCTTAATGCAAGGTCAAACTGGCGGAACGGCACCCAGCTGCGGTGGGATTTGTCGAAATTCTTGTCATAATCGTCACGGTTGTTGCCGTTTAGTTCCCAATCTGTATAATAGTCGTAAAGTGTAGAGTTTACATACTTTGTCGCGCTGTTACGCACAAACGAAGTTGTGTTATCAATGTCCACAACTGTGGTGCCTTTTCTGGCTTCAGCATCCCGAACATCATCTTTTTCTGTCCAGTAGCCTCCGCGGGAAGCGCCGCTATTATAGACGACCGCATCGTTTGTATCAGCCATATAGCACGGTTTGTCCAGGCTCCAATCAATAGGCACCCAATCCGTGCTGACGCCACTGTTGGCGGGGCTGGTTAGGCTATCGCCTGAGAACATGATTTCGCTGTAGCCCCCGGGAACCTCAACGGAATAGAGGTCGTTCCCGAGCGAAGTCATTTTTTGAGCATTAGACGTTGTCCCTTCACTATCATTTTTGAAGCAGCAATACACATCTTTGCTTTCCCCATTAGGGATTGAAAGAGCGGCACCCTTGTATTCCGTGTATGCGCTGGAGAATGTTGCGTCAAAGTAGACTGTTATCGTTCCCTGTGGAATCGTCCAACTGCTGCCATTATCGTTTTCCTTATAGACGTAGCAGGCTGTGCCGCTGTCGTACAGGAAATGTCTATTATTTGCCCCTTCATCTTGCTGGTCATAGAAGTTGTACAGCGATGTTTCTTTTCCATCTACAATGAAGCGGATGTAAGTGCAATCTTTTTCAGGGATTTTGAACGAAACGCGCTTGCCAACAGCAATGGCTTTCAAATCGATGGTTTCGACTGGTTGCAAACTGCCGTTTGTTTTTTCGTAAAATACTGCTTTAACGTCCGTCAACTCATTGTCGCTTTGGTTCTGGAAGAGCATTGTCTTGCCGGCAAACGTTTGATGGTTGTTGGGGTCAAAAGGAGTGTATGCTGTCCAAGTACCCGCATCAGCGTCATAAATTCGGTCGGCATACGTGTATACGCTTGTCCACTCAAGGCTGTTTTGTCCAAGCCCCCAGTAGCTTGCAAGTTTGTCACCATTTGCAGTAGAAGTAATAAATTCAATCTTTGAATATCCACTATACGGGCAGGAAGGTCCCTGCTCTGGATAAACTGTTGTAAAGAAAATTTTGCGTCCATTCCGGTCCGCTTTACCAGAATCGGTCATCTGGGCAGTATACCAATTATCGTGGTCCTGCTCACCTTGAATACGAGCATGAAACTTTACTGTTGCAGTTGTGTCAAAACCGCTCGGTGCTAAGAAGTAAATGGTTACCTCTTTTGCCGCTGCTTCCTGTACCCGAACCTCATCCTCCACCTCATTGTCGGGCTGAGCGACGGCATCGTCGGCGGTTCCTGTGTTCTCGATGTTCGCGCCATCGGTGCCATCATTATTAGTATCCTCGTCCGAGGTATCAAGGGTATCATCCGTGGTGGTCTCCCCTGCCGGGGTGGTGTTGGTGTCATCGACGGACGGGGTGGTGTCGTCGGTGGCATCGTCGGCTGCGGTGGTGGAATCGTCGGTGGGGTCTGTCGGGTCGTCAGAATCGGTGGATGCGGTTGTGTCGTCGGTCGTTTCGGTTTCGTCGACCGTTTCAACTGTTTCAGCAATTTTCGTGGTGTCCTCGCTCTGGATCTCGGCATAAACGGGCAGGGCCATGGCGGCGAGCAGGGCCAGGGCGGCCAGGAGGGCCGCCAAGCGGCGGCTCAGGGTGCGGGGGATGGTGCTGTGCTTAGACATCTGCTCACTTCCTTTCTGTTCCTTTCGGTGGCTCTATGTCTGTAATGTTGGTTGGATCTTGCGTGCCGCGGCGGCCGGATACATCGCCTGCTGACAATACGCATTATTTCACAGGTCTACCTGTGAAATAATATCCCCTGGGGATATCGTGCGCAACTGTTGCGTTTTTGAGCAATTTTTTTGGGGTTTCCTGCGCCGCTCACTTTTATTCGCTGCACTTATGTGGTTTTCTGTTAATGTTATAACACTTTTTGCTTCAAATTTCAATATCTATGGGTGATTTATGGACGTTGCACCTTATTTTTCGTCATTGTGTAAAAGTCTACAATGTGGAATTTGGTAAATTTGCTCAACACATTTTTGCGTCATTCTTTGCGTATTTTTTCTTTTTCACGGCTTTCTTCCGCATTTTTTGTCGTTTTTTGGCGTTTTGTGTAATCCATTTGCGCAAACAAATTGCGCAAGTCAGGCCTGTTACATAGCCAAACATAGCGCAAAACTTGGACAAAAAAATAGAGGAGTGCCTAATACACTCCTCTCAGCTGGGTCTATACACTTTTATTCTTCTGTCTTGCAACGTGCCAGCAG
>ERZ772893.3500-NODE-3500-length-10960-cov-13.229436_pt1 | contig 10960 bp, 9 predicted proteins | sample MGYA00511482_ERZ772893 | MGnify/ENA primary metagenome ERZ772893 (study PRJEB29015, sample SAMEA2737687) | human gut metagenome | biome: human gut; feature: human-associated habitat; material: faeces | place: China | collected 2012 ...
CAGCTGGCGCTTCTGCGCAGCCGGTGCGCAGGAACCGCGCCGTTTGCCCAGGTGCGGGGCATTTCGGAAGGTCTGGAGCACCGTCTGGAAGCCGCCGTGCGTTCCAGCACCACCCATGCGGAGCTGCTGGACAGCCTGACCACCGTGCGCTATCCACGGGCACGGATGCGCCGCCTGGCCATGGATGCCGCTCTGGACTATTCTGCCGATGCCTTCCCCGCCCTGCCGCCCTATCTCCACCTGCTGGGGGCGCAGAAGGATGCCCTTCCCCTCCTGAAGGCTGCCTCACTGCCGTTGTCCCACTCCCTTGCACGGCTGGCCGAACAGAACGTCCCCTGCCGGGCGGTGGTGGATGCACAGCTGCGGGCCTGTGATTTTGGCGCGCTGTGTCGTAAAAAGCCGGAGCCGATGGGGGGTGCACTTCGTCAAAAAATTATCTTTTTGACGAAATAGCAAAATTTTCTCCTGAAATTTTTACATTTCCACACTTGTATCCCGGCAGCGGTTCGGTGTATCATAATGATAGTATTGGATACAACGAAGCGTCCCCAGCCTGTGGGACAAGAGGAGGAACTCCATGGCATTACACGTTCTGGACGAAGCCAACCGCTGCCTCGGCTGCAAAAAGCCCATGTGCCAGCAGGGCTGTCCCATCCACACCAACATCCCCGAGGTCATCCGTCTGCTCAAGGCAAACGAGCTGGATGCCGCAGGCCGGATGCTGTTTGAGAACAACCCCCTGACCACGGTCTGCTCTCTGGTCTGCAACCACGAGAACCAGTGCGAGGGCCACTGCATCCGCAACCGGATGCCCAGCCACGATCCTGTCCACTTTTCCATCATCGAGGACTATATCTCCACCACCTATGCCAACAAGATGACCAAGGGCCCCGCCCCCAGGAACGGCATGAAAGCCGCCGTGGTGGGCGCAGGCCCTGCCGGCCTGACCATTGCCGTACTGCTGGCGCGCTGGGGCTACGATATCACCATCTTCGATGCCCGGGATAAGATCGGCGGCGTGATGCGGTACGGCATCCCCAACTACCGCCTGCCCGACAGTGTGCTGGACGATTTCCAGTACCGCCACCTTGAGCTCAAGGGCATCCATGTCCGGCCCAACACCACCATCGGCAAGACCATCACCATCGATGACCTGTTCCGCGACGGCTACAAGAGCGTGTTCATCGGTGCCGGTCTGTGGAAGGCCAACGCCATGCACATCAAGGGCGAGAGCCTGGGCAACGTGGCCTTTGGCATCGACTATCTGGCCAACTCCAAGGCCTTCCGGCTGGGGGATGACATCGCCGTGATCGGCGTGGGCAACTCGGCCATGGACTGCGCCCGCACCGCCATCCGCAATGGTGCCCGCCATGTCACCTGCTATGCTCGCCGGGACGAGAGCTGCATCAGCGCCTCTGCGTACGAGGTCAGCTATGCCAAGCTCGAGGGCGTGGGCTTCCGCTTCTGCAAGGCCCCGGTGGAGATCCGGGAGAACGGCCTGATCTGCCGCGACACGGTCAAGAACGAAGAGGGCAAGTTCGTGCAGGTGGAGGGCAGCGAGACCTTCTACCCCCACACCGGTGTCATCGTCTCGGTGAGCCAGGGCTCGGAGAGCAACCTCGTCAAGACCACCACCGGCATCGAGACCAACCAGAAGGGCCTGCTGACCGTCAGCGAAGACGGCAGCACCACCCGCGAGGGCGTGTTTGCCGGCGGCGATGCCGTTATGGGTGCCCGTACCGTGGTCGAGGCCGTGGCCATTGCCAAGCAGGTGGCCGAATCCATGGACAAGTACATGAAGAGCCTGCCTGCAGATACGACCCCCGATCCCTACGCCGACATCCCCACCTTCCAGACCCCCACCTCAGACGTTCTGGGCAAACAGGAAGTCAAATAATGCTTTTCCCGCCCGGCTGGTCTGTCCCGCCGGGCGTTTTATTTCTCACTGGTTTCCATTTGATTTCCAATTTGTAAATTTTGCGTCCATTTATCCATCTTTACCGTTTCTTAGTTGACCCCTTTTTCCGTTTTTCGGTATACTATTCATATATCCGCATGTGTTTTGTACACTGCGGAAATATTTTCTCGAAAGGTCGGTGGACATTATTCTCAAGGCATCCATCCCCAAACTGCGGGAAAAATTATTGGAAGCGCTTCAGGCGGTGCTGCCCATCGTGGCCATCGTGCTGGTGCTCTGCTTCTCCATTGCTCCCGTCTCCCCCAGCATCCTGCTCTGCTTCCTGCTGGGCGCGGCTATGATCATTGTGGGCATCATGTTTTTTACGCTGGGTGCGGAGATGAGCATGAGCCCCATGGGCGAGCGGGTGGGCGCAATGCTCACCAAAAGCCGGAGCGTGCCGCTCATCATCGGTGTCGGCTTTCTGCTGGGCTTCCTCATCACCATCTCGGAGCCTGACTTACAGGTATTGGCCAATCAGGTGCCCTCCATCCCCAACATGACCCTCATCCTCTCAGTGGCGGCAGGCGTGGGGCTGTTCCTCGTGGTCGCCTTCCTGCGTATGCTGCTGGGCATTGCCCTGCCCAAGCTGCTGGTGGTGTTCTACGGGCTCATCTTTGTGCTGGCCGCCTTTGTGCCAAAGGAATTTCTTTCCGTGGCCTTTGATTCCGGCGGCGTGACCACCGGCCCCATCACCGTTCCATTCATCATGGCGCTGGGTGTCGGCGTGGCCGCCATCCGTTCCGACCGCCATGCCGCGGACGACAGCTTTGGTCTGGTGGCGCTCTGCTCCATCGGCCCCATTCTGGCGGTGCTCATTCTGGGCATTGCGTTCCAGGCCAGCGACAGCACCTACGTTCCGCCCATCCTGCCCAACGTCAGCGATTCTGTGGAGCTGTGGCAGCTCTTCCACGAGGGCCTGCCCACCTACATCAAGGAGATCGCCACCTCCCTGCTGCCCATCATCGCCATGTTCGGCGTGTTCCAGCTGGCGGCCCTCAGGCTCGACCGGCGGACGCTGGGCCGCATCGGCGTGGGCCTGGCCTATACTTATCTCGGTCTTGTGCTATTCCTCGCAGGCGCAAACATCGGCTTTATGCCCGCCGGTAATTATCTGGGCCAGGTGCTGGCAGGCCAGAGCTTCCGCTGGCTTCTGGTGCCCATCGGGATGCTCATCGGCTACTTCATCGTCAAGGCCGAGCCCGCCGTCTATGTGCTGAACAAGCAGGTCGAGGAAGTGACCGACGGTGCCATCTCTGCCGGCACCATGGGCGCGGCCCTCTCGGCAGGCGTTTCCCTCTCGGTGGGTCTTGCCATGGTGCGGGTGCTCACCGGCATCTCCATCCTGTGGTTCCTCATCCCGGGCTACGCCTTTGCCATCGGCATCTCCTTCGTGGTGCCCAAGCTCTACACCGCCATCGCCTTTGACGCAGGCGGCGTTGCTTCCGGCCCCATGACGGCCACCTTCCTGCTGCCGCTGGCACAGGGTGCCTGTGTGGCCGTGGGCGGCAATATCGTCACCGATGCCTTCGGCGTGGTGGCTATGGTCGCCATGACCCCCCTCATCACGGTGCAGCTCATGGGTCTGATGGCCCAGCTCAAGCAGCGCAGGGCCCGGCAGGCACAGCCTGTGTCCGCCGCCGCGCTGGCCTTTGCCGACCTGCCGGATGATGCCATCATCGAGCTGTAAGGAGGTCCTGCTGTGAATACTTTATACTGGCTCGTCACCATCACCGACCGCCACTCCACCGATGCCTTTCTGGCCCTTTACGAAGAGCACGGCATCACGGTCAGCCTGCGCACGGTGGGTGCAGGCACGGCGGTGCGGGAGACCCTTTCCACCCTGGGGCTGGAGCAGACCGAAAAGGCCGTGCTCTTTGCCATGATCACCGCCGAGACCTGGCCCGGCCTGCAAAAAGACCTGCGCCGCAAAATGCGCATCGATGTGCCGGGCACCGGCATCGCGTTCATCATCCCGGTCAGCAGCATCGGCGGCAAGCGGGCGCTGCAATTCCTGACCGAACACCAGACCTTTGCACTGAAGGAGGAAAGCACCTTGAAGGATACCCGCTATGAGCTGCTGCTCGTCATTGCCAATCAGGGCCACACCGGCTCCATCATGGACACGGCCCGCGCCGCCGGAGCTGGCGGCGGCACCGTCATCCACGCAAAGGGCACCGGCATGGAGGGTGCCGCCCACTTTATGGGGGTGGAGCTGGTCAACGAGAAGGAGTTGGTGCTCATCGTGTCCCGCACCACCCTGAAAAACCAGATCATGCAGGCCATCATGCAGGGGGCAGGCCCCAAGGCGGGAGCCATCGTGTTCTCCCTGCCCGTGACCGATACGGCGGGTCTGCGGCTGCTGGACGAGGAGTAACGGTCTCGCCCTCTCAGGCGCTTCGCGCCAGCTCCCCCAAAGGGGGAGCCCTTGGCAGCCACATCAATTTCGCTGTTCTGATGGGAAGCAACCGCATCGGGTGGATTTTCTTGAAGTTTTCCTGTATTATAAGGATAGTATGGGAGGTACTGCTATGAAATCTACTCGTCGCTGGCAGCAGCTTTTGCTGAACAGTCTGGCTATCATCCTGGGCAACGCACTGTATTCGCTGGCGGTGGCCCTGTTCCTGGAGCCCGCCGGGCTCATCACGGGCGGTGCCACCGGCATCGCGCTGGCCTTCGGGCGGCTGACGGGGCTCTCCGTCTCCGGTTTCCTCTTCCTCTTCAACATGTCCATGCTGGTGTGGGGCTGGGCGGTGCTGGGCAAGAAGTTCGCACTGAATACCCTTGCCAGCAGCGTGCTGAGCCCCGCCTTTCTGGGGCTGTTTGAGCGGCTGCTGGACGGCCGGGTGCTGACTGAGGATATCTTCCTCTGTACCATCTTCTCGGGTCTGGGCATCGGCGTTGCGCTGGGCATGGTCATCCGGGCGGGCGCTTCCACCGGCGGCATGGATATCCCCCCGCTGGTGCTGCAGAAATGGTTCCGCTGGCCGGTGTCCATCACCATGATGCTCTTTGATATCGCCATCCTGCTGGTGCAGGCGGCGTTCAGCCAGCCGGAGCAGGTGCTCTACGGCATCGTGCTGGTCATCACCCACACCATCGTCATGGACAAGATGCTGATGCTGGGCGACAGCCGCACCGAGGTCAAGATCATCAGCACCCGATCGGATGAGATCCGCACCGCCATTCTGGCTGAGATCGACCGTGGTGTGACCGTGCTCCACGGCGAGGGCGGCTACACCGGCGAGCCCAGCGAGGTGCTGCTCAGCGTCATCTCCAACCGGGAGCTGCCCCGGCTGGAAAAGCTGGTCCATTCCATCGACCCCGCCTGTTTCCTCATCGTCAGCCGCGTGACCGAAGTCAGCGGCCGGGGCTTCTCAATGGAAAAGGAATACCAGTAAATCTCCTTGACAGTGTTTCTGCTATCTGCTATATTGATGTCAGAATAACAAAGTCGATTTTGGGCTTTCGCACAGGGACCCCCCTGCCTTTTGGGGTTATCTGTACGAAGGCCCGTTTTACTACAGGAAAAAGGAGCCAACTATGAAAATCACTCAGATCCCCATGGGGACCCACAATGCCCAGCTGACCTGCTACCTGCAGGATCCCTGCACCGAAATGCCTGCTCTGGATCGCTGCCCTGCGATCCTGATCTTTCCGGGTGGAGCCTATGCCTTCTGCTCAGACCGGGAAGCCGATCCTGTAGCGCTGGCCTTCCTGAATGCAGGCTACAATGCCTTTGTGCTGCGGTACAGCGTCTCCCAGAACTGTCCGGTGGAGGAGGTCTATACCAATGCCTTTGCCGAAGCGCAGGAGGCCATGGACTACCTGCATCAGAACGCAGGTGACCTCCACATCGACCCGGAGCAGATCGCCGTGGTAGGCTTCTCTGCCGGCGGGCATCTTGCCGCCTCGGTGGGCACCATGGGCCGGGTCCGTCCCGCGGCCATGCTGCTGGGCTACGCTGTGTTCAGCGTCCCGGGCAAGGCGTTGGGCATGGAGCTGCCGGACCTGCTGCAGCAGGTGGATGACCAGACTCCCCCTGCCTTCCTTTTTGCCACTCAGGGCGACCATCTGGTGCCCGCCACACAGTCCCTGCAGTTTGCCACCCTGTTGGCAGAGCGGAAGATCCCCTATGAGATGCATATCTTTGCTTACGGCGACCACGGCTTCTCCACCGGCAGCCGCCACATCGCCAATCCCCAAAACCCGGAAAACCCGGAAACCGCAGTGTGGCAGGGCATGGCACTGGGCTTCCTGAACCACATCTTCAACCACGACGTGCTGGTGCCCGCCCCGGAGGAAATCAAGGAATTCTGTCTTGATATGAAGATCGGCACCCTGCTGGACACTCCTCAGTCCGCTGCCCTGATCCAGCAGCTGCTGCCGGAGCTGACCCAATATGTGCAGCAGGAGCCCGGCTCCCGGGGCATTTCGGTGAACGATCTGCAATTCTACAGCAACAAAATGTTCGATGAAGAAAAGCTGGCCGCACTGAACGAAGCTCTGGTAAAACTGAATTGAGGTAACACCACATGGAACGCTCTGAACTTCTTGCGCGGCTGAGATTTGCACCGCCGGAGGCCTGCCGGGTGCGGGTCATCATTGATACCGATGCAAAAAACGAAGGCGATGATGACTTTGCCATCCTGCACCATCTGCTCACTCCGCAATTTGATGTGCGTGGTATCTGTGCCACCCATTTCGAGGTCAAAACCACCCAAAGGGGTCTGCCGCCCCACAGCATGGAACGCAGTTACCAGGAGATATGCCGCCTGCTGAACGCCGCACACATCGACGATGTTCCTGTTCTTCATGGTTGTACTGCCCCTCTCGCCTCCCCGGAGGATGCTCCCGACTGTGAAGCTGTCGAGTTTCTGATCCAGGAGGCTCTGCGGGATGACCCGGCTCCCCTGTACATTGCGGCCCAGGGCGCTATGACAAACATTGCCGCCGCCCTGAACCGTGCCCCGGAGATCGCGTCCCGCATGACGGTGCTCTGGAACGGCGGCGGCCCCTATCCCGCCGGACGACCGGAATTCAATGTTCAGCAAGACCCCATCGCCTGCCGTGTCCTGTTGGACAGCGCTGTCACGGTCTGGCAGATCCCACAGGATGTCTACGCCAGATTCGAGGTATCCCTTTCCGAATTGGCGCTTCGGGTACGGCCCTGCGGCGAAGTGGGAGCCTATCTATTTCAGCAGCTGATGGACGAGTACCCCTCCGAATACGATCCCCGCTTTCCTCTGCGCACCGGGGGCAATTGGACTTTGGGTGACAACACTACCGCCGCTGTCCTGCTGGAGAATGGACTCCGGGGGCATTGGACACTCCGCCCGGCCCCTGTGCTCCTGCCCAACCTGACCTATGCTGAAGCTTCCGACCGTAAAACCATCCGTGTCTATCACGATCTGGATGTTCGTTTTGCACTGGAAGATTTTTATGCCAAGCTGGCGCTGTGCTACCCCAGATAAGGATCATACAAAACAACAGCCCCCTCAGGCCCATAAGCCTGAGGGGGCTGTTGTTCTGTAATTCAGCTGTTACAGCAGCGGTGCAATGACCTTGAGCAGCATTCCGGTGGCACGGAGCAGATAATGCTTCTGCCAGATGCTGGCCGAGGTATTTTCCACCGCGCGGCACTGCTCCAAGGTGTGCTGGAAATCCTGCTCGATGTCCCGGATGCAGGGGGCATCCACCATCCAGACGGCATCCTCAAAGTGATGGTACAGGCTGCGGTAGTCCAGATTGATGGTGCCCACCACTGCTTCCCTGCCGTCCACTACGAATACCTTGGCATGGACAAAGCCGGGGCTCCACTCGCTGATCTTCACGCCCGAGTCCAGCAGGGCTGAATAGTGGCTCCTTGCCAGTGCGTAGGGGAACTGCTTGTCCGGCTTTCCGGGCAGGATCAGGTGGACATCCACGCCCCGTTCAGCGGCAAATTTCAGGGCGGTCTCCAGTTCGCCGTCCAGAATAAGGTAGGGGGTCATAATGTGGATGTAATCCCTGGCCCGGTTGAGCAGGTCGATATAGACCATCTCGCCCACCCGCTCGCCGTCCAGCGGGCAGTCCCCGTAAGGAGCCGCCACGCCCTTTGCTTTTTCCGGCACCGGAATGGGCCGGGTCAGGAACTGCTCATATTCCGGCTCCTTCAGGATGCCCCACATCTGCAGAAACTGAGCCGTCAGCGAACGGACTGCCTCGCCCTCCAGCATCACGGCGGCATCCTTCCAACGGCCATGCTTCTGGATGTGGTTGATGTACTCATCGGCAAGATTCACACCGCCGGTAAAACCGACCCGCCCGTCAATCACAAGAATTTTCCGGTGGTCGCGGTAATTATAGTGGGTGGAGACGAACGGCTGCACCGGGCTGAACACCTTGCACTGGATGTTCAGCTTCTCCAGCAGCCGGGGGTAGTTGCGGGGCAGGGTGGAGAACTCACAGGTGCCGTCGTACATCACCCGGACATCCACGCCCTGCAGCGCCTTGCGGGCCAGCACTTCCAGGATCTTGCCCCACATCAGGCCCTCGTCGATGATGAAATACTCCACAAAGATATATTCTTCTGCCGTTTCCAGCTGGCGCAGCAGTTCCTCAAACTTTGCCTCACCGCCGGGGAAGTAGGTCATGGCGGTGTTCTGGTACACCGGAAAGCCGCCGCCCCGCCCATACAGGTACTTTGCCAGCGAGGCTGCGCCGGGTTCAAGCGCTTTCAGCTGTTCCACGGCCTTTTGGCTCTGCGGCAGCCAGCCGCGCAGCTGGTCCTCCAGCTCCAGCAGCCGTTTGCGCAGGATGTTGTGCCCGAAATTGCTCTTGACATAGAAGAACATCGGAATGCCCACCACCGGCGCAATGGCAACCACCACCATCCAGGTGATCTTGGCGCTGTTGTCCATCTTGCTGTTGAGCAGGTAGATGACCATGGCCGATGTAACGACCACGCTGCCGCCGAAGTAATGGGGCCACAGGTTGCCGAACCACCGGAAGATGCTGAACAGCAGCCCCACCTGCAGCAGCAGGAGGATCAGCACCAGGCCAAAGCGGCTGAAGATGGCGTGGATCACACCCTTCTGCCCCTTTCTCAGCAGCCGCAGGCCGCCGTCCTCAAACTGATGAACATAGCCCTTGACGTTCTGTTTCAGTTTCTCTGTTTTCATGTTCCGCCTTTCTTATTTCCGCCGCAGGGTCACCGCATAGGAGTCCTGTGCCGCGTGGCAGCGCTCCACCAGCTCCTTGGGCTGGGCGCAGACCCCGTGGTCATGCCACGGGTCATTGAACCAGTAGTTTTCCTCATCGTAGCCCACCAGCAGCAGGCAGTGCTCGTGGCACTTCCAGGCAAAGTCGGTGCCATCGGCCAGCAGCCAGTGATCCCGCTCCTCGGGCACCGGGGTAAAATCCAGCGTTGCCCAGAACACCACCGGCATTCCCTCGTCAATGAACCGGCACAGCTGCGCCGCAGTCTCACCGCTCACATCCAGCACCTCGAACCGGTCTGCCGCGCCCTCGTGCGCCAGCGCGCTCTGCAAGGCCTGCACGATGCAGGGGGCATAGCAGCCGTACCCGGTGTGGTCGTGGGGGTCGCCGGGGTAGACGAACATCGGGTCAGGCCCGTAGAGCCTGCCCTCCTGTTCCCAGTAGGGGGCGTGGGGCAGGTCGCGCTCAATGAACACATCCGGGTCAATGGGGATGCCCACAGCCTGCAGCAGCATCACGCTGCTGATGCTCTCGCAGCCATTCACCCAGCGGGCAGTCTGGTCGATATACGGGGCCGGAACGATCTTTTTCATCAATTTTCCTCTTACTCTGTCAAAAACAGTGGATTTGTGATATCATAAGCAGTGAGAAACAAGGGTGTTCCCCAACAATATACCTATTATAGCTTATTCTGACCGATTTTTCTACCGGAATCGGCAGGCGGGAGGATTTTGGGACATGAACAATCTGATCATCGGCATCGCAGGCGGCTCGGGCAGCGGCAAAACCACGCTGGCTTACCGGCTCAAGGAGCGGTTCGGGGAGGACGAGGTGCGTCTGATCTCCCACGACAGCTACTACAAGCGCCACGATGAACTGCCTTTTTCAGAGCGCTGCAAGCTGAACTATGACCACCCGGACGCGTTCGACAACGACCTGCTCATCCAGCACCTGAAGGAGCTGAAGGCGGGCCGCGCCATCGACTGCCCCGTGTACGATTACGCCAACCTCAACCGCAGCAGCGAGGTGCAGCATATCGAGCCCGCCCCCGTCCTCATCGTGGAGGGCATTCTGCCCCTGGCTGAGCCGGAGCTGTGCAGCCTGTTCGATTACAAGATCTACGTGGACACCGACGCGGACGAGCGGATCCTCCGCCGCATCCTGCGGGATGTCAAGGAGCGGGGCCGCTCTCTGGACAGCGTCATCGCCCAGTACCGCGCCACTGTCAAACCCATGCACGAGGCTTTTGTGGAGCCCAGCAAGCGCAACGCCGATATCATCATTCCCAATGGTGGCGAGAACGGCCCCGCCATCGAGATGCTGGCCCACCATATCCGCAGCCTGATCCAGAAGGCAAATCTGCGCTGAACTTTCACCGCAGTTCCGTATGATACCAAAAAAGGGGTGGTTCCCGACCGGGAACCACCCCTTTTTATGATTCTGCGGATCCTGCTCAGACCTTGCAGCTCTCACCGCTGCAATGGTCACAGTCTTCTTCCAGCTTACCCACAATGGGTTCAGGATCAATGCCCTGACGGCGGTAGTAGTCAGACAGGGCAGCCTTCACGGCCTGCTCTGCCAGAACGGAGCAGTGCACCTTGATGGGGGGCAGACCTTCCAGAGCTTCCACAACGGCCTTGTTGGTCAGCTTCAGGGCCTCGTCAATGGTCTTGCCCTTGATGAGGTCGGTGGCCATACTGCTGGTGGCAATGGCGGCACCGCAGCCAAAGGTCAGGAACTTGACATCAACGATCACGTTGTTCTCGATCTTCAGGTACATGCGCATGATATCGCCGCACTTGG
>ERZ772893.3537-NODE-3537-length-10889-cov-2.984032_pt1 | contig 10889 bp, 6 predicted proteins | sample MGYA00511482_ERZ772893 | MGnify/ENA primary metagenome ERZ772893 (study PRJEB29015, sample SAMEA2737687) | human gut metagenome | biome: human gut; feature: human-associated habitat; material: faeces | place: China | collected 2012 ...
CGGCGACGAGGACAACGGCCAGACCTCGGCGTGGTATGTCTTCTCGGCTCTCGGGTTCTATCCCGTCTGCCCGGGCGCCGACGAATACGCCGTCGGCTCGCCCCTCTTCCGCAAGGCGACGATCCATCTGGAAAACGACCGCGAAATCATTGTCGATGCTCCCGGCAACTCCGCCGCGAACCGCTACATCCGTCGCATGACACTCGACGGAAAAGCCCTCGAACGGCCGTTCCTCAGCTGGTCGGCGATGAAAGAGGGTGCGACCGTTCATTTCGATATGACGGATATGCGGGCGGATGAATGATTTTGTCGCAGTCGGAAATATCTGAATGGGAAAGCCCGTGTATTCTCGGATACGCGGGCTTTTTTTCGGATATTCGGATTTATACACGTATTTGATGTCAGGTTATATTTTCATGCAATACATAAATAACCTCAAAAAAAGCGACTTCATCGTAATATTGAAGTCGCCGATATACAATCCGAAATCACAGCAGGATCGAAAACGGTTGGATATAGCCTATGAACGGTTTCTTATACGGATAAGCAAACTTGCAGGAGGTAAGAGGACTCCTGTCGAGAAGTTGCGTATCCTTACGCATTTGCACGAATTGATCGATTTGGTCCGAATAAATATGGCCGACAGGGCTTCTGTTCGTTATCACTATGCCCAATCAGCCTGTTCCATCCTGAATTTCGAGAAACGGGCGATTCTGCTTCAACTGAAATATCCCGGCATGAGCGAAGGGGCCGCCGTCCGCAAAGCTCCGTTCCGAATGTCGAAAAAATATACGCCTACCGATCTGATGGAGATCATCACGTCGTTGCACGCCATCGGATTCTTCTGCCTGCCCGACGGCTCCCCGGCCTCTCTTACCGACCTGACGAAAGAGTTCGAAACTTTGTGCGGCATCAAGTTCCGAAATCCCGAGACCTGCCGCTGGGCTGTGCTGAACCGCAAGAACAAACTTACCCATATCATCGACACGCTGCGTCGAACGCTGCTTGAATTGAGCGTCAAGTAATGCGAAACGGCCATAACCGGCCCGTAGAGGACGATCGTTTCGTTTTGCCTCGACCGTTCCTATCTTGCCGGCAAAAACGTCATGCAGCAGGAAGATGATTTGAGAGCTTTGGAGGGTATTATCCGGTTCATACGTGCGGTGAGCTGTCTGTTTCTTCTTTTGAACGTCTATTGGTTTTGTTACGAGTGGTTCTCGACGCACGGTCTGACCCATCCGGCAGCCGACCGGATTTTGCTCGGCTTCCAGCGCACGACAGCGCTGTTTTCCTATTCCGCCACGACCAAACTCTGCGCATTCGCACTCCTTGCGCTGAGCTGCTACGGCACGAAAAGCGTCCGCGACGAAAACATATCCCGCACACATATTGCAGTTGCCGGAGCTGTCGGGTTGCTTCTCTTCTTTTTCAACGATTTCCTGCGTTTTCTGCCTGTCGGCTGCGGCATTCGTGCTTGGAGCTATGCGCTCACGCTTCTTGCCGGTTATCTGTGTCTGCTGGCTGCCGGCGTATGGCTCGGCAGGTTGATGAACCGGCATCTGGCCGACGACCCGTTCAACAACGAGAACGAGAGTTTCGAACAGGAGAACCGCTACCTCTCCAATGAGTACTCGGTCAATTTGCCGACACGATACTATTTCCACGGACGGTGGCGGCGCGGTTGGATCAACGTCGTCAATCCGTTCCGTGCGACGATGGTGCTCGGAACGCCCGGCTCGGGAAAATCTTATGCTGTGGTAAACAGTTATATCAGGCAACATATCGAGAAAGGGTTCTCGATGTATATCTACGACTTCAAGTTCGACGATTTGTCTCGGATCGCCTACAACCACCTGCTCCGGCATCTGGATGCCTATGAGGTCCGGCCCCTGTTCTGCGTCATCAACTTCGACAATCCCCGCAAGTCGAACCGCTGCAATCCTATCGCACCCGAAGCCATGACCGACATATCGGATGCCTACGAATCGGCCTATACCATCATGCTCAACCTGAATAAGACATGGATTCAGAAGCAGGGCGACTTCTTCGTCGATTCGCCGATTATCCTGCTGGCGGCAATTATCTGGTATCTGAAAATCTACGACGGCGGCCGATACTGTACCTTTCCGCATGCCGTCGAGTTTCTGAACAAACCCTACGAAAAAATCTTCCCGATTCTGACCTCCTATCCCGAACTGGAAAACTACCTTTCCCCCTTCATGGACGCATGGAAAGGAGGCGCGCAGGACCAGTTGCAGGGACAGATCGCCTCGGCGAAGATACCGCTTTCGCGCATGATTTCGCCGCAGCTCTACTGGGTCATGTCGGGCGACGATTTCACGCTCGACATCAACAACCCCGAAGACCCGAAGATCCTGTGCGTGGGTAACAACCCCGACCGGCAGAACATCTACTCGGCGGCGCTGGGGCTGTATAACTCCCGCATCGTGCGGCTGATAAACAAGAAAGGCAGACTCAAATCGTCGGTCATCATCGACGAGCTGCCGACCATCTACTTCCGCGGCTTGGATAACCTGATCGCCACGGCCCGTAGCAACAAGGTTGCGGTCTGCCTCGGCTTTCAGGATTTCTCGCAGCTGGAGCGCGACTACGGGGACAAGGAGGCCAAAGTAATTCAGAATACAATCGGCAATATCTTCTCGGGGCAGGTCGTGGGCGAAACCTCGAAAACGCTCTCCGACCGCTTCGGAAAAATTGTCCAAATGCGGCAGTCGCACTCGGTGTCGAACGACAGCGTGACGACTTCGACCAACACCCAGCTGGACGCGCTGATTCCTCCTTCGAAGATCGCCAATCTCACGCAAGGCATGTTCGTCGGAGCCGTGTCGGACAACTTCGACGAGCGTATCGAGCAGAAGATTTTCCATTCTGAAATCGTGATCGACAATGCAAAAGTCAAGGCAGAGGAGGCAGCTTATGTCCCGATCCCCGAAATGACCTCTTTCGTCGATGATACCGGCCAGGACTGCATGGACGAAATCATACAGGAGAACTATTACCGGATCAAATCCGACGTAGAGCGAATCGTCGCAACAGAGATCGCACGCATCGAAGCCGACCCGGAACTGTCGAAACTGTTGCCTAAGAAAAAATAAAGCAGTATCTTTGCAGTGCCTTACAGGCCGAAAGGTCAACTGGGCCTATGAAAAAAGATAGTGCGGAATCCCGGGGTTCGTACTTTTAACTTACAAATCGATAAAGTATGATAAAGAAATTTATCCGAAATTGAGGTTGCATAGTCGTAGGGGTTTTCCTAAACGTCTGTGCGAGCCTCTGGCTCCCATTATGAGCCGCTATACTTGTCGGAGTGGTTTGGACTTTGGCAAGTGAAAGATGGAGAATCTAAAAATCCAAAAAAAGATGGTGTTCGTGGTGCCAACCCTCCACGATCCTTTTTATCCGAATCCGACCCGCAAGGTCGGATTTTTTGTTCCCGGTCGGTCGTCGAACGGCCCTTGACGGCCCGGAGCGGCCGGCAGAAACAAGCTGGCAGACAGTCATCTATATTCGCGGCATAAACCATTGTTTCACTAAAACAATTCTATTATGTCCGACGAAAAACAGATCCCGGGACAGGCCCCCGAACAGGCCGATCCCAAGTACAAGGAGACGCTTCTGCTCTACGACGAGAACAACCATGCCGTGCAGGCGGTTTCCGATCTCAAACACTCCGGCAACGACTATCAGGTCGTCACCACACAACCCCTCAGCGAAAACAAGCCGGCATTCTTCCATCTCAAAGATAGCTCTGCCGCAGCTGCTTTCATCGCCGGCTTCAAGTCGCAGAAGGACAAGGATAACTTCCGGTTTCTGCGGGTGGCCGCCGATAAGGTCGGCGAGGTCGTGCAGGCTCTGCACAACCTGACGAACAACCCGAAGGACGAAGCAGGCCTGAAAACCCTGCGGGAGCATACCGTCACGTCCTACCAGCTTGACAAGGTAAAGTTCGACACTCCCGACCTGCATCTTCAGGAGTTGCAGCAGATGGGCATCGTCGTCTCGCCGCAGGAGTTGGAGGCGATGAAGCTCGGCCTGCCGACCAAAGAGATCCACGACCTGAACTTCAAGCTCGGCAACATGTCCGTCGTCGGGCAGTTTGCCCTAAGCCCGTATAGGGACCAAAACAACGAGGTGCAGATCGGGCTTCAGAGCGTACTGGCCCGTCCCGAATATGAGCGGGAGGAGTACAAGATGGTCTTCTCGACCAGCGATAAGGAAACGCTCGCTGCGGGCCGGACACTCGACCGTCTCGTCGAACTGCCGAATCCCCACACGGGCGAGAAAGCGTGGTGCCATGTCGGTCTGAACCGTGCCACGAACCGCTTCGTCACCGTGCCGCACCGCGAGGTCAACGACATCAACTACTTCAACGGCGTGCGTCTGACCGATGCGCAGAAAGAGATCGCCATGACCGGCGGCCGTTTTCGAGTCGAGGACTGCCAGGCGCGCAACATAAACGACCTGACTTATTCCGGTACAGTACAATTCGATGTCTTCTCTCGGGAATATCGTATGACCGACTATACGTACAGCCGCCCCTACATTCCCCAGTCGCTCGACAAGCAGCTCGACGACCGCCAGCGCAAGGAGCTGATGGGGCCCAACGGTCTGGACTGCTCGAAAGAGAAAGAACGCCCGATTCTCGGCAAGAACGGCAAGCCCTATTCGTGCATTCTGCGCATCGACCCGAAATCCAACGGCGTGGTCTATGACTTCTCCAACCAGCGTCGTCAGGAGCAGGAACAGCAGCAGAGCAATCGGCAGGCACAGGACGACGAGCCGAAGCAGAGCCGCGGCCGCAAACGATAATGTCGGCCGGAAATGGAACGATACGATGAACCGAGGTTTCATCAGCGGCTCAAACGGTTCCTGCGCGAACGGCATCCGCATCGGCAGTTCCGCGAGACGACGATTATCAAACGAAGCCGCCTCGCATACGAAGTCTATGCTAACCGTATTCGCGATGGATGCTCTGCGGAAATCGCTCTGCGCAAGGCCGACGAACGACTCTTTCGCGGCTTGCTCTTCTCTCCGTTCGATACCATCCATCTGATTCTCGCGACCGATTATCCCGAACTGGGCAGACGGCAGCGATACGAGCTGACAATCCGCATGTTGAAACTGTTCGCACCGCTATTCAGCCAATATCGGCTCGGAGACGACTATGCCGAGCGAGAGGCGTTTCAGAAATTGAAACGAGCGCTTCGGGAGCGAATCCGTCAATGGATGCTCGAAAACGGAATCAAGGAATAAACGCACATAAGCGCAATTCAATCATTCAAAAATCTTTCAAATCATGAAAAAACACATTTTTGCCGCAGTGGCTGTGGCCGCTGCACTCTTCACCGCCTGCAACAAGGACAATGAGCCTATCGTTCCGACGCCCGTTGATATCGACGGCTCGAATGTCTGCATCACGCTGGCCGACGATGCCCCGACCCGCGCGTTCTTCGACGCGACGGCCTCGGCCGAGGCGTGGGAGAAAACGCTCTCGTCGCTTTCGGTCTTCGCCTTCGACGATGCCGGTGCGCTGATCGTCCGCCGCGACTTCACAGCCTCGGAGCTGATAGCCAAATCGGCGACCTTCTCGCTGCCGAAATCCGCCGCCGGCACGTCGTGCTCGTTCTATGCCGTAGCCAACATCGACGCTTCGACAGCCAAGACCGAGGCAGCCCTCACGGCTCTGGTGGAGAATGCTGCCGCAGCATACAACGGCACTTTCGCCGAGGTTTCAACCAAGGCTCTGCGTCCGGGCGGCTTCGTCATGTCGGGTATGAAGACGCAGACCGTCGGTGCCGTGAACTCCATGACCAACGTGGGCATCACCCTCAAACGCACCGTCGCGAAGGTCGCGCTGCAAACCTCTGTCGATGCGTCGTTCACCCAGAAGTACGGCGGCACGCTCACGATCAACTCCGTGAAGCTCTCGAAAGCAGCCTCGCAGTCGCTCGTCGTGGCAGGTGCCGTACCCTCGACCGGTGCGATGACTTTTACCCATACGCAGACACCCGCCATAGCCTCGGGGAAATACAACAGCCTGTTCTATATCTATGAGAACGGAGCCCTGACTGCCGGCAACCGCGTGCTGCTTGAAATCAACGCCACTTACGACATGGACGGCAATGCCGCGACTGCGGACGACCGCTCGGAGGTAACGTACAGCGTCGAGCTCGCAGGCAAGGCTGCCGGCGAGATTCTGCGCAACGGCTACTACCGCATCGCTGCCAACATCACGGGCCTCGTAGGTCAGGAGTGCGCCGTGTCAGTCACCGTCGCCGACTGGGAGACGCCCATCACGCAGACCGTCGAGCTGGGTGCCTGATCCACCTTTCGAATCCGCCGCTTCCGTCTTCGGGCGGAGGCGGCTTTTTCTTAAAGACCCCGAAACCATGAAATCCCGTTTTTTGATATTCGCACTGCTTGCCCTCTGCTGCGTTTTGGGCGGCTGTATCTACGATAACGAGCCGGAGTGCTGTCCGTCGGAGAAGGTCGCAGTCGAGATCCGCATCGCGCCCGAAATTCCGAACCATGTCACCCGCTCGACGGATGAAAATACCATCCACGATCTGAACTTCCATCTCTGCGACAAGACCGGAAGCGTTGTTCTGCATCGCTATCAGGCTGCCGCGACTCTCCGCTTCGAGTGCCTGCCGGGCGACTATACGCTCTATGTCGTCGCCAACGCCCATACGGATATGGGGAATATGCCAGCCGAAATACCGGAGACCTATACCGTGCCGACCCCATCCGAAAACGACGACCTCGTTATGACCGCCATGCTGCCGATTACGATTCCGGCCGAAGCCGGAACGGTGCTGCTCCCTGCGCTGCAAGTCCGCCGCGCCGTCGCGCGGGTCGATTACGACATTACGGTCGACGAATCGGTGTCGGACATCGAAATCCGCTCCGTGCAGGCGATGAACCTGCCGACCCATTACCGACCCTTCGTCGAGGGGTTCCGCCCGAGCGATTTCCTCGATCGTGAGCTTGTGGCGGCTGCCGAGGACGGCTCTTCCGTGCAGGGTTCGTTCTACATGCTTCCTTGCTGTCAGGGCGTGCGCTCGTCGATTACCTCACCCGAAGAGAAGAATCCCGACAATGCTCCCGACGATGCCGCCTGCCTGCATATCCGCGCCGTGCGCGGAGGCAAGGTCCTCGACTACTACGTCTATCTGGGCGAGAATGACACCTCGGACTTCAACGTCCGGCCCAATACCGTGCACACGCTTCATATCCGCATCTTGGGCGACAACGACCTGAGGCTGCGGCAGTATGCCGTCGAGGTGGCGATGACGACCCGCAGCACGTCGCAGGACGGGTTCATGTCGGAGGGTCTCGACGGAGCACTCTACGTCCGGCTGAGCGGCCATTACGAAGATATGCAGGTGCGGGGCATCCTCTCGCTCGACAAGGGCGATGCTGCGTATTGTCGGTTTTGCGGCGACCGGTATGTCGTACCGCAAGAATACGACTTCGCAGCCGGCACATGGAGCGGTGCGATGACCTATGTCCCCGAGACCTTCACCCGCGATAATGCGCAGCTGCAATTCACGCTGACCGTTTACGACAAATACGGCGAGGTCGGACGATATGAGTTCGAGTATGCTTTCGCCTATGTCATGCGGGTCTATCGTGTCTGGCATAACGGCCCGCGGAGCGTATTCGGCCGCATCGGATCGGAAGATGCTCTGGGTATCGTCGAATACGAAACCCTGACAGCGATCTACGATGCGGTCTACTGCACGGCCGAGGGGTGTACGCTCGTTGCCGAGCCGAACGACGGGTATGCCGTCGACTGCTGGTGCGGCCATCCGGAGCATCAAGGCGAGCTTTCCTACGAGCCGACTTTCCATTACGACCCCGCTCGGATGCAGCAGACAGATACGGTATACCTGTTTTTCACGTCCACGGCACCCGGCATGGAGACGACTTTTGCGATGGACCGGACCGAACTGTCGGCCTACGACCGTGCCATTTTGGATTTCACAGTCGCACAGCCCGGTTACGACGGGACATATACGGTGAAAATCGAGGGGCAGCCGACTTTCTTTCGCGAGCGGTACATGGACCAGCGGCCGGTGACGGAGTTCACGCTTCCGGGCAACGGCTCCTACTGGCTGCGAGTGCGTCCCGAGGCCGTCGGAGAGAATCCCTTCGTCGTGACGGTCACCGATGAGAACGGCAACAGCCGCAGTATCCGCTCGTCGCTTCTGGGGATTAAGACTGTGTCGTACTTCTCGCTCACGGTCAGCAAGGCTCCGGGGACGGGGCTCGACATCGTGGTCGAATGCACCGATCCCGTACTCTCCGATCTGACGCTTACGATCAGGACGAACATACGGATTACAGGCCGGACCGGTGCGACCGTCACCCGCACCTGCGAGACGGCTGTGACGCTGGAAGCCGGCACCATGAAGGGGCGCGAAACGCACGTACTCGACCTCTCGGCCGGAGATACGTTCACAATACTCGGCTCCGAGATGATATTCGCACGCACGACATCGGACAACGGCATGGTCGAATATCGCAATTCTAACTAATTCCGAATAAATCATGAAAAATTACTTGTTGTTATGCGCCCTGTCGATCATCGCATTATGCGGAGGACTGTGGGCCTGCTCATATGAAGACGAACCGGACATGAATCACCCTGGGAAAATACAGGTTACACTGACCGTATCCTCCGGGGCGAAGACCGGCATAACCCGCTCGACGGACGAAAATACGATCCGCGATCTGAACTTCCACCTTTGCGACAAAGCCGGAAGCGTTGTTCTGCATCGCTATCAGACTGCCGCAACACTGCATTTCGAGTGCCTGCCGGGCGACTATACGCTTTACGTCGTCGCTAACATGCACGAGGATATGGGTGATCTTTCGCAGGCCCAGCTGATGGCCTATGCTGTCCCCCATAAGACCGACTATGAGGACTTGCCGATGACAGGGCTCCTCGAAATCTCGATACTCGCTTCGCAGGGCGCAACCGTCCAGCTTCCGACCTTGGAGGTGCGGCGTCAGGTCGCGAAAGTGGCCTATAACATTGCCGTCATTCCCGCCGACATCGAGCTGCACTCGGTGCGCATCTGCTCCGTCCCGAGATCGGCCGGACTCTTCGTCGGGGAGGATGCACCGTCCCGACAGGACGCCAACTACACGAATACATCCGAGGTCGCCGTTTCCGGCCGCGAAGCATCCGGCGTCTGTTATCTGCTGCCCAATCCGCAGGGTACGGTGGGTACCATCACCGACCAGCGGCAGAAGAACGCCGACAATGCCCCGACCCATGCTTCGTACCTTCTGATTCAAGCCACGCGCGGCGAGCGGGTGCTGACCTATCGGGTCTACCTGGGCGAGAATAACACTACGAACTTCGACGTGCGGAGAAATACCTTCCACACGCTGAACATCACGATTCGCGGCGACGATGAAATCGACACACGCATGAGCGGCTATACCGTCAGCGTATGGGACGACTTGGAGGATGGCGGCGGCAACGGTTATTGCATCGCCGATTCGCCGAAGCATCTCTACGTCAGGGTCGAAAGCAGCGGCGATGCTCCGGCTCTCTCCTATACCGTCGATGTCGCAACGGGCGACGGCAATGCGTTATCCATCGGCGGCAAGAATTACAAAGATGCCGTATATGCTGTCAGCAGCTGCAACGGCACGAACAGTTATTCGCTGGACTATGCGCCGACGGTTTTCAGCAGCCTGAACGACAAGCTCCGCTATGCGGTTACCGTCCGGGATGAATACGGGTTCTGCCAAAAGTTCGAGTTCACACGCACCTTTACCAATCTCCTCCGGATAAAAGTCCTCGGCGGCGGCTCCGTTACCGTGTCATCGGCTCTCCATACAACCGATACGGTGGACAGCAAAATCATACTGGGCAGCTCCTGCTCGTTACGAACTACGGCATCCGTCGGTTGCGTATTCGAGGGCTGGTACTCCGACGAAGCCTGCACGACGCAGGTATCGACCTCTACCGTGTACAGTTATACGGCCAAATCCCGGTCGCAGACCCTCTATGCCAAGTTCGTCATGGCCGAGCATACGCCGCTCGATACCAACGGCACGGCCAACTGCTACATCGCACCGAAGAAACTTACCCGTTATTCGTTCGACGCCACGGTCATGGGCAAAGGCGACTGGTCGACGAACATTCAGCCCAAGAAACTCTCCGGCACGACGGCCAAAGTCATCTGGGAAACCGAAGCCCATAACGAATACGAGAGCGTCGTGCGGTATGCGTTCTACGAAAAGGGCCGCATCTACTTCTCGACAGGCTCCAAATACGGCAATGCCCTGATCGGGTTGTTCGACGCTTCGGGTGCCTGCATCTGGTCATGGCATATCTGGGCCGTCGACTACGATCCCGAAGCCTCTGTCGAAACATACGGTTCAGGTATAAAGTTCATGAACCGCAATCTCGGTGTGTTGTCGAAAAGCATGACCGAACGCGGTTTGTACTATCAGTGGGGACGCAAAGATCCGTTCATCTATCCTGCGGCTCCGAATACTCCCGAGACACCCGCTGCGACTTATAATCTGGATGGTTATCCGTTCGAAATCCGCGGAAACACAAGTGATTATTGTCCGGCATCAAATTACACGATCGACTGGGCGACAGCACATCCGACAACGATTCTGGTAAGACCGTTTAAAGGAACTGTCTATCTCTATTCCTGGCTCTATGCGACAAATCCGAATCTCTGGGGCAATGCTACGAGCGGTTCTATTGCTTCAGCCAAGAGCAAGAAGTCTATCTACGACCCTTGTCCTCCGGGTTGGAGAGTGCCCGATCGTGAGGCATGGGACGCCGCGACATTCAAGGATTGTAATCGGAAACTGACCTACGGTACGGATAT
>ERZ772893.3538-NODE-3538-length-10886-cov-8.828086_pt1 | contig 10886 bp, 8 predicted proteins | sample MGYA00511482_ERZ772893 | MGnify/ENA primary metagenome ERZ772893 (study PRJEB29015, sample SAMEA2737687) | human gut metagenome | biome: human gut; feature: human-associated habitat; material: faeces | place: China | collected 2012 ...
ACAAAACGGGAGTCAAAATGAAAACGGTTTCGTAATTGTTCATAAAACGCTGTTTTGTATTGTTATTACTAAATATTTTTGCGGTGCAAAGGTAGGGACTTTTTTTTATTCTGCAAACAAATCCCTATCTTTTTAATCTATATCTGCTTATAACAAGCATTTAGAACTTATCAAGGTTTCATTTTTTCAGATGGACATTGCGATAATTGTTCTTCAACTGGTTCGAATGAGGGTTATGGCAATCCAGACAGCTCATTCCTTCATACAATCCGGTCGGCGTCTTATCGTCTTCGGAACCGACTTCACGACGATTATTAGGTGCATGGCATTGCATACAGAGCCACGCATTCGGATCATCCGAAACTTTCACGACTGAGTCTTTATCAAACATCGTAGTTTGATATAATTTATCAGATGGCAAATGTCGTTTTTCCGAACGCATATACAAAGCAGTAGCAGGAGACCTCGTATCTGTCAAAGAGACAGCACGCTCTTTCTCATTCTTTGCGACATATGGTTTATTCTGAGGTTGCTCGGCATGTACCTGATGGCAAGCCAGACAAGTCATAGCCGGACGATCTGCCTGCGAAGCATTTTTCAGATGCCAATCTTCAGCCTTTCCTTCCAAGGACATCAAATCATGAATCGTCCCGTCATAATGCATACCATGACAACGAAAGCAATCCCAGTAAGGCTTCTCCATCCGGTTATGCTCGACATCCATAAAAATATCCTTATAGGTAGTCGAATGTGCCCCTGATTCCCAAGCAGCCTGTTCTGCCTGATGACAAACAGCACAACGGTCAGCAACAGCCAACACCTGCTCTTCATTCAGACTGACATCTTCATTCGTCTGTTTTTTAGTAAAATGACTATATATCATACCCGTCTTTTCAGCAAGCCCTTTTATGCCGCCACTCAAAGCCGTTCCATGACAGTCCACGCAACGAACATCCGAATGAGCGGAACTTTTCCATAACTGACAAGCGGACGTCACTTCATGACACTGAGCACAAGTCAGATCCGGATCCAAAGAAACATATACTTTATAACCGGCAAGCCCCGCTATAATTCCTCCTGCCATAACCAGCCCTATCCAATAACGTGTTTTCATGCTTGACCTCCTTCCGTCCATTGTTTAACTATATGTTCACCTGTCCGAAACGCCAACGCCATAATGGTTAGCACTGGATTAAAGCCTCCGTTATTCACCAACACACTACCATCCGCTATATACAAATTATCCAGATCATGAACCCTGCAATATTTATCTACTACAGAAGTGGCCGGATCATTCCCCATACGGCAAGTACCAGCCTGATGCTGTCCACCGGTCTGCCCATGTCCACTCCCTTGTTTCCAAACCAACTTCGCCCCTGCTTCCCTCAATATCTCCTCCGCCCTGGCAGAAAGAAACTCCACATGCTTCTGATCGATCGGATGACGTGCCCCAGATATGGCAACCACAGGAATCCCCCAAAAGTCTTTCACCGTATCATCAACCGTTACACGCATATCAAAATTCGGAATTTCTTGAATTGGCCCCTGAAAACACTCGACACGATAATAATTTTCTCGCTGATATTTTTTATGTTCCAATCCCCAACGAGGATATTCAGGAGGTCGATTGCTCGAAAAAGCATATGGCATCTGATAAAATTCATTTGCTAAAATCCCCCCTCCAACAATACCATCATTATGATGACTGTAATCCATTATTGCAACCGTTGCCCCAGGCCCTTGTAAATCCATGATATCAAAATCAAACAGCCCTTTGGCACCGCAATAGGCATGTCCCTGCAAATTACGCCCCACCCAATCATTATTGTTACCAATACCATTTGGAAATTTTGTAGATTTTGAATTAAGCAAAAGCCGAGCTGTTTCAGTAGCAGAAGCTGCAACAACAATTATATCCGCTTCCATCATACACTCTTTGTTATTTTCATCAAAATAGGAAACCGCTACAGCACGATGTTTATCATCCGTATGAATTTTAAAGACAAAACAATTTGTCCTCACCTCACAATTTCCCGTTTGCATCGCTACTGGAATAACCGTATTGTGAGTCCCATTCTTTGCATTTACCGGACAAGCATATCCACAACAAGTTCTGTTCCGAATACAGGCAGCCCGCCCATTATAAGCGACCGAGTTACGGAGCATAGGAATAGGAAAAGGATGAAGCCCCATTCTTTTACATGTCTCTGCAATTATCCGTCCATCCTTATTATATTCAAAAGCAGGCATTGGATACGGCTCATACCGATTAGGAGCAAAAGGATTTTCAGACATATCTCCTGAGACACCAACTTCACGCTCTGCCTTACTATAATAAGGAGCAAGCTCTTCATAAGTAATCGGCCAATCAACCATAGTTGAGCCTTCCACTTCCCCATACTCTGACTTCAGGCGAAAATCTTCCGGCATAAAACGCCAAGCCATCGCGCCATAAGAGACTGTACCCGACCCGACACAAGCAGCCACATGATTATAACCTCCATTTTGGGGCGTCACAATACTCTTACTACCATCACTACTTACCACAACACGAGGATTTTTCTTCCAATCCGGTCCAAAAGCCGAGCCCAAATCTTGTACACGCTGCGAAATTAGTTCGTCATTAATATGTTCATCATAAACAGGCCATCCTCCCCGTTCAAAAACAGTCACATATATGCCATTTACAGCCAATTCCTTTGCCACGACACCTCCACCGGCTCCAGCTCCAATCACAATTGCTCTTTTCTGTATTTTACTCATATCTATTCTGTCCAATTAACAATGGGTAATCCAATCTCATCATATGATAACTCACATAATCCTTGTTTCCTCCATGTCGAGGCGGCCCATAAAACCCTTGCATCGTATTCCGTAAAACCATATCAAAGAATTTTCTCTGCGGAATATCTTTCCAATATATTTCGGGAAGTTCATTACGTTCCATTTTCTGTAGTACGGCATATTGCTCTTCCCAAGACAAATCCACAAAAGTTTTCCGGAATGTCTCCATACTATATTTTTCCAGAGCTTGAATGCCACTCTTATAATCCTGTTCCAACTCAGGGAAACGCTGATAGAGCAGTTTATCTATAAAATTAACAACTCCTGCTTCTTTCGCCCCTATATACTCATCGGTTGGAACAAACTGTTCACAAATAGCTCCCAGACATTCGCCCTCATCAATTGAGAAACAACGATATTGTAGCCTCCCTGTCCCATTTTTACAAGCAGGTATTAACAGCAAACTCCCATATAATGCTATGCACTGCTTTATAAATGTTCGTCGATTAACCATGGTATTAAATTTATTGTTTATGTACCAAAACTTCATCCGGTCTAAGATTCAAAATGTACCCTAGTCGGATGAAGTTTTATTATTTATATCCAAATATTAATACAAAGCATCTGTACCTGTCCATCCCGGATTTTGCACCAATACTCCATTTGAAAGTAAAATTTCATTTTCAGGAATAGGCAAAAAACCACCTGTTTCCGGTCTAAACTTAACCGTTACCTTTATCGGAACATTCATCGTCCGAGCAGGCACATCCACTATTTTATTAATTTCCTTCTCTGCATCTCCCCAACGCAACAAATCATAATATCGAACACCTTCAAAAGCCAGTTCATATCTTCTTTCTTTTTTAATATTATCCAATGTTACTGGGACAGAGGGTAATCCCACTCTTTTTCGTACTTGATCCAGATATTTCTGTGCATGAACAGACCCCAATTCTGCACCCATCAATAAAACATCAGCAAAACGTATAACAACAAGATCTTGCGTATTATTTTCTTGAAAATTAGTAGTTGCCCCATACATTTCACAACTATAATTCACTATATTTCCTTCCGCATTTCGTACATTAATCGGCATATATTTTTTTGCCAATATCCTGTTTCCTGTTGATTATTTTCTCCATTCCAGATAAAGCCAGTAGTACCTTCTTCCGGATCATCAACATAATAAATAGATGCTTTCTTTCTTATATCATCATCCGGCCACTGTTCATACAATTGAGGATTAACAGTCCCAAAACCCCATCCTTTTCCAAACGGGATCTGATCTTGTCCTTTAATACCAAAATACAAATTAATTTTATTACTAAATCCTTTCCACAGCAATGTTGAATATTTCCATGCAAAAACAGTTTCCACATTATCTCCGTTTTCACCAATCCATTCTAATTGGTTATTTTTTGCATAACCATATTCCTTATTAGATAATGAATAAGGCCAAAGGTTCCTAAAATCAGAGATTAATCCATGTCCACTATTTGCAATACAATCATCAATATTACGAATCACATATTCTTTATCCAAAACGGTTTGATCTGATAATTCTATTGATGAATTTTTATAATAACCACTATAAAACAGATAAACCCGGGCCAATAATGCTTGAGCAGCCCATTTCGTAGCCAAAGATTTTTCCGTGTCTTGGATATTTGCTAAACTAGTCGAAGGCAATAACTCTATCGCTTTTTTCAGATCCGAAAAAATACAACCATATAACTCTTCTGGTGAAGCTTTAGGAAGAGATTCTACTTGAGTTGATAACACTAAGGGAACCGTTCCAAACAACCGACATAAATCAAAATACATATATGCTCTTAAAAAATAAGCTTGTCCCAAGATTTTATTCTTTTGTTCTTCACTTTCCCAAACAACTCTATCAATGCTCTCTAAAGTAAAATGTGTTCTATAAATTCCCCGATAATATTTACTCCATATACCCGAATACATATTATCCTGACTTTTCTTATATTCATTCACCGCTAAAATCATCCTATCTACAGTACTTCCCCCTCCAAAACGATCATCAGACATGGTTTCTGCAAGCAAAAAGAATGTTTGCCAATAAGGATCTTTTATTTCTCCTATTGCAGCATATGCAGACAATAATGAAGAAAACACATCTTCAGATGTCTGAGGGAAGTTAGACGAATTTTTTTGCGTCAAATCTTCTGTATCTAAAAAATCCGAACAAGAAAAGAGCATCCAAATGCTAATTATCAATATACTTATATTTATCTTTTTCATAACAATACGTTTAATATTTAAGTGAAACACCAATTAAAAAAGACATTGGAGCTGGATAAAAACCATTATCTATACCTCCTGCCCAATTATTTCCATTTCCAACCTCTGGATCAAAACCTGAATAACCGGTAACAGTCAATATATTTTGCCCAGTTACATATAGCCGAGCCTGATTCAATGGCAATTTTTTCCACAAATACTTAAAGTCATATCCAACAGTAAGATTACTTATTCTCCAATAATCACCATCTTCTATATAACGATCAGACACATAAGTATCATTAATATGAGTCGCCATATTAACTCATGGAATCGTATTGGATGTTCCTTCTCCATGCCAACGCCCTAAAATATCTTTAGTGTAATTCTCATGAGGTCTGTCAGCAAATCGACGATATGATTTTGCTATTTGATTCCCCAATACACCATTTGAGGTCATATTTAAATCAAAACCTTTATATCCCAAATTAAAAGAGAAGCTAAAAATAAAATCTGGATTAGGATCCCCTATCATAATCTTATCTCCATCATCAATTACATTATCATCATTTTGATTAACAAAAATCAGATCCCCGGGAACAGCATCAGGCATTATTTTTTCACCTTTACTATTCACATAATTATCAATCTGCTGTTGATTTTGAAAAACTCCACCGGTCTTATACCCCCAAAAATAACCTAAAGGGAATCCTTCTTCTGCTCTATACAGTTCTGCCGTTCCATTTGCTAGAATATTAGATGGGCCATGAATAATTCCTTCACTATTCGCAATACGAAGAACTTCATTATCATTGTGAGCAAAATTCAAACTCGCTCCATAAGAAAAATCACGAATATTATCTCTCCACGACAAAGCGACTTCCCATCCTCTATTTCTTACATCTCCACCATTTATGTATGGTGCACCAGTACCCATAATTCCTAAAATAGGAGCTTGTACCAACCAATCTTTTGTCGTTTTATTATACCAATCAAAAGTAAATCCGAATCGACTATTAAAAAAACGTGAGTCAAACCCTATATCTGTCTGTTCCGATGTTTCCCAAGTAACATCAGGATTCGCCATTATATTAGGATAAGCAGCTGTAGTCCAATTCGTTTTTTCTAAACCCGGAAAATATCCAGTATCAAAAGCAATTGTTGATAAATATTGAAATGGTGAGATTGCTTGATTACCATTTTGCCCCCAACTAGCTCTTAATTTAAAAAAATCCAACCAAGATGAAACATCTTCCATAAATGATTCATTAGATACGACCCAACCGGCAGAAACAGACGGAAAATATCCCCATCTTTTATTTGGAGCAAAATTAGAAGAAGCATCGGCTCTCATCACTACTGTAGCCATATACTTTTCCTTGTAGTCATAATTAATTCTGCCGAAGAAAGACAATAGTCTACCCTGCTCCCAAGGACTACCATATAACGCTGTTTTATCAGAGTAAATATTTTTTGTATTATCTAAGTATCCATGCTTAAAATCATCAAATATTGAATTTACATTCTTTCCACTCAAACTTTCTCCTATCCCTGATTTCTCTGCAGAAGTTCCCAATAATACATTTAAATTATGTGTTTCATTAATCAATGTTTCGTAGTTTACTGTGTTTTCAAAAAGCCACTTCAAGCCAACCGACATATTTTGATTAACTTCATTTTCAGTCTGATATCCATCATCTAGTGTAGACAAATTATAGACAGGAACAAAACTCCGATAAGAAGATGCACTCATATCAATACCAAAAGAACTTCTCCAAGTTAATCCTTTTATCGGCTGTAAAACCATATAGGCATTTCCTCTCAAATAGTTAGTTTTATTTATATTACCACTGTTTTTGTAATAATTAATCCCTACAGGATTAGAATCAAAAGGATTCCAAGGTATCGCGTAATGAAAATCACCTTTTTCATCATACACAGGGAGAAATGGACTTGTTTTCATTGCCATGAATAAATAGTCACCACCACCTCTCATTGATTCTTTCGTAACATGTGAATAATTCAAATTTTCTCCAAACTTCAAAATATCGAAAGATTTTCCTTTTATCAGCACATGTTCTGTATTTATCCGGAAAGTGTATCTACTATATTGTGGTGTTGCAGGTTGCCCTAAAACACCTTCTTGAGATGTATAAGATAAACCTAATGAATAAACAGATTGTTCAGTACCACCCGTTATACCCAACGCATGATTTTGTGTAAATGCATTTTTATTTTTCAGCTCTTCAAGCCAATTGGTTCCATTCCATGTTCCATTTTGTATTTTATCCCAATCTGGAACCAATGATTCAAAATCATATTCCGACATACCAGAGTTAACAGCAGCCTCGTTCATAATTGTCGCAAACTCCTGAGCATTTAATGTTTCGACATTCTTATATAAATTTTGAATACCAACATATCCATCGTAGGAAATCGAGGCTTTTCCTTTCTTTCCTTGTTTAGTAACAACTAATACAACTCCATTTGCAGCACGAGCACCATAAATCGCAGCAGAAGCAGCATCCTTCAAAACATCTATAGACTCTATATCTGCAGGACTAAGATGATCTATACTCCCTGTTGTAACTCCATCAACAATATAAAGAGGTGTTGAATTTCCTGTTGTACCAATACCTCGTACTGATATTTTAAATCCTTCACCTGGAACACCTGAATTTTTAACAATAGAAACTCCAGGAGCTTGACTTTGTAAGGCTCCTAAAGGATTAACTGTATTCAATTTTTGTAAATCATCTCCTTTCACCTGAACTGTTGCTCCTGTTACCAATTTCTTTTTTTGTACACCATAGCCGACAACAACGACCTCATCCAAACTTTGAGAATCTTCTTTCAAAACAATATCTAATCTTTCTTTTCCGGTAACCGGAATAATTTGCTCTACATATCCTATATAAGAAATCATCAATGTAGATCCCGACGCAATATCAATAGAAAACTTTCCTTCCATATCAGTCACCGTTCCATTAGTTGTCCCCTTTTCAACTACATTCGCACCGATAATTGGCTCTCCATTCTGATCCACGATTTTTCCGGATACAGTTTTAACTTGTTGTTGAATGGCATAGATACTTTCCTCTCTCCGAGACAAAATAATATTCACACCTTCAATAGTAAAAGTCAACCCTGTATTTTTCAACACTTCAGATAAGACATCTTGGACGGATTCATCTTTAGCACTGACAGATACTTTCTGTTTCAAATTTACATCTCGGTTTGAAATAAACAGATAATCCGTCTGTTCTTCTATCTCATTCAGGATTTCCTGTAACTGGACTTTAGTCTTATTCAAACTAACTTCCGCATTTTGAGAATTTGCATGACCGGCAAAAGCGAAACATGAACATAATAGTAGAAAACTCGCTGTTAACTTCATAACTCTACATATTTGTTTTCTTCCCGAATCTTTTTTAGGCAAAGACTCGGATAAAAAAAGTTTTTTCATACCTTTGTGATTGATTTTAAATTAATAAGTATATTAAAAATGTACTGGAGAGCCGGTGGTTGTTGGCGCAACTGCCGGTTCTTTTTTGTGTTTCTCATGTGTCCTTTCCCATAGGCATTCCCGTTTTTATTAGTTAATATATATGATGTTTCTCTCTTCATCCCATTTGTACTTAAAAGGGAAGTCATTTTGCAAAACACGCAAAGCATGATCCACCCCATCGGATATACGAAGTTTCCCACGATAGCCCAAATCTTTCACTGCTTTGTTGTTGACTATGATCCGCACATCATAGAACTTTTCAAACAGTTCCATGATCGCATTAAAAGACTTGTCTTCGATATAGATCAGGCCGTCTTTCCAACGATAGCTGTTAGGAGCCGTTGTTGGGACGACTCGCAACGATTCACCCATCAATTCCGCTGTCTGTCCCGGAGAAAGGTAGACTGCTTTCGGATTCTTCGTATTATAGAGCTTGACTTTACCTTCATAGAGCATCGTCCGGAAATTCGGCTTGTCTTTGTAAGCCTCGACATTAAAAGTTGTCCCCAGCACCTCCACGTCATATTTGCTCGTTTTGACAATAAAAGGCTTTTTATCTTTCGCCACTTCAAAATAAGCTTCGCCGTCCAACATTATCTCCCGGCTATTTTCTGCAAAAGCCATCGGATAACGGAGAGACGTGTTGGCATTCAGCCAGACACTCGTACCATCTGGAAGCTGGATATTAGTACGGTTGCCAGCCGGGACATATACACACTGTAGAGTCTGTGCCAATCGAGCCATCCGGTAATTATCATACAGATAAAAACTTCCCAATAAAATCAAAATCGAAGCGGCCACTTTAAAAGACCAATTCAATGCAGGATGTAGCCGGTAACGCTTGCCGGAAGCAATTTTAGTGGAAGGCTCAACCGCAGCTTCGTCTACCAAAATGGAAGCATCAAAACGAATCCGCTCCCGGATAAAACGCCGGCGGTTGTCTTCGCTGCTTTCAATCCACTGCCGTATTACCTCCTTTTCTTCTTCCGAAGCCTGCTTCAGAAAGTAACGAATAAGTATATGTTGATCTATTTGCATCGTTTCTTTTTTCCTGTATCTATAAATAGAGCAACTCATCAAGGAAAAATCCCAACCGTAATAGGACTTTTTTTGCTTATCAGCAAATAATTTTTCGATTGCCCCCTGTTTTTATGAACCACACCTTCACTATCGCTTCAAAACAACGACGCAAATCCACCTAGGCAACACGTTGTATTTCCAAGCCGATGTAAGCATTGTTTGTTTTTGGCATGATCGTACACATATACAACAATGCCGAGAATATACACGATAACGCAATATATACTCCCGATAACGTCGAAAACAGATTACAAAAGGTTTCTTTGTCCACAGGAAACGGCACAGGGAATGATGAACGACACTACAACCACATGAGAGAAGTTCAGAGATGCCTAATTCAAGAATAACAATAGCAAGGGAATATAGTCTTTCAGTTTCAAGCGGAGATGGTCATTGGCCTTATTGATATGATAGTCTACTTTTTGTTGGGAAACGCCTAAGGTTACCGCTATTTCTTTCCTTGATTTATACTCCAGGCGATTCAATACGAATATATGACGAGTCTGTTCCGGCAATTCAGACAAAGATTCCATGACAATTTTCATTATATCTTTGGAAAAGATAGTGCTGTAGCTTTCGTCTTCCAATGTCTGGATACGCGTTACGATTTCCCAGTCATGCAACTCTGTACGATTCTTGCTGTATTCGACTTCCACCTGGATGTGCTTCAGATAATTTAGGCATTTATTTTTGACGGACTCTAATATATATCCCAAGACGTCTGCATCGGCAGGCAACTTATGTTTATTCTCCCAATAGTACAACAAAGCATCATGCGTTAAATCCTCGGCCGCCTGCAAATCATTTACATAATAGAAAGCATATCTTACAAAACGCTGGTAGTACGCATTGTAAAAGACGCCAAAATTCATTTGCGAATTAATTTCAAAAGGATTTACTATGTTTCTCCGATTCTCCAAGTACAAGTACATATGTCGTTAACATTGCAAAAATAGCTTCTACCAATGAAATTACCTAAATTCCGCCGGATTAATTTCACCAGTCAACAACAAATGCACTTATCCAAAACAGGCCGTAAACAGGATGCGCCTTGATTATAGATTATAGCGACCGTTTCAGCCAACAATTCAAATGGTTATTGGGAGCGACCAATACGAATTCATAAAAATCGATATCTTTGCAATCGGTTATCTGCAACAAACATCAGGACGAATGCGTTATAATAAAGAAATTAAAAACGATATGACACGAAAACTATATTTTACAATCTTATCACTGCTCTTCATATCTACAATTTACGCTCAATACGTCC
>ERZ772893.3541-NODE-3541-length-10882-cov-3.990210_pt1 | contig 10882 bp, 5 predicted proteins | sample MGYA00511482_ERZ772893 | MGnify/ENA primary metagenome ERZ772893 (study PRJEB29015, sample SAMEA2737687) | human gut metagenome | biome: human gut; feature: human-associated habitat; material: faeces | place: China | collected 2012 ...
CAAAGCTCCACGAGCAGAAGCTGCGCACGACGCTCGACGGCGCGGTGGCCTACTTTACCGAGACGCCGCCGAAGGGCGAGTTCGTGCTCGTGCTGCGCGGCGCACCCGAGCGCTCGGAGCCAGCCGTCACGGCCGAGCAGGCCCTCGAGATCGTGGAACGCTATCGCAATGAAGGCCGCGCGCTCAAAGAGGCGTGCAAGCTCGCCGCGGCGGACACCGGTTTCGGCAAAAACGAACTGTACCAGATGGCGCTCCATACCTGAGGCGCTGCAGATGATAAAAAAAGTCCCCTGACCGGCGGTCAGGGGACTTTTTTGCTCCGTGCTCAGAGCTTCTCGTTCATGGCGCGGATGCAGTCGGGGCAGATGTTCTTGCCCTTGTAGTTGATGATGTCTTTCGCGTTATCACAGAAGATGCAGGCCGGCTGATACTTGCGCAGGATGATGGACTCGCCATCCACGAAGATCTCAATGCGGTCTTTTTCCTCGATGCCAAGGGTTCTTCTCAGCTCGATGGGCAGCACGATACGGCCCAGCTCGTCAACTTTTCTAACAATGCCTGTAGACTTCATAGTAAAATGCCTCCAATACGAATGGGATAAATAAGAAATTTCATCGATCATTCATTTCAACACCTGCATTATACCAAGCGTTGACAAAATGTCAACAAATTTGCATGAACTTGTCCTACGAATTGCGTTTTTCTACCATTTTCATATTTTGGTACGTGCCAGCATAATATGTTTTTGTGAATAATCACCGAAAATTTAAAGAATTTTAAGCACAAGAACAACCAGATAGCAATGTGCGCTCCGACGCGGCGCCCACAGCAGAAAGCCCACATATATCCCGGTTTTTCAGGGCATTGCCGCTGCCGAAATACCGGTGCGCGGCGAAAATACGCAGGATTTTTTCAACAAACGGCATCGAAAATCGCAGCATGATGGGGAAAGGGCGGGGGTTTTTCATGGCATTGACCTGGATCTGGGTAGGCATGGTGTGCATAGCGCTGGTCTTCGGCGCGGCGACCGGCCAGAGTGCGGCCGTCGGCGCAGCGGCGGCACAGGGCGTGCAGCAAGCGATCACATTTTGCCTGACAGTGGGCGGCATGATCTGCCTGTGGTCGGGTGTGATGGAGGTCATGCGGCGCAGCGGCATCGCAGCCGGCCTTCACATAGCCCCAGTACTCGGAGGCCAGGGTCTTCAGGACCACAGCGATCTCCACATCGCTGGCAGTGGCGGTATCGCCGCCGTTCTCCTCGGTAGCAGTGTCATCGGTGCTGGTGTCTTCGTTGGCGGTATCTCCGCCGCCGCAGGCCACCAGAGACAGGGACATCACCAGTGCGAGGAGAAGTGCAAAAAACTTTTTCATCTTACTTCTTTTCTATCTTAATAGAATATTCTGGTGACAATGCATCGAATTGTTCAATCTTTGCACCTCTCCAATACTTCTTGGCAATTTTCAAACAATCCTCTTTGAGTCTTTCGTCAATCATAGGATTTGCTTCTTTACCATAAATATCTCTTATTCTTTCATACGATTTCTGCAAATCCAAGTCGTTTAATGATATTCGAACTATATGGTATTTCTCATTGGGATGCTTTTGCATAAAAGTATTTTGAGATTTATGTAAATAGAATGGAGCAGTACCATCTTTAAGACTATACAATGTTGTTTTAACATCGACATAAATCCTGTCTGTAATATTATGGAAGTCATAATCTCCAATACCTTCTATTGCAGCATACTTATAATCCTTACCTTGGGCCAATAGATATTGCTCATAAATAAGTTCACCAATATATCCAATTGTTTGACGAACTTGCGACTCTTGAGTTTCATCATCAACCTCTTGCATTTCATGAAGAATCTCTAATATCATGTCTTTCTTATCAGCAAGTTCCATCAATTCATCTGCATCAAATGATTCAGCCAACTCTTTAATATTGTCAAGTTTATCTTCATCGACCTTTAAGTTCGCATCATTATCACCTGTATTACTAATTGATTTTTCTGAAGTTTGAACTATCGTAGCGATATCTGTTCCTTTTTCCTCTGCAATTTGCTCAAGTTTTTCCAATTGGTCTACATATAGTCCTTGCAATACAATAAAAGGTTGCTGGAAGAACTCCATATCGGCAATATGTTTCTCTATCATCTTTATTGCAGAGATTTTTTCTGCATTAGGATATTGAACAACTACCAAACCATTAGTGTCATAACCAAATTCCTTGTTATCTATTGCTTTTGAGAAAACCTGTTCCCTATTTTTGAGCATTGTAAAGTTTATACCAATAGGTTTCTTTGATGTTTTAATCAAGATACCTCTAGATTCGGGCATATTCTTCCAAATCTGATATGGTTCTGTTGCAATTTCATTATAATCTCCTTCATGAGCCTTAACAGAAACCTCTAGTTTAGGAGATTTATGTAGTTTATGTTTAGAAAGTAATTCTAATCCTTCATAAGCAAACACGACTTCATTTACAAAGAAATTCTGCACCTTCTTGTCATTCATCAACATATCCAAGAATATTGGCGTCCAAGAATAAATAGATAAGAAACATGATTCTTTATCATATTTTTCAAGAGTAAATGTAGGGCAAATAGAGTCAAGTGACTTATCACGACATTCGACATTACCAGTATACCTTAAGAATACCATGTTAACAATGCCTTCTGGTAGTCTATCGATTATACGTTTTATATTCTTGTAGGCATTATCTCCATAAACGTATATAAGTTCAGCATTCAACAACCAGTTTATTGTTGATTCAGTTTTATCTGGGTCTTCAAAATCAGGAATAGCTATAGCTTCTTCGTTATCACGAATGAGTCTTCTTACAGAAATGTATGATTCACTGTCGGTTCTGATATTCTCAAACAAATTGATAGCATCAACATTCTGTTCCAACCATTTCTGCATTTCGTTGGGAAGCTTTTCTTCGTCATTAAGTAAAGATTGCTCTGCAAATACTTGGGTCTCTGAATCAAAATCAGAAATCTTGAAATACTCATCAAACCCTCTATACTGGTTAGTCTTAATCATTGTCAAAGCCTCGCTAAGACTCTCTTCTTTACCTATTTCAAGATTGTAATAATCAGGCCCATCATTAAGTGAATAGTCAAGACAGAAGCGGAGTTGCTCTATTGTGAGATGTTTATCTTTTATCTCGTCATAGATTTCTTTGCAAGAAACGTTCTCCTTCTTGTCTCCATAAAATTGTTCCTTAAACCACTCTGCATCATTATCTGAAGGAAGACAATCCAGGAATGAATCGATATGTTCATTCTCTTCTTGATAATCACCATTTAAGGCATACAGACTATACTCATGATCATAAGCAATGAAAACACTATCCTTTATTGTCTCTGGAAGTCCTTCATTATTATGTCTGATACAATTAAATATGGTTTTTCTAAATTCATTCTCTTCAGTATCACGTGACACGGCAAATTTAATAATCTGCCAACGAATATCAGAATCTGTAATCTTATGGTCGATAGATATTATAGACAACGAATTGATATAATGTTCCACAACAGCAGAGCTACAATTTCTGATAAGGGGGAATATTAGATTCTTATCTGAAATCTTATCTACAACAGAATTTGCAAAGTCGTCCCGAGTGATATTGAAAGCATTTGTATCTGATGGAATAAGAGTTTGTACCTTTTGAGGTATATAGTAAAATCCAATCTCTAACAAAGCACTTCTCAAATCCGTGTCAAGGTCATTAGTATAGTTTTTCCCACCATTAAGGGCCTGAACTATAAAGCTATTATCATTACCTATAACCCTGTATTTAAGCAAGAATCCATCAGATGATATCTTCGACAAAATAGCCAATGTATCAAAGTCTATAAACTGATTAGGGTCAATCAAGTCGTAGACATATAAGGTATTCATCATGAATGGTGCAGAACTCAACACCTTTTCGTACTTATATGGCACAAAATTATAATCAGAATATGAAGCTTGAAGTTTTTCATATTCTGCTTCAGATAACTTATCGAAGTTTTCTACATTCTGACATGATTCATCTGTAGGTTTACCATTTTTGTCAAGATATAATCTAAGTAATGAACCTGCAACAGATGTTCCACCTGCCTTGTAAGCATTCTGTATATCTCTTAGATATGCATCTGTGTTGTCGCCCCAGCCATCTTCTTGCTTTATATCATCGAAATGATTTACGATCCAATTCCACAGTGCTGTATTGTCGCCTTGTTTGTCAATAAGCCAATCTCGATGTTTAATACATTCAGGTATACTACCTTTGATGCGGAAATTGTCAAACAAAATAGTCCCGTCCAAACGCTCTTTAAACAGTTCAGAGAATGGCAAATAATCACCACGCCAGTTCTGAAGAACAGTGATTCCATTTATAATTTCATCTTCGTAATCAGATTCATTTTCAGCAATCATACAGAGCGTTTGACATACAGCATCTCTGCCCATAGAAGTTTCTCTCAATTCTGCAAGATTTGCTTTTATCTTACCGAAAAGATTTGAATAATCATCTTCATCATATTCCTCACACATAGGTTCTACTATATACTCTTGACCTACAAATATTGGTTGTGTCGTCTGAGCCATATAGTAAACATTAATATCGGACTTCAATTCCCCCCATGAATATAAATTATTCTCATTTGAACGGAATAATTGTATTGTTTCAATATCTGAGATACAATCAAGACAATTGGTATGGAATAGTCTATAATCCTCCTTAGACATACACTTTATCCATGCGGACAATTTTTCCATGTCTGCCATTTGAAGCATCTCAGCAAAACGTAAAACACGAACCTTTTTATCAAAGTGGAAAGAATATTTTTTTCTGCTTTCATTGTCAATCCAATGTAAATCAGTTATACCAATATCTTTCAATAAAACATTCGTTTCCTTTTCTTTCTCACATACTTGTTCAAAAGGTACGTAAGTACCCTCAGATGTATAAGCATATTCCTTCAAGAATGGACGAATAACATCATAGAATGCTTTACGGATCTTCTGTTCATCTTCAGAGTTATCTTCTGGGCGTGACGATATCAAGGACTGATAGATATAATCAAACTTTTCTCTATTTGTAACCAAAAGCGACTTCAATTCATCAACCAAATGTGTATAGGCAAGACGCAATTGATCACAAGTTTTTTCTGTATCGCTTATACGCTGACGGCTATCATCTACCTCTAAAATCTGGCTGTCCAAAATAAAACCAAATCGATATTTTGTTTGTAGAATAGGCAATCCCTTAAAGAAGTTAACCACATTTTTTTCAGCGAATATTGGATTGAAAGCAAAGTGATAATGGAATTTATTCCCTTCTTCTACAAAATCAACAAATAATGAACTAACTGGATGCTGCTCTACTTCTTTACCCATCACATATATATGTTTAAGTGATTTGCCTACATTACGCTCTTGAGCAGCTGTGATGGAAGCAAAAACGCCTAAACGTGCACGAACATTCTCAAGGTTGTTTTCTTCAATGATCGCATCATACTTACCCTTTCCTAAGGGTATAATTAAAGCCGTTCCCTTAGTCAAGAACGATTTATTTCTTGGCGGATCAACTAATTCATTGAATGCCTTAATTGCTCTTTGTGCTTCTTCATTGCTAAATCTTTCTAAATCTTGACCTGGTGCTATTGGATAATAGCTCATAAGAATTTTCGCAAACAGTATATGGTTCTCTACATCGTCTGCTTGAGCAGGAATCCACTCATCATCATTAATAAGCCAAGCATCCAACTGGGACATATTGTGCCAACTAACAAGATATGGTCCTTTTTTGTTATTAATGATGGCATCTTTAAGAAGTTCTTCTGTATTGACGTTATGATTTATATCTGCCAAAAGTGTATAAAGCAACTTGGAACCTTGACCATACTTACCTAGTTTGTCATCATCGTTTAACTTCAAGGATTTGCCTTTTGCTAAAAAATTATATAACTGACCATCTCTAGGCTCTTCGCCTTCAGGAAGATCAAAAATATTGAGGTCAGTAAAGAACGGTTCTCCGTTATTTAGTACTATCAAGAACTCTTCATTAGCATAGAAGAATAAAGAATCTGCACTTGCATCATACGCATTCTGCACAAATTCATAGAACAACTGTTCTTTTGCATTATTTGCAAAACTGGCTGCACCTGTTATGAGAGCATCGACTTTTTGTCCCTGCCCACTCATCATATTCAAAAAGTATTCTTTATTCGAACCTACTAGTTCAAGGGTTTCATTACCTTTTGAAATTGATTTTATATATTGTCTGAGGTCTCTTACTTTCATAATTCCTCTACTTTATTTGATGTAAGGGATGATTTGAATGATAAATGTTTTGTTGAGTTCTTCTTGGCCTGGAGTATTGGAATATCTACCTTGACCACCAAAACCCGAACCAGAAATAAACACTTCTCCATTCATTTCTTGAATGGATTTAATTATCCCATTTTGATTCCAAAGATTATATAAGCTCAATGCACGTTCATAGCTACGAATTTCCATTGTGTGCCATACAGCTCTATCCGCTGCTTCATTTGCTTCCTTGGAACCTTTGTTCAAATGTCTGGCTGCTCGTCCTTCTATTATGATTTTGAAAGAAATATTTACAGACTCTTTAAATTTGGACAAAATTTTGTTAACCAACTCTTTTCCCGCTTCTATAAAAATTTCTTCTTTATCAGCCGGGATATTTGCCAAATTAGGTTCAAACATTATATCTGATTTACACTCAAATCTTTGATATTGCTCATTATAATGGAAATACTCACTTACTAATGACTTTTGTGCTTCGTTGAACTCTCGAATCATTCTTGATTGTTCAATGGTGACTTTTATACTACCACCATCACCACCAATAGCCCCTGTCACCTTAATGTAGCCATACCATGCAACAAGACTGGTTATGATAAACACAACCAGAAACCCTGACATTAAATCTGTATAATTCTGCCAGAAATTATGCTCGTCACCTTCGTTTTTAAAATTCAACTTACTCATTTGTTGGTGATTCTATTAAGTTGACTTTCAAGTTTCTGAAGAGTCTCAATTGTTGTGCTGATTTCATTGATGTGAGAAATCAGGTTCTCTATACGTTCTTGTCTTTCTTCTATTACAGCAATGACTTCATCCACCTTTTCATTTGTGTGGACAACATGCTTCATACTATCATTAATGGTCGAAAGCATATTTTCTTGACTCTCATTCATCCTATGAGCATTATTTACGGCATCAATATATGCTTGAGCTGCACTCTCATAGTTGCCCTTAATATTTCGAACATGATCACTGATGTATGCATAACTCCTTTCTAATGCTTCTACATTTGTGACAATTGCTGAACTGAGGGCATTAACTTCGTCAGTAACAGTCTTCTGTAAGTCCGTTACGAATGTAGAAAGAGAATTGCGTAATTCAGCACTTACTTCACGATTCATAGATGTACTGCTTTGAAGCATTTCTTGATTTACTTCAGCATAAGCATCCTTCAAATCAACCATCTGTTGCAAGCTGTTTGTATTTTGTTCCTGAATCTTTTCATATTCAGCATTAAATTGTGCATTCATCTTTTCAGCGAAATCTGAGTTCTGACTAGCCAATTTCTCTGACAAAGCATTATAGTTTTCAACGATAGAAGTCAATTTTTCATCCTGGCTAGAACGTAAATTAGCCAATGCAGAAGTCATTCGAGTACAGAGTGATGTGATTTGTACTGTCACATTGCTAGATACAGACTGTAACTCTGTATTGGTCCCTGCAATCATTTGCTGGACATTAGTCTTTTGCTCTTCAAGCAGACCTTTAGAGAGTGAAGACATTTTATCTGTCAAAGCCTCAAGAGTATCTGCACATTTCTTGAACTGCTCTTCACCGAAATCCTTAATATTCTGTTCAATCTGACCATGCATCTTAGTAAAGATATCATCCATTCTCTTTACAAAGTCATTGATAAATTGCTCAAGAATCTTACTTTGCTGACTAATAGTAGTATTGAGTCGTTCATTATATTCTTCATTTTTGGCACTTTGTTCTACAAGTTGCTGTGAAATCCTTGATAGAGATTTATTTGTTGTAGTTGACAACAGGGTAAGATTATACAAACACTCTTCAGGTGTTTGTAGGTTAATTTTCTTTTCCAATTTCCGGTCTTCATATGAATACCATATCTTACATCCTGCTGTTGCGATAAACGCAGAAATAAGACCTGCGATAGAAGATGTAAAGGCAGGTACCAAATTTCGAATTATGGTATCTATTTCAAGTGAGTCCTGGTTGATGTCGCCTAATGAATTACAGATAGCCACGAATGTTCCCAAAAGACCTAAAGATGTAAACAGTCCTGGTAAGCTATTCAGCAACTGTCTAGATCTATTCTTATAGTATATAAATCCAAAAATTACAGCTATTACAATACTCACAATAAACACCCCTTTACCTGTTAGTAAAACAGCGAGAGGTTCAGTTAACCATTTGAATTTAATTTCAGTCATGACTTTTATTTATTGTTTCAACTTGTTATTCTTTACTAATTATTATACTGCAGATGATTAATTTTTGCATTAATAGAACTTAGGGTACATGGATAATTGACTATCTATAGTATTTGCTTCTCAAAAACCGCAGCAAAACGTTCCTGCTCACTTTTCGCAATTTCCAATTTCGTAGCTAATGTTCTCCATTCCATAACTGCATTCAGCACCTCAGCGATGATTTGCCCGGCAGTATCTTCCGGAATCATATACTCTTCACAAGAATCCAACAATTCTTTCAAATCCGATTTATTGGTATAGCTGTTAATCAACAGACTCTGATATTCGTTTAAGGTAGGATTCATATCATATGCCGGTGACAGAGTCCATCCCTTGACAGTCAGAAGGAAACCATGATTACGGAAATGATCATCTGTGTTACCAATACAAATGTTGAACGCCACTCTACGATACAGCTCTTTCAGATTATCTTCCACATTGGTACAGTTTTGAATGATAAAATCAACAATATCCAAATAGCCATTGCCTGTATTGGCATTAGCTCCATCATTCAACCCCAAAAGTGTCATGGCTGAAGCAAAGTGTATACGTTTACCATCTTCTCGTCTGTCAAATCGTCTGGAAAGCAAAGTATGATATTTATCATTTGTAGAGATTACTCTTGTTTCCGCTGCATTGATCCCAGTTTTTTTTGCCAAAAGATGCGAAAAATGTTCCCAAAGACCTGCATCATAATCATCCTTACGGGACGGAAACTTTGCTATACAAAGATTCTTGTTTTCATCAAGCACACTTGCTTTTGGACGTGCACCACCAAGAGAAGAGCCTGGCTGCACCAACTGTGCAATCCATCGCATTTCAGGAAGCTGATCCTCTTCTTCGCTTTTCTCTATTTCAGAACTGGCTGCAATCAACTCACGTATGTCTGTCAATGGAGGAATGCGCAAGGTTTCACTTGCATTAATATAGTTTCCATCCATGGATTCTTTGAAACGGAAACCTCCCATACGAGAAAAGTCTTCAATCCCTATAAGATAGTCAAACGAAGAAAGCCTACGCACCGGGCGTTTTTCATCCTTTGCCAGAATCTGCTCCCTGCGATTTATCAATGTACGTCCCCACCTGTCTGGAAGAGCATCCGAAAAGCATCCGAAAATATCCTTGCCGAGAGCCGTGTACTGCTGACCAGGATAATTGTTCAAATCATCACTAAGAAACAGACTACCATAGTCCTTCAACCACTCATTACTATAACAAAATCCATAGCTGTCAGAGCCACGAAGTGATTCGTAACTTAGCTCTCCAACAAGCCTTGGTTCTTTCAGCCAATCGAAATCGGCAAATACATAAAGTTTTTTCATCGCTTATTCTTTTTTGGATGCTCTTTCTCGTTTCTTAAGACTCAAATCCTGCAAGGCCTTTCCCATTGCATCTTCTTTTGCAAGCAGAAGAAGATCATCATCCAGCTGAAGTGCATAAAGCACCCTAAGATAAATGCCTATTGCCACTGTCGGTACACCTTTCTCTATGCGTGAAACCGTAAGAGGTGAACAGGTGGCACGTTCGGCAACCTGAGCAATACTGAGATTTCTACGCAGTCTGGCCAGCCTGATCTGCTCACCGACTATCTTCATCTTCTGCTCCAATTTCCTTGGCAACTTGGTACCCATTGTACTTTTTGTCATAGCTCAACATATCATATAATATGCAAATATAGCAGTTTTATTTTATTTTATGATGTGTTACAGAGATAAATTTTTGAATTTATTTCTGCAGAAATCTGCTTCGGCCACATTATTGGGCGTTGAGATATTAAATGCTATTATATTATTCATAAGGCTGATATTTTACAGATAACAAACAATATATTATTTCTATTAGGCAATCTTAAAAAAATAGCGACCGCTGTCATATAAGTCGTCGTTTGTAACAAACACTGACCACACATCAACTTAACTATATCAACCTTATAGCTGGAAAAAAGGCCATCAGTTAAACCGAAGTGATACATTGCTATCAAATCTCTTCAACGATCTCAATATTCCGTTCAAAAGTTACTCTTATCAAGAGTGATATATTGATAGGCTGGTGAAATCTCGTTCCAAGACCCGATTTATGCCTATTAGTTGAAGACTGATTACTTTGCAAAACAATCATAATTTGTCCACCTTTGTTTCAGAGGCATTTTTGTACCTTTTTTTATAAAAAACTTATCGTCAAATCATAGTGCTTGATTATAAATCCTATATTTTTTTATTTTATTTTCAATATCCTACCGCTTGCCGCATCCACACCTAAATAGTAAACATACGACAAAGTATCCTAAACTGGAAACAACATAGAAAAAAATTAAGTTCCCAATGATAATGATGTAATATCGTCT
>ERZ772893.3552-NODE-3552-length-10853-cov-4.673180_pt1 | contig 10853 bp, 9 predicted proteins | sample MGYA00511482_ERZ772893 | MGnify/ENA primary metagenome ERZ772893 (study PRJEB29015, sample SAMEA2737687) | human gut metagenome | biome: human gut; feature: human-associated habitat; material: faeces | place: China | collected 2012 ...
CTTATTTAATTCATCCTTATAATAGTGTTGAAAAACTAAATATTAAATTAAATATTGAGAAATTATAGAATCTAATTTTTATTAGGTTTTATTTTTTTATAAATTTTTAGAAAGGAGTTGTGAGAATGGAGATGCTAGATAAAATAATTGTCATACTTGCAATAATATTATTCTTAAAAATAGCGTACTCACTAGTATCTAAGGTCTTTTTAGGAGGAATGAAGATAAAGAAAATTATAACTTGGGTACTAAATAAAGTTAGCAAGAAGAAAGGAGGTGGCTAGATGCAGCAATGGGAAAAGAATTTAAATGATTCTCTTAATAAATCTATAGAAAATGGAATAAGGACTTTAAGTAAAGAAATTAAAAATTTTTTTCTTGGAGTTTTTTATGGTACTAAAAAATTAAGAAAGAAAAACTTTCTAATTGGATTTATAGTATCTATATTAATAACAATAATGACTATTTTATTAAGGCGTAATATAAGTGAAATAAAGATTGTAGTTTATAAATATTTGATTTATTTACTAGGATATTTATCTCCATTAATTTACTTAAAATTAATATCTGGAATTGGAATGGAACAAGGTAAGAAGCTTATAGAAAGACTTATGGAATTTAAATTTTATGGTGTTGATGGAAGGCTTCCAATATTTTTGGGTCAGACTAAAGATGATTTTGGATTAGAATTATTAAAATTTCAAGGAGCAATTCCATTAAAAACTTGGAAATCCAATAGAGATGAATTAGAAAGTTTATTTAATAAGACAATTGTATCCATAGATCAAGATAATAGAAAAGATAGAGTTATATTAAGGACTATACCAGGAAATGTTGAAATTCCTGAGTCTATAATGTGGAATGATGAGTTTATAAACAAAGATGATGGAGTTGTTGTAATTGGCAGAAATGCAATTAGAGAAATAAGTTTTGACTTAAATAAGACACCGCACGTTTTATCAGCAGGAGAAACTGGATCAGGGAAATCTGTAATTCTAAGAAGTATGTTATGGCAGCTTGTAAATAAAGGCTGTAGAGCTTATATGATCGATTTTAAGGGGGGCGTTGAATTTGGAAAATCTTATGAAAAATTTGGGCAAGTAATTACTGAAAAAGAAGAAGCTTTAAGGGTTTTAACAGTTTTAACTGCAGAAAATAAAAAGAGATTAGATTTATTTAGAGACTTAGAAGTTAAAAACTTAAATGAATATAATCAAAAGACTAAATCTAATTTATGCAGAATAGCTGTTGTAATAGATGAATTAGCAGAGCTTCTTGATAAAACTGGTGTTAGTAAGGAAGAAAAAGAGTTGCTTGAAGGAATAGAGAAAGAGTTATCTACTTTAGCAAGATTAAGTCGAGCAACTGGTATAAACTTACTGATAGGTGTCCAAAGACCAGATGCGAAAGTAATAACGGGTCAAATTAAGACTAATGTTCCAGTCAGAATTTGTGGTAGATTTGCTGATAATTCAGCATCTGAAATTGTTTTATCTAATACTAAAGCTAAAGATTTAAAAGATACAAAGGGAAGATTTTTAATTAAAATTGGTGCTGATACCGAAGAGTTCCAGGCGTTTTACTTTGATGATTCAAAACATTTAAAAGATATTAATATAGAACCTGGTACTTTATTAGTTGAAGGTAATAATGAAACAGAAGATCTTATATATCCTAAGGAATATCAGGAAGAAGTAGTAAAAACAACGGAATATAAAGATTATAACAATGATAAAGATATAAACTTTTATTCAAATTAAGGAGGAGGTATTTTGAATTTTTTTAAGAAAAAAATTAAAGATGAAAAAGACGGTGAAAAGAAAAAATCAAAAGATAAAAAGCTTTTAGAAAGAGAAATTAATAGTAAAAAAGTAAATAAGTTAATTAGGTTTAACTACTTAAAGATAATTAGAATAGTTTTGTGGGCCTTAATAGTATTGATAATAATTAGAGGCGTAGTTAGTATTATTAAGCCAAACGACACACAAAATATAATTAGTGAAAATAAAAAGTTTTTAGAAAAGGTAGAAAATGAAAACAGTCTACAGCTTAGGTTATTTTCATTTGCTGAAGATTTTACTAGAGATTATTTTACTAGATATCCTATAAACAAAGATGATTTTAAAAATAGAATATTGAAATATACCACAGAGCAACTAGCTATTGATATGAATAATTCGAGTTATTCAGAAATTATCAATGTTAGTGCTTTTTATTTTGAAAAATATTCTGATAACCAATATAACATATCAGTAAGTGCAAGGATTAAGCAGTTTGTACCTAAAGAAGGTCAAGAAAATGTTCAAGAAGATAAGAAAGCTTATGACAACAATATTATCACTGAAAATATAAAAGTTCCTATTTATGTTGATGAGCAAGGAAAAATGATGGTAGATTCTATTCCAATGTTAATTGCTGCAGCAGAAAAATCAAATATAAAAATAGAAGAATTTAATGCAGAAGGAGAAAGTAATCAAGAGATAGTTAAAAAAATTAATGATGGATTAAATGAGTTTTTTAAGGTTTATTATGGGGGAGAACAAACTCAACTAGATTTTTTACTTGAAAAAGAAGGAATAATCAAGGTTACTTCAAGTCAAAGCAAGTTTGAAAAAATAAATACTACAAAAATTTATAAAATAAGTGAAAATGAACACTTAGTAATAGCAGATATAAATCTTAAATCTTTTAATAACGATATTAAACAAAAAGTTAATCTAACTATCGTAAAAAATGGAGACAAGTATTTAGTAAAACAATTAGATACAAGAGTATCTAATTTAAATATTAAAAAATAGAAAGGATGAATTGTAAATGAGAAATTTAAGAAAACTTCAAAGAGCAGCAAAAAAACTAATGAGAATTGAAAAGAAAAGTAAGTATTTAAGTATTATGGCTATAACAATGATGATTTTTATTAGTAAAGCATCAGTAGTATTTGCTTCATCACTTGATGGAAATACTATTAAAAATAATTTAATAGATAACTATGTAAAGCCAGTATATATAGTTATATTTCTTGGATTACTTGTAAAAGATTTTATAAAGAAAAATTTAGCAAGTATACTTATAATTATTTTAGTAGGTGGAACTGTTGGTGTACTAGTTTTTGAACCAGAATTCATACAAAATATAATAAATGGAATTAAAAACTTAATTGGAGCATAACAGAGCTTATGAGTGAAGAAAAGATAATATTAAAAAGCTATAATAGCTTAAAACATATAAAAACTAGAATATATAAGTTTGGGAATATCCCAGTATTAGTACCAATTGCAATTGAGTCTTTAGCAATATTTAGTGTAAGTCTGGTTGGAGTATTAATTATAGATTCAATATTAAAAATACCAATAAATCAAGTTTATAAATTTATTGGAATACCATTAGGTTTAACTATGGTGCTCAAAACAACAAAAATTGAAGGGAAAGCTCCGTATCTATATTTATGGAGATTAATTCAATATCAATTAATAAGAAAAAAGACAATAGAAAATTTTGAGATAAAGGAAGAAATAAAAGAAATAAGATTTAAATAAGTCTAAAAAGTGATGTAGTTATATGCTGCATCACTTTTTAATTATTTAAAAGATAGGAGGATTCAATGTTTAAGTTTCCAGTAGAATGTATAAAAGAAAATATAGTATTTACTAAAAATAATGCTTATGCTGGATTTAAGTTTGGTGGATTTGAATATAATTCAAAATCAATGGCAGAAAAAAAGGCAATACTATATAACTTAAAAGAGCTAATCAAAGAAATACCAAGTGAAGCTCAGATTTTATTAGTACCTAGAAAAATATCTTGTAGAAAATCAATAGAGCCTATGAAGAATAAAATAAAAGAAGATGATCCATTAAAGGAATCAGCAGAAGTTCTTTTAGAAGAAACAATAAAAGTACTTGAGGATAGAGAAACAGAAAAGAGTGTTTTCAATGAAGAATTAGAGGAAGATTACTTAATTGATGGTGAAAAAGAATATAAATATGATAACTATATATTTATTTCCTTAAAAGACGCCCTACAAGGCGATTTTGTAGAGCGAGGAGGGGAAATATTAGAGGAGATTATAAAAGAGCCTATAGGGGCTATAAATCGTTATTTAGGCATATCTGAAAAATACATATCAGATAATAGGTTTAAATGGCTTAAAAAGAAGGCATATAGTTTTTTAGAAAGCCAAAAAAACTATATTGATATTAGAAAATTGAAGAAAAAAGAAATTGAAGCATTAATAACTAGAATTACAAAGCGTGGATTAGATGAGCCTGAAGATAATTTAAATGTTAACCATATAAAAATAGAGGAAGTAGAAGAAGTTATAATACCAAGGCGTGATGCTTATAAAAATAGAGTTAAGGGAGCCATAACTCAAGGAAATAGGTACTTAAAGATAGATCAAGGAGATAAACAAAGCTATCAAAGCTTTGTAAGTATTATAGATATTCCTGAATTAGTTTTTCCTGGTGGAGAATATATAAAAGAAATTCAAGATCAATATCCAGGAGCAGAGATATGTATTCACCTTAAGAAGTTTTCAACGGAAGAAAGTAAAAGAAAACTTAACTCAAAAGAAAGGCAGCTTGCATCACAAATTAATGAAGCAGCTGAGGGAAATCATGAGGTGGCTGAGGATATTATAGAAGGGAAAATAATAGTGGAGGAATTTAAGCGAGAAATAAGTGGTGAAGATAGACATATATTAGAAACTAGCATAACAGTTTGCTTTTCAGGAACTAGTGAAACGAAGGTTATAAATCAAGCTAAAGAGCTTACGAGAGCTTATAATAGATTAGGTTTTAATTTAACTATATCTTCAACAGATCAATATAAACTTTTTATGGAATTTATTCCAGGGGCAGGAGTGTATAACAAAGATTATGTTAGTTTAAATTCAATTCAGACAATTGCAGGCTCTATATTTGGAGCAAATGATAAGATTGGGGATGAGTTAGGAGTTTATATAGGTTATACTACGAGTGGTAAAAAGGTTTATTTATATCTTGGACGAGCTCCGCAAGAAAATATGTCGCCAGCAATGTTTATAGCTGGTAATTTAGGGTATGGAAAGTCTTTTAATGCGAATCTGATTTTAATGTTACACGTTATTACAGGTAGCTCTGCAGTCATTTTTGATCCTAAATCCGAACGTTCACATTGGAAAGAATCTTTTGACTTTATGAGTGATTTAATAAGCATTGTTAGATTAACAGCATCTGATGAGGATAAGGGAAAATTAGATCCTTTTAATGTATATAAGGATGATGTGGATTCAGCTTGTGCTTTAGCTTCCAATATAACGTGTGACCTTTTGACTATAACGCCTAGCGATCTTTCATATATAGCTTTAAAAGAGGCTTTAATTGAAATAAAAAATGAAAAAAATAGGGCTATGAGCAAATTAATAGAAATATTAGAATATAAATTTAAAAATGATGATGATGAAATAAGAAAAGCAGCATTAATTCTAGCAAGACAATTGAAATCTATAAAAGAAAGTGGAATGGCACGATTAATAATTGGAGATGGAACAGAGGATGCGATAAAAATTGATAATAGAGTTAATATACTTCAAATAGATAACCTTAAAATTCCTGAAAAGGAAACTAAAAAAGATGAATATACTGAAGAAGAAAGAATATCCACTTGTCTTATGACGTTAATGTCCAACTTCACAAAGAAGTTTGCTATGAAGAAAAGTGACACATTTGATATTATTCTTTTTGATGAAAGCTGGTTTTTGAAGCGTACTCAAGAAGGAAGAAAACTATTTGAGTTCTTAGCTAGACAAGGAAGATCTCTAAATGTTGGATGTATATTCAACGGACATTCGGTACTAGATGTTCCATCAGAAGAACTTAAAAATACTTTAAGTTATAAGTTATTCTTCCATAAAGATAATGAAGATGAAGCTAAGAGAATGCTTAAGTTTATGGAAATGGAAGAGTCGAATGAAAATATAAAAATGCTAACTACATTAAAAAATAGAGAAGCAATTTTTCAAGATTTAGATGGCAGAGTTTCTAAAATAATTTTTGATGGAATATTTGATATATTCATAGATACATTTAAAACAACACCTGAAGATACTATTAATTTAAATGATAAAAATAATAAGGATAGAGAAAAATGAAGAAAATAATAGTTATAAGTGGGATACTTTCTAGTTTGATTTTCTCATTTATTTTTATTATTTTAATAGCAAGTATTGGCTCAAATCAAGGAAAAAGTGTAGAAAATACATCTTTAAATCAGGAACAAAATATATTTGTATCTAAACTTTTACCAGGAGCAATTAAAGGCTATGAAAAAGGGATATATCCTTCAATAACAATTGCTCAAGCTATTCACGAGTCATCTTGGGGAAAGTCTATCTTATCAGCAGAGTATAATAATCTTTTTGGAATAAAGGCTGATGCTAACTGGATTGGTAAAATAGTTGAACTACCTACCCAAGAAGAAGTTGCGGGTGGAATTATCACGATAGTAACAAAATGGAGAGTATATGAAAGCTTTGAGGAATCAATAGAGGATAGAATAAAATTTTTGAATAAAAATATAAGATATCAATCTGCAGGTGTTTTTGAAGCTAAAAATTATATAGAACAAGCTGAGGCATTACAGAAAGCGGGTTATGCAACAGATTCGAAGTATGCTGAAAAACTAAAAAAAACTATAGAAACATATTCACTATACCTTTATGATATATCTCCAGGAACAAGTAATGAAATAATAGATAAAGCTATAGCAAAAGGAATGACTTTAATAGGAAAATCTCCTTATGTGTTTGGCGGTGGTAGAACTGAAGCAGATATTTTAGCCAATCGGTTTGATTGTTCTTCTTTTGTTCATTATTGCTATGCATCAGCGGGATTAAACTTAGGAGATTATAGAAATGTTGTAACCTTTAATTTAGTTAATATGGGGACTCCAGTAAAGAAAGAGGAAATGAAAAAAGGAGATTTAATATTTTTTAATACTGAAGGAGTTACAAATAATCATATAGGCATATACCTTGGAGAAAATAAATTTATGCATGATGCAGAGACTAATGGAGTATGGATAGATGATTTAAATAATGAATATTGGAAAAATGCTTTTAATGGAAATATAAGAAGAGTTGTAAATTAGAAAGTAGGTGAAGTATTGCAGGTATTTAAATTAAATAAAATTGATTATAGAAAAGTTTTAAGAGTAATGGTTGCAATGGCTATTACTTTTTTTATATTAAATATATTTTTCACTAAAACAGCTCACGCAGCAGGAACATTGGATTATGGATCAGGTGAAAATCCATTTAATAAAATTTCTGATACTTGGGGCCAGTTTGTAAATGATCAGTATAGAGCTAATTATAGTTTAGACTCAGGGGATATTGGGACTTTTGATATATTAGATAAAGCCTTTAATTCAATATCAAACGCCTTATTTTATTTAGTTATTACAATAGGGTGGCTTGGAATAAATGTGTTTAATTTCTGTTTTGATTCAAATATTTCAGGAAAGTTTTCAGAAAGTTTAGAAACTGTAAGTAGATCATTGCAAAATGGAACTTTCAATAAGTTTTATATGATCTTCTTTATGATATCACTTGTAGCAGTAGTAGTATATTTTCTTAAACGAAATTATGCAGCCCTTTTTACTCATATTATTGGAGTAACATTAATAATAGCAATGTCAGTAATTCTAACTACTAAGAGTACAAGAAATTTTGTGGTAGATACAAATAACTTCTCTAAGGAGATTGGAATGACATTAATATCGTCTTTAAGTGGAGAAGATGATACGACAGAAGCTAAAGATAGTATGATAGGAACTTTATGGGGAAATCTTATTCATAAACCTTGGGTTATTATAGAATTTGATGGGAAAGTATCAGTTGATGATAAGAATAAAGATGCGGCCATAGAAAAGTCTAAAAAAATATTAAGTTTATCACCAAACTCTAAAGATAGAAAAGAATTAGTAAAAGATGAAATAAATGATATATCTTTTACTAGTAGGTTAGCATCGACACTTATATTAAGCTTAATAACATTAATAAAAATAATAATAATAATACTTATTGGTGTAATTCAAATGTTCTTGCAAGTTTTAAGTAATCTTATGATTGTATTTTCACCAGTAATATTATTATTAGCTATAGTTCCATACTTTGGTGGATTTAATATGCTTAAATGGTTAGGAGAAAAGTATATAGCAATTCAAATTACAATAGTATTATTAAGTTTTATAATAGGTGCTTTGATTTTAATAGACAAAGTGATGTTAGAATTTTTCTTAGGAATTGGAGCTAGTTTTACAGTAGCACTGTTAATTCAATGTGTATGTTGGATTTTAGTAATAGTATTTAGAAAGCAATTAGTATTAAATTTCACTAAATTACAAAGAAAAATAAATGGAACAGTTGCAGCAGGTAATATTTTAAATAAAGGACTAGATAAAACAGCGGAATATGGCAATAAAGCATTAGATAAAGGAAAGAATATAACAGATAAAGCTACAGCTCCTGCTAGGCAAAAAGCTGTTGATTTTAAAGATACCGTTGCAAGTAATATTAAGTATGCAGGGAAATATGCAAGTGGAAAAGCTAAAATAAAACTAGCTAAAACAACTGGTAATGTTATTGATAAACTTTCAGATAAATTTAACAAAAATAAGACTAAAGCAGAAGATATTAATCATAATGAAGATCTCAAAGCAGATAATAATACAAATAATTCAAGAGAAAAAGTGTTTAATATAAAAGATAAGTTAAATCAAGAAAAAACTAACTTTAAAGAAGATGTTAATACAACAAAGATAAGGGAAAGTCAAGAAAATAAAAAATCAAGTATAAAGGAAAATAAAGAAACTGAAGATTTAAAGAATAAAGTTAAAAGTAAAATTAATAATAAAGAAAAAATGGAAAACAATAAAACTAGTGATATAGGTGGGAAATCGGATACAAAAGCTAAGAATTTAAAGAAAGATAATATAAATAGAGATATTAAAAATGATACGAAAGAGAAAGTAATATCTTTTAATGAAGCTAGGGTAAATAAAGGAAAAGAAAAAGTAAATGATGAAGAATTAAAAAATAATTTAAGAAAGGATCTTCAGAAAGAATATAGGAAAGGACTAAGAGAAAAACAAAAAGTTAAAGAATCCACTAGAAGTGAGAAATTGAAAAAATCACTTGGGGTTACTAAAAAACAAATAAGAGCAAAAGAAAAGAGTTTAGCTAAAGATTTGAAAAATATAAAAAAAGCCAATAAAAGATAAAAATATATATTAAACAAAATAAAAACAAGTAACTTTATTTAGATAGAAAAAGATACTTGTTTTTATTTAAATAATAAAAAAAACATATATGATTAGGGATACTATAAAGATATTTAAATTTTATAATATTTAGAAGAGAGATTCAATGTTAAAAATTGATAAAATTTAAAAATAGATGGGTAGTGTTTAGAAAATGATTCTAAAAAGAAGAAATAAAATAAACTGAAGAAAAGTAGTTAGATTCCACCCACAAAGATCCAACTACTTTTCTCAGCTAAAGTATATATAAAAGAAAATTAAAATAAAATAAAAAAAGGTACTTACCAAACTAATCTACTTTTAGAACAATCAAGCAATTTGTTTGGCGCAACGGAAAAATTCAACTATTTAATTTTAATATAATTTAAATAAGAATTCAATATTATTGAATAAATTAAATAAAATTGAATTTATTCAATAATATGGATAAGAAAAAACTAGTGTAAACCCTATCAATTTCTATAGTAAAGAAAAGCTCATATATAGATATATATGATTTAAAAACGTGAATGTGAACATTATAGGAGGAATTATGAGAAAAAGGTTGATTTTGAAAGTATTAATGAGTCTATTTATAGTATCATTAATAGGGTGTACAGATGGCAAAGAGAATAATAATGTAGTATCAACAGAAATAAATGGAGTAATAGAAATTGATTATTTTGATGTAGGACAAGGTGATTCAGCCTTGATTCAAGTAAACGGTAAAAGTATGTTAATAGATGCTGGAACAAATGATACTGAAGATACATTAGTTCAAATGATAAAAGATGAAGGAATAAAAAAGCTTGATTATGTTATTGGAACTCACCCACACGAAGATCATATTGGTGGACTTGATAAAGTAATTGATAATTTTGAAGTTGGAGAAATAATAATGCCAGAAGTTAAAAACACAACAAAAACCTTTGAGTCAGTATTAAAATCTGCAGCTAAAAAAGAAAAGAAAATTAAAAAAGCAAAACCAGGAATAGAAATAGACTTAGGTGAAGGAACAAATGTAGAAGTTTTTTCACCAGGAAAAGATAAGTATAAAGAGTTAAATAACTACTCTCCAATTATGAAAATAACATATGGAGAAAACTCATTTTTATTTACAGGTGATGCAGAAAAGGAAGTAGAAAAAGAAGTGATAAATAATGGTTATAACTTAAAATCAGATGTGATAAAAGTTGGGCATCATGGATCTACAACATCAACAACGGAAGAATTTTTAAATCTAGTTAATCCTGAAATAGCTGTAATATCAGTTGGAAAAGAAAATACTTATGGACATCCTGAAAAGAAGATATTAGATAGGTTAAAAAATAAGAATATAAAAATATTAAGAACTGATGAAATAGGATCAATAGAAATAATAAGTGATGGAAAAAGTATAAGTATAAATAAATAATTAATTATAGAAAGAAAGTAGGCAGCAACCAGAAAACTACCTACTTTCATATGAGAAATATATATAGAAATATGGTAATATATATATATTATATAATTTTTTTATAAAAAAAATGATTATCATATAAAAAATACATATAAAATATATTTTTATTATTGCA
>ERZ772893.3558-NODE-3558-length-10836-cov-2.360542_pt1 | contig 10836 bp, 7 predicted proteins | sample MGYA00511482_ERZ772893 | MGnify/ENA primary metagenome ERZ772893 (study PRJEB29015, sample SAMEA2737687) | human gut metagenome | biome: human gut; feature: human-associated habitat; material: faeces | place: China | collected 2012 ...
AGTGATTTACCGGATGCATCCTGATAATTTACGGTATAGGCAACCATATTGCCTTTGATTCCATAAGCGACTACATAGTCGGCATCACCTTTGACGATAAAGCCAGGAGTATTAAGTAGTTCTGAACTTGCATTGTCACGTCCGCTGAGACGGATTCCTTTGACATAATACTTGTCGTCTGTTACCTGGATGTCATTCAGATTGAAAGTAACGGTAGAACCGGAAGCAATGTTTGTCTGCTCGATCTTGTTCTGTCCGTTAATTGTTCCTTTGTTACCTGCGGATAATGTTACCTTGTAGGTATACTGTGTAGTATCATCTGCCATAACGCTCATTGTGGATGCACCGAGTGTCATGGATACAGTCAGAAGAGAAACCAGTAATCTTTTCCATTTTTTCATCTGCTTACTCTCCTTTCTGTCTGCGTCTTTTTGTGTTCTTATTGAGTGTGTAGATACCATATGCAAGAAGGATCAGTCCACTGATGAGTGCAAGCGCACAGAAGAGAAGAACTCTTGCGGTATCACCGGTTTTAACGGTCTTGGTTGTCTTAACAATCTTATTCTTGGTGATGGTTTTGCCGGCTGAAACCTTTTCTACTGCAAAGTTCATGCGGAGCTTTGCGAGTGTGAGCTGATAACCGTTGCCCTGTGTCTCACCTTCAACACCGACGGTAAGGTGTACCGTTCCGGTATTATGGGAAGCAAGTCTTCCGAGGTAGAAATATTCTTGGGTTGAGCTATCGATCTGCTTCAGACCTTCTCCTGCTTTGGAAGCGCCTTCCCCTCCGACAGTTGTACTGTCATAGAGTACCTTTTCGGCATTATTACTTCCAACATATGTCAGCTTGTATTCATAAGCACCACCTTCTGCGGAAGACTGTGCATCCTCCAGCGTCTGGATCACTTCATTGGTCATGTACCAGTCGGTATCCGTACTGTCGGAGTTCTTAAGCTGAACCTTGAGCTCGATGCTGTCACCCGGTTGGATATTTGCCAGCTCGTCAGTCACATCGGAGCTTTTAAAATTACTTTCCATCTTGCCGCCGGTGAAATTAACCTGCCATCCGTCGGCTCCCTGATAATCCTTTGCAAATGCAGTTGTGTGTACCCCTGCTGCCATTATCACTGTCATGGCGAGGCACAAAATTTTCTTTTTCATACTCTGTACCTCCCTACTGTAAGCTCATTGTTGTTTCGTCGTCTGATACATTGACATCTACGCCCCAGGCACTCTTGATTGCGTCCTTTGCGTTGTGTGTCTGAACTGCATCCACCTCTGCGTCAATGTGGAAGGTGTAGCCATTGTACTTGTAAGTATAAGTGATGGTTTTACCTTTTGGTACCTTTGTTACATCCGATGCAATCGAAGGATTGATACGGAGTGTATCGGATAATGCCGGTGTCGGTTTACCCGCTTTGAGAGCTTTGGTATAATAAAGAACGGTACGCTCTCTCGTGGACTGTGCATCTGCAACCTGCCATCCGTTGTCTGTGAGGAAGTTCAGCTCGATCAGATCCGGTGAAAGGTTCGTGTTCTTATTGCCTTTTTCGTCCTGCCAGCTTTTTGTGATGATCACACGTACAAAGGTGTCGATCGTACCGCTGTTCTTGACGCTGATTGCTTCGTTATATTTCTTGCCGGGTGTAAATGTCTCATCCTTTCCAAGAAGGTTTGTGAGAAGTGTACCCTCTGAGGTTCCCTTCCATTCATTGTTCGATACATAATCCCGGCTGCTGACTACTTTGTCATTTTCCAGAAGAGATACGCCGATACTCTGCATATTCATCTGTGCGGAATAATTCTCACTGTAGTAAGTGAGTGCGGCGCGTGTACTGCCGACAGTGCTTCCAACCAGCAGGAGTGCTGCGGCTGTCAGAACCAGGGCAGGTTTTTTTGGAAATGATTTCTTTTTCTTTTTCATTCTCATTACCTCCTACTCTGTCGTCTGTGTGCTGTCGTCTGTGATTACGTGGTTCCAGTCGGCGTATGGTGTACCATCTTCCTTGTAAAGAACCGGGGTGCATTCCTGGATGACTACGATGTTAAATTCTTCCGGTTTGTCATTCCCTTCCGGGAACTTATAAGTGATATTGAGTTCCTGTTCGGTTGTCTTGCCTGCCGGAAGGACATCGTCGTAATACCAGTAGCCCTCATCCCCTGCAGTCCATCCGCCGTATGGTGCGTTATAAGTAAGCCCTACCTCTACCGGTGCAAATGCTTTGACTCTTACGAAACAGTTATAATCACCGGTATTTTCAATTGTAATGTGCTTACCGTCTTTATCAACTTCTTCTTTCGGGACTGTCTCAGTAAATCCCATATTCATTTTCACACCGCCACCGGCTGTCGAATAGGTTGTAAAATACGCCATCGCGCTTCCAACTGCCAGGGTTCCGGTAAGAGCAAGTGTTGCTGCTGCCATGATAAGCGGTTTCTTATGTAACTTTCTCATTCCGACTCCCCCTTCCTAGTTCTTTTCTGCCGGTTCGGTGTACTGATACTGACCATTTTCGTCCAGCTTGAAATTATTTTTTACACCGTAGCCGCCATTGGTACGTCCATCGTGTTTGTTGATAAATGAAACCTCTGCCGGTCTGAATTCTACTTCGGTTTCTTTTTCAGGATTAGCAATGATGTCTGTTTCCTGACTTTTAGCAGAAGCGAGTTCATAGCTTGCACCGCTGTAAACCTCCGTTACCTTGACATGAGATCCAGCAGGAATTTTTTCGATCGTTACAGAATGGCTGCCTGCTGCGCTAAAGGTAAGCTCTTCGATTCTGGTTTCGGTCTTCTCATCCAGTGTTCTGATATCAATCTGGAATACGAAGGTTGCATTGTTACCGAAGGTAGCATTGTGATCTACCAGTTCCTTGTTGATCACCAGATTACCGTATCTTACGTGCTGTTCCGGTTTCAGACCAACTGCACTGTTGTATTCTTTGGTCAGATCGTAGATCCAGTCATCACTTGCACCGTTACCACTGTAGTAATTATTGGTCGGAAGTGATACAAGGTAAGGAGTAAAAGTATAAGTGTAATTTGGTGTAATTACTTTTGGTGTATCTACAAGGTAAAGTCCTGTATCCAGTCCTGTTGCAGTACCTCTTCCCTGTGTCAGTGTAACGGTTGTAGTTGGCTCTGTGTCATCCTTCAGCAATTTCTTCGCTTCTGCTGCACGTTCTGCCCAGGTAGCAGCTGCCGCATCCAGGTTATCAGCACTTACGGATGAAAGATCCAGTTTTGAAAATGCACCGATTCCGGTATAGTTGCCGGATTCATCAACCGAAGCAACTTTATACAGGTTTACCGGAATGCTTGCGCTTAGAAGTTCACTGTTTCCATCAATGTCAAATTGGATGGAACACTCTGCATCGGTATCGATCGCGTTTGCGGCTTTCGCACCCGGAAGAGTGAGCAGTGGAAATGTAAGAGCGACAGCTAAGAGAAAAGTACTTCCCTGTTTTAATCGTTTATTCATCATCGCCTCATGTCCTCCTTAAAAATCTTGGTTATTCTTTGTGAGCTTTTCTCTTGGAAAGAAATCGCAAGAGAATGATCACAAGAATCGTGATTGAAAGTCCTAAAATTAAATAGAGCATATAATAATTCTGAATGGCTTTTACCATAGAATCTGTAACTGATTCGGTAGCATCCTCTTCGCCGTTATATGGAACTCTGGTTCCTCTTACGAGAAGACGATGGGAGTTGACTCCATATGGTGTACAGGTAAATAAAGTTACCTGATCTTTTCCTTCTTCAATCTGGAGTGCTTTCTCCAGTGTTTCATGATCGTCCTTATCTACCATCGGAAGAATCTGATCCACCTTGTAGGCAAGGACTTCATCCAGTACATGGATGTAAAATTTATCACCGGCTTTGAGCTGGTCGATATCGGTAAAAAGTTTTGCGCTTGGAAGTCCACGGTGTGCGGCAAGAATGCTGTGTGTGCTCTCCCCACCGATCGGAAGCTTTGATCCGTTCAGGTGTCCGACACCGGTCTGCAGATCTTTGTCGGAGGTACCGTGGTAGATGGCAAGCTTGATGTTGATCTTCGGAATGGAGAGGTATCCCATGACACCGTCATCCGCAACATTCAGAACCTTCCAGTACTCGGTGTTCTTCAAGTTCCCGTCATCCTCTCCGAACACATCTCCGTAAAGATTGTTCTGAGTGAGGGTAGCGTTGAAAGCTTTGGATTTCTCCCATTCGGATGTAAAATCTTCCTCTGTCAGATCCTGTACCTTATCTTCATAACTGCTGATCAGCTGATTCTGACGGTAGGTGTTCCATTGATTGGATACTGTGGGATAGATCAGAATCCCAAATCCTATTAAGAATAACAAACCGAAAAGGAAGGTTGAGATTTTTCTTTTCATAGGCGTAATTCCTTTCGCGTTCTTATTCTCTTATCTAAGAGGTCTTATCTTTTTTATTCTGAAGCTTCTTCTCCTTTAAGTATAACACAAGGATGAAGATTGCGGTAACTGAAAGACCAATAATTACCCAAAGTAGATAATTTGTATGAAGACTGATTCCACTAAGTGGTGTCTTTTCATCGGCAACCTCCTGTTCTACGTAATCTACTCTGTGACCACGTACCAGAAGTCTCTCGGTATTGACTCCGTAAGGTGTGCAGGTCAGAAGTGTTACAAGATCTTCGCCTTCCTCTACTGCAAGGGCGGAAGTTTCTTCCGGTTTGACAACGGAAATCTTATCCACTTCATAACATAAGGTTTCGTTTAACACATGGATCAGGAAATGATCGCCTTCATCAAGCTGATCCAGATCTGTGAAAAGAGATGCACTTGGAAGTCCTCGGTGTGCTGAGATAACGGCGTGAGTACTTTTACCGCCGATCGGAAGTGAGCTTCCTTCCAGATGACCGGCTGCCTGTTTGAGAACGTCTTCGTTTGTCGTGTGATAGATCGGAAGTTTGATATCGATCTTCGGAATCTCTACGATTCCCATCATCTCGTCACCGGCAATATTCAGAGCGTCCATGTAGGTGGCATCTTCTTCGTCACTAGCTTCTGCTACTGCGAAAGAATCAGGAAGGATACTTGGAAGTAATGCTTCGTTGTAAGCTTCTGCTTTCTTCAGCTCTGCATCGTAGTCAATCTCGTTTGCTGCGTCTTTTTGAGATACGGTCTGCTCGTAACTGCTGATCAACTGTTTCTGTCTGTAGTTATTCCATTGATTTGCTACGAAAGGATACAGCAGTAAGGACAAACCGGCTAAAAATATGATTCCAATCATTAATTTGCTTGTTTTGCTTTTCATCCGAACTCTCCTTGCTGTTGTATTATTTTTTATGAATCCGGGGCACTTGCCCCGGATTCCATATCTGGTTATAAATCATCATGAAAGATTATTTGTTTGTTTTTTTGCGGCTTGCGAAGAATAAGCCAGCTGCTGCGATCATGATGAGGCATCCAGCGATTGTGAAGATTGTAGTACCGATACCACCTGTTGATGGAAGAGCGGAAAGTTTTGTATCTCTCATGGAAGTATTAGTTGTAAGGACTGCAGCTGCTTTATCTCCTTCTACTGCTAATGTTGCTTCAGCCTGATCCTGATTTACAGAATATCCTTCTGGAGCTGTTTTCTCTTTAAAGTAGTATGTTCCAACATCAAGACCCTGAACTTTTACTGTACCGTCTGCTTTAGTGAAAACTTCTGTTACATCACCTTTTGGATCGTACTTGTATACGCCATCAGCAAGTTTTGTAAATCTTAAAGCAGTAGATTCTTTGCTGTCTTTTCTTACTTCAAAACCGGCATTTGGAAGTTTTACATCATTTTCACCAGTCTTTGTTAATGTAATATTACCTTGATAAACTTTGATTTCTGTACTTCCGAAATCTGATGTTCCTTTATGTCCTGCTGTAGCTTTGTTCGTGATAACGTCATTTTCAGATGTTACTTTTACTTTGTAAGTAATTACTACTTCTTTTCCGGCATTACTATTAGCATCATTAATCATGCCACTTAAATCCACACTGAATTTTGTTGTTTCCCAAGTAATCGGATATGCTGCTGTAATATCTTCTCCGCCAAGAGTGATTGTTGCTTCTTTCGTATATTCAGCACCTGTTAATTCATCATATGCCCAGAAAGTCTTATCTATATCTGTTGGTGCGATAAATGGAACGTTTGTTTTTACTTTATAAGTAAGGATATCGCCCGTTGCTACTACATTATCTGTATCAACTGCTTCTTTTTCTACGTTGATTGGTGTTTTCTTTGCTGTAAGTTTTGCATCTACTAAAGATGGATATTCATATGTTACGTCACCTTCTTCTCCAGTGATAGTAACTTCACCAAAGCCAATATATGCACTCATCAGGTTATAAGTATAACCCGCTTCTGTTGCTTTCACAAGATAAACACCTGCAGCATTTACAGTCTGTGGATTTGTCATAGGTTCAAATGTTACATAATTTGCTGCATTTGCCTGTGCTGCACCTAATTTGTTTGCATCAACGTTCGCAGCCGGAATCATTGCCTCAATCGCTGCCTGCGCATCTTTTACGCTAAATGCATTTATATACGTCTGCGCAACGTTATCATTTACGAAGTTCCATCCGGTTTTTGTTGACTGATCCGCTTTAATTACCTGTGCGTAAGTTAATGTTGCATTATCTGCGTTATCTACTGTAATAGTTGCAGTATCTTTTGTTGCTGCAAACGTTGTCATACTCATTCCGAGTACCATAGCCAGTGTTAATAACACTGCAAAGATTTTTCTCATCTTCTTCATATTTTTGTCTCCTTTTCTTTTAAGGGCTATGCCCATTTTTTATTGTCCCCTCATATGGGATAATAACGTTTTTGTGTAGCAAGAAGCCACTGAAAAATTAATCCTTACAATTATTTTTCCAGCACCTCCTTGCATTTGCTTTTATATAAGATCCATACGGCCGCAAACATAAGTAACATGCCGCCAATCATATACAAGTAAATTCCGGTGCCTCCAGAATGTGGAAGGGCGTAAGCTGTTTCATTTTTAAAATACAGATGAAGCGTTGGATCAGATTCAGTAATTGTACTTGTATCAATTGTACTGTCTGTTTTGCTTGAAGTATAGGATACAAGACTTCCACCTTTTGTTATACTGAGTGACCAAGTTTCTTCGCTTCGGACATAGCCGACAGGTGCTTTTGTTTCTCTTAGTACATACTCACCAGTTTCAAGATTTGTTACATTTGTTTCACCTTTTTTCCAAATGATTTTTCCATCTTTATTTGATGTACCGGTATATACTGGTGTATTATTTTTCAGTAATTCAAATTCTGCACCTTGAAGTTTGACCTGATTTCCGCTAGTACTAACTTTTACGATATCCCAATCCTTTGTTGCCTTTACATTTGTAAAGGTAACGCTTCCAACGGTTCCACCACTGTTTTGATTATAAGTGTAATTCTTGATAACATCCACATCTTTATCATCACTACCAGCTGTTTTCTCATACCCAAGTTTGAATGTGACACTCTCATTCTGAGCATCAGAAGTATTTCTACAGTTTGTACTGTCACCAACCTGATAATCGGTCAATACATATCCATCGGAATCTTCTTCACTTACGGTATAAGTTCCACGAGGCAGATTCTTTAATTCATCACCAACATATGTGGCTTCATTGGAATTTGCAGGAACCGTAATTGAAACCTTCTTGATTTCTTTTCCAGACTCGTCTTTAATACTGAAGTTGAATGTACAATTAGTGTCCAGTGTACTTTCCAGTTTTTTCGTGATCTGGATTTCACCTGATATAACGTTAATTGTATAAACACCATACAGTTTTGTTGAAGCTTGTTCATTTACTGCATCTACAATATGATCTGCATCACCAGCTATCTTGCCATCGGTATTTTCATTACTTTCAGTTGACGGTTCTCCAGCATTATAACTTACCTTCAGATAATATGTAGCATCTCCATCTGCGGTTAAATTTGTAACCTCGGTTGTGCATTCTGGATTACTGTACCATTTGATTGTGAAACTATCTGCCGAAATATTGTATTTATTAGTATTTCCTGCAAGATCAAACATTTCATTCAATACAGTGTCTGTATCCGGAAGGCTATCACCTTTATAGATTGTAACTTCTTTGTCTTTAACCTTCAGTTCGGCTTTTACATTTACCTTAGGCTGTGGAAGAACTGCGTCTCCATATCCAGTAGAGATTTTGGAATCTGGTGAAATATTGGTAGCTACATTGTTTCCGCCGATATAGTCATCTTTGGCTTTTACAGTAATTGACTTTTTCCAACTTCCATTCTTACTATTCGGAATTGTTTGTTCATTCCAAACAATGTACTGATTACCAGTAGTTTTATCATAATATACCGTTCCACCATTCTTTAACGTGATACCATTATCAATTCCAGAATAATCGGAAGTAATTGGATTTCCAGAATCATCCAGTATAATAAATCTAGGATCGATCACATCTTTTATCTGGGCATTCTTCATATCCTGATAGTGTGTTATGGTTGTCTGGATATTTTTGAAAATAGTTTTCAATCCCTCAATATTCGAAGCAGAATATGCACAGCCTTCAGATGCGATTTCATCTTCCAACCATTTCTTGGTTTTATCAGTAAGCTTCAAGCCAATTGTGTAAACGGTAATGCCTTTTTCTTTGAGCTTATCAGCTTGCAATTTCGATTTTGTTCTGTCATCTTTAGTGGACGGGTCTCCATCTGTAAATAAGATTACATAGCGTGGGACATTTTCTTGCTTGCTGTTTTCTAGTTGTGTTAATGCAAGCTCTAAACCGAGCTGTGGAGATGTTCCACCTGATGCGTAGATACTACTGATTTTCTTCACTAAGTCGTCTTTGTTACTTCCAATTGTTGTGAGACCACTCACAAGATTTCCAACCGAATTAAATGTTGCTATACCGATTCTGCTCTTGGCAGAAGAAGCTGCCATTGATGTAGTAAAAGCAGAAGCTGCTTCCTTTAAGCCGGTCAAACTACTATCAATCTTATAAACCCTTGTTGTACTGCGATCTGGAATATTTTGCCATGAATTACCATTATAATATATCCATTTCCCATTAAGATATATCATTGGTTGTTTTGCATTTTTATAAGACCAATCTTTAAATTTGACACTTGTAGTATCATCGTCGTAATAATAAACCTTGGTTGTATCTAAAGAATCTTTCCAGTTATTATATTTTCCGACTTCTTCAAATCCCCCAGAATCACTATTACTAGTGTTATACAACATACTACCCGATGTATCAAAAACCATCATTACATCTGCTACCGCAGCCTGTTCTGTCGAAGTAGTTGATGTTAATTTGGAAGCTGCAGTAATATCAATCTGATAGGTACGTTTATCCCAATCGATTACCTTTGCTGTCTTATTATAGTCAAGCGAACTGTTTATCAGTTCTTCTTTTGTCATGTTCAGGATCTGGTAATAAGATCCTTGTTTGTCTTTATATGGTGTAGTTCCATCCGACAGATATAAGGTTGCTATAGCTGTATTGTTGCTGTCTAATTCAACTTTTACAATCCAGCTGTCCAAAGACGGGATATATCCGCTAGGTGCAGCATCTTCACGTAATGTATAAGTTCCCACGCGAAGTTTGGTAAATTTCACATTACCATTTTCTCCTACGGAATATGCAGTCTGTGTTTCGCCTGTTGCATCATTTACTAAAGTAAATCTGGCACCCTCTAATCCTTTGTTCTCTTTGTTAACCTTTTGAAGGTTCAATTCAGCCATCGGAACCTGGCTAACTTCTGCTATACTTGCTGATGGAAGTGTGAATTTCATCTTACAGTTTGAATTTCCGGCACCTCGTTCCATGTACAGAACGGTTAATGTATGTTCTTTTTCTTTTTCTTCAGGAGTAAGCTGATCAGCTGTTTTTCCTAATTTCTCCCATATATCAACAGTATCGCTAGCTGCCTGATGAATTCCACCAAGATCCAGAACCACTTTACCATCGAGCAACACCCATAAATCATCATCTCCGGTAAATTCATAATTCATCGGTCCTACATAATCTCCGATCTTAAACAAAACATCGTACCGCATTCCAAAGAAATAATTCTGTGCTTTTTCGGAATTTTCATAGCTGAACTTCCGCTCATTCTCCAACGGATAAAAACCAGCTCCTTCGGTGGTAAGTATCTTACCATTTTGGTCTTTCACATCTTTTAACGTGTAGGTATCTCCCTTTTGTTCAAAACCCAGCTTTAAATCTTTGTAAACTTTTCGAAGATATCTGGTTTCATAATCATCGTAAGGGCGGCCAAGCCAATCGTATTTTTTTACCTTTACGCTACAAGTAGCATCCGAGTCCTCGAAGAAACCCGGTTCCGGATAATTAAACTCAACCTTACCATTCTCATCCAATCCTTTGAGAATACCTTTTACAACGCTGGTACCCTTCGTATAATCATTGGCACCAAAACTACCAATTGGAATCCAATATTTGTACTGTTCAAAGTTTTGCTCTCTAGTTCCTGCTGTTAATTTTCTTCCATTGTCTGGTTTCTCACCAAGCATATTAAACGAATAATATGTATTGCCTTCATAGTTGGCTTCTTCGTCTGTTACAGCTTTTACAGTATAATCATAAAATTTTGTAGCACCATCGAAATCCTTAGTTTTAGGAGTGTAATATACTTTAATCGTACAATCTTTAGTAACTGAAAATTCATTATCTGTATCCACAGGCGTTGTTGTTTCAGTTCCGTCTGCTGCTGTTTCTACTTTAGTAACACTTGCAACATCCCAGTTTGTTGCTTTTGTATAATCGTTGATTTTACCTCCGATTGGAAGTGTTAATACATCATCTGCATATAT
>ERZ772893.3567-NODE-3567-length-10809-cov-10.216013_pt1 | contig 10809 bp, 8 predicted proteins | sample MGYA00511482_ERZ772893 | MGnify/ENA primary metagenome ERZ772893 (study PRJEB29015, sample SAMEA2737687) | human gut metagenome | biome: human gut; feature: human-associated habitat; material: faeces | place: China | collected 2012 ...
CGTTGATGGATATGGAATGTATCGTTTATATGGGAAAGACGGATGTAGAACGCCAACATATCAATGTGGAGAAAATGAAAATGCTGGGAGCTACCGTTATTCCCGTTACTTCCGGAAACATGACCTTGAAAGACGCAACCAACGAAGCGATCCGCGACTGGTGTTGCCATCCTGCCGACACTTATTATATTATCGGCTCTACCGTAGGCCCTCATCCTTATCCTGATATGGTGGCACGCCTGCAATCTGTTATCAGCGAAGAAATAAAAAAACAACTGCAAGAAAAAGAAGGACGTGACTATCCGGATTATCTGATAGCCTGCGTTGGAGGAGGAAGTAATGCTGCCGGAACGATTTATCATTATATCAATGATGAACGGGTAGGCATCATTCTGGCGGAAGCCGGAGGTAAAGGAATAGAAACCGGAATGACCGCCGCCACCATCCAACTCGGTAAAATGGGAATTATCCACGGAGCGCGTACTTACGTCATCCAAAACGAAGACGGACAGATTGAAGAGCCTTACTCGATTTCCGCCGGACTGGATTATCCGGGCATTGGTCCGATACACGCCAATCTTGCCGCACAAAGACGTGCCAACGTTTTGGCAATCAATGACGACGAAGCAATAGAAGCCGCTTACGAACTGACTAAACTCGAAGGTATTATCCCTGCACTGGAATCCGCCCATGCATTAGGAGCTTTGAGAAAATTGAAGTTCAAACCGGAAGATATCGTTGTATTGACTGTTTCAGGACGAGGAGACAAAGATATTGAAACCTATTTATCGTTTAATGAACAGCAATAAGTAATTAGTAAACCATCATTCGTAATCAATAATCAAGCAATTATAGAAATGAAAACATTTAATTATACAACTCATAGCAAACAAGTGCTCGGAGATATGCATACTCCTGTCAGCATTTACCTGAAAGTGCGCGACATGTATCCGCAATCTGCATTAATGGAAAGTTCCGACTATCATGCCGGAGAAAATTCCTTGTCATTTATAGCCCTCTGTCCCCTGGCAAGTATCGGTATAAATGGCGGCATTGTCACTTCCAACTATCCCGATAACAGCCGCACGGAAGAACCCCTGACAAAAACCTTCCATGTAGAAAAGGCCATGAACCGGTTTATCAATCAATTCCAGGTGACCGGGGATAATAAGAATGTATGTGGACTTTACGGATACACGACGTTCAACGCTGTGAAATACTTCGAGCACATCCCGGTGAAAGAAAGTCACGATGAGCAAAATGACGCTCCGGATTTGCTATACATATTATATAAGTATGTCATTGTTTTCAATCATTTCAAAAATGAATTGACACTCGTTGAAATGTTGTCCGAAGGAGAAGAAAGCGGCTTACCGGAACTGGAAGCAGCCATCGAAAACCGGAATTATGCTTCTTACAACTTCTCTGTAACAGGTCCCGTTACTAGCCCTATCACCGACGAGGAGCATAAAGCCAATGTCCGCAAAGGAATCGCGCACTGTATGCGTGGAGATGTTTTCCAAATCGTACTTTCCAGAAGATTTATCCAACCTTATGCCGGAGATGATTTCAAAGTGTACCGCGCACTCCGCAGCATCAATCCTTCTCCTTATCTTTTCTACTTCGATTTCGGAGGATACCGCATCTTCGGTTCTTCACCGGAAACACATTGCAAAATCGAAGATGGTCGTGCTTACATCGATCCGATTGCCGGAACTACCCGCCGTACCGGAGATGTAGTAAAAGACCGGGAACTGACAGAAGCTTTATTGGCTGACCCTAAAGAAAATGCAGAGCATGTCATGCTGGTTGATCTTGCCAGAAACGACCTTTCCCGTAATTGTCATGATGTACGCGTACTATTCTATAAGGAACCACAATATTATAGTCATGTCATTCACCTGGTAAGCCGTGTCAGCGGTATGTTGAATGAGGGCGCAGATAAAATAAAAACGTTTATTGATACGTTTCCTGCCGGCACATTAAGCGGTGCTCCCAAAGTACGCGCTATGCAGTTAATCAGCGAAATCGAACCACATAATCGTGGAGCCTATGGTGGCTGTATCGGTTTTATCGGATTGAACGGCGAATTAAATCAGGCTATCACTATCCGTACTTTTGTAAGCCGCAACAATGAACTCTGGTTCCAAGCCGGAGGAGGTATTGTAGCACGCAGTCAGGATGAATATGAACTGCAAGAGGTGAACAACAAACTGGGAGCACTGAAAAAGGCGATTGATTTAGCTGTCAAATTAAAAAATTGAAAGCAGAGATAGTATTTGAACAACCATTTTACAATGACAATAAAAATGAAAATATTACTTTTAGATAACTACGACTCTTTCACTTATAACCTGCTGCATGTAGTGAAAGAATTAGGGGCTACAGATATAGAAGTAGTCCGCAACGACCAGATAGAGCTTGATGAAGTAGATCGTTTTGATAAAATCATCCTGTCTCCCGGACCGGGCATACCCGAAGAGGCCGGACTGCTATTACCTATTATTAAAAGATATGCTCCGACCAAAAGCATTCTGGGTGTCTGCCTCGGTCATCAAGCCATCGGCGAAGCTTTCGGAGCACGTCTGGAAAATCTCAAAGAAGTATATCATGGGGTACAGACTCCGATTACCATCCTTCACCAGGATTTGCTTTTTGAAGGGTTGGGAAAAGAAATCCCTGTTGGAAGATACCATTCCTGGGTAGTCAGCCGGGAAGGTTTTCCCGATTGCCTGGAAATAACGGCAGAAAGTCAGGAAGGACAAATCATGGCAATCCGCCATAAGACCTACAATGTACATGGTATTCAGTTCCATCCCGAATCAGTATTAACTCCGCAAGGAAAAGAAATTATCAAAAACTTCTTAAACGATTAAACTTATGAAACAGATTCTATACAAACTTTTCGAACATCAATATTTGGGACGCGATGAGGCTCGCACCATTTTACAGAACATCGCACAAGGAAAATATAATGATGTACAGGTAGCCTCTTTAATTACCGTCTTTCTGATGCGTAATATCTCTGTGGAAGAATTATGCGGTTTCCGCGATGCATTGCTTGAAATGCGTATTCCGGTTGATTTAAGTGAATTTGCTCCGATAGATATCGTAGGAACCGGAGGTGATGGAAAAAATACATTTAATATTTCTACAGCTTCCTGTTTTACTGTTGCCGGAGCCGGTTTCCCGGTTGTGAAACATGGTAATTACGGAGCAACATCAGTCAGCGGTGCCAGTAATGTAATGGAGCAACACGGTGTAAAGTTCACCAGTAACGTCGATCAACTGCGCCGTAGCATGGAGAAATGTAATCTTGCCTATCTGCATGCTCCTTTATTCAATCCGGCATTAAAGGCAGTTGCTCCGGTTCGTAAAGGATTGGCAGTGCGCACTTTCTTTAATATGCTCGGTCCGTTGGTTAATCCGGTATTACCGGCCTATCAGCTTTTAGGAGTTTACAACCTCCCGTTACTTCGCCTCTATACCTATACTTATCAGGAAAGCAAGACGAAATTTGCCGTTGTTCATAGTCTCGACGGATATGACGAAATCTCTCTGACAAATGAGTTTAAAGTGGCGACCAGCGATCATGAAAAGATTTACGCTCCCGAGAGTCTCGGATTCTCCCGCTATAAGGAAACTGACCTAGATGGTGGACAAACACCGGAAGATGCAGCTAAGATTTTCGACCAGATCATGAATAACACGGCTACAGAAGCTCAAAAAAATGTAGTGGTAGTCAATTCAGCTTTCGCCATCCATGTGATTTGTCCGGAGAAGACTATTGAAGAATGTATTGCTCTCTCCAAAGAGTCATTGGAAAGTGGACGCGCATTAGCTACCCTAAAAAAATTCATTGAATTGAACAGTTAATGTTTTATTTTTGCAAATCCATCATTTACAATTAATAATCCCACATCAATGAAAGATATATTATCAGAGATTATAGCAAACAAACGATTTGAAGTTGACCTGCAAAAGCAGGCTATCTCCATCGAGCAATTACAGGAAGGTATCAGCGAAGTTCCGACCTCTCGTTCTATGAAGCAGGCATTAGCCTCATCTGCATCGGGTATTATCGCTGAATTCAAGCGTCGGTCTCCATCCAAAGGATGGATAAAGGAAGAAGCATGCCCGGAAGAAATTGTTCCCTCCTATGCAGCAGCAGGAGCTTCTGCCCTTTCCATCCTCACCGACGAGAAATTTTTCGGAGGAAGCCTGAAGGACATCCGCACTGCACGCCCTTTGGTAGAGATCCCCATTCTTAGGAAGGACTTCATCATTGACGAATACCAGCTTTATCAAGCCAAAATTGTCGGTGCCGATGCCGTACTTCTTATCGCAGCCGCATTAGAACCGGAGAAATGTAATGAACTTGCAGAAAAAGCTCATGAACTAGGTCTGGAAGTTCTTCTGGAGATTCATAGCTCCGAGGAATTAATATACATCGACAAGAAAATAGATATGGTAGGAATCAACAATCGTAATCTGGGTACTTTCTTCACTGATGTAGAAAACTCTTTCCGCTTGGCCGGACAGCTTCCCCAAGATGCTGTATTGGTATCCGAAAGCGGCATCTCCGATCCGGAAATAGTAAACCGACTTCGGGCAGCCGGATTCCGTGGATTCCTGATCGGTGAAACATTTATGAAAACACAGCAACCGGGAGAAACTTTACAGAATTTCCTGCAAGCAATCCAATAAACTAATTATTCAAAACGGACAGCCCTATGATTAACGGAAAAATTATCAAAGTATGCGGTATGCGAGAAGCTGAAAACATACAGGACGTAGAGTCTATCGAAGGCATAGATATGCTGGGATTCATCTTCTATCCTAAATCTCCCCGATATGTCTACGAGCTTCCGGCTTACTTGCCCATTCATGCCCGACGTGTCGGAGTTTTCGTCAACGAAGACAAGCAGATAATCAGCATGTATGCTGATCGTTTCGGACTGAATTATGTACAGCTCCACGGAAATGAATCGCCCGAATACTGCCGGTCCTTACATTCCACTGGATTGAAAATCATCAAGGCTTTTTCAGTAGACCGTCCCAAAGATTTGAGAAAGGTATATGACTACGAAAAAGTCTGTGATCTTTTTCTGTTCGATACCAAATGCGAACAATATGGTGGTTCGGGAAATCAATTCGACTGGAGTATCCTGGATATGTACAATGGACATGTACCCTTCCTATTGAGCGGAGGCATTAACTCATACAGTGCCAATGCCCTGAAAGAGTTTAAACATCCCCGGCTTGCCGGATACGATCTCAACAGCCGTTTTGAAACCAAACCGGGAGAAAAAGATCCGGAGCGTATCCGGACATTTTTAAACGAATTAAAATCATCACTTTAAAATTCCAACGTCATGAATAGAATTAATCAACTTTTCAATAGCAACAAGAAAGACATACTTTCTATTTATTTTTGTGCCGGTACTCCTACTTTGGATGGTACCGCTGATGTAATCCGCACGCTCGAAAAGCACGGAGTGAGTATGATTGAAGTCGGCATTCCTTTCAGTGATCCGATGGCAGATGGCATTGTTATTCAGAATGCCGCTACGCAGGCATTGCGCAATGGTATGTCTCTAAAACTTCTTTTTGAACAATTACGGGATATTCGCAAGGACGTAAAAATCCCACTTGTGCTTATGGGATATTTAAACCCAATCATGCAATTCGGATTTGAGAATTTCTGCCGTAAATGTGTGGAATGTGGTATCGACGGCGTCATTATCCCTGATCTCCCTTTCCGTGATTACCAAGAACATTATCGTATCATTGCCGAACGCTATAACATCAGAGTGATTATGCTCATCACACCGGAAACCAGCGAAGAACGGGTACGCGAGATAGATACACATACCGACGGATTTATTTATATGGTTTCATCAGCAGCAACCACCGGAGCGCAACAAGATTTCAACGAACAAAAACGGGCTTACTTCAAAAAGATTGAAGGTATGCATCTGAACAATCCGTTGATGGTGGGATTTGGTATCTCCAATAAAGCAACATTCCAAGCAGCTTGCGAACACGCTTCCGGAGCTATCATCGGCAGTAAGTTCGTCACTCTGCTCGAAGAAGAAAAAGACCCGGAAAAGGCGATTACCAGACTGAAAGAAGCCCTGAAGTAAGAGCCTCGGATGAAAATTTCCGCAGGCCGCAGGGCTATTTCCGCAAACCGTGGGGCTATTTCTGCAAGCCGTGGGGAGGCCGTACTTCACCCGTGGGACGAGCAGAGACAAGCCGTGAGCTGAACAAAAACAAGACGTGGACTGAACAGGATCGAGGCGTGGGCTGACAATCTCGTTGCCCCTGTCATTCACCGAATCCGAAGTCCGAACAACAACAGCAGCAGTCTTCCTTTCCTCGCCAATATTGCTGCTGTTGTTTACAACAGTAGTAATATTTCTCTTCTACTCTACTCTCTTGAGTTTCATTCGGTTTTTGCCCTTTATCCATCGGCGTTTCAGAGTTTTTTTCCACTGCACTTTTTTCCACTGGTTTTTGCATACTATTAACCACTGATTTGCTGTAGTCATTCTTTGCACACAGATACAGCAACAACACATAAATCCCTACAAGTTGCACTCCCCCTATCTGATATATCATGACGCTCAAATTGTCGCCTGCCCAAAAACAGATTTCTAACGGAAAATACCGGTCATTTTTCATTTTCTCTTTCGTTTTTTATTTAAAGCCGGACACTTCGTCCAACCTGCCCCAAAGATGGGGACATTTTTTCATACTACATATCGCAAAAATGCAACATAGATATTTTTTATAGTCTTGTCCTTCCAACTTTATATAATTCGTCGTTTAGCACTCATTATTCGCATTTAATCCGTATCTTTGCCAATGTTTTAACAGTAATTCAACAATTATGAGAGCAGAAACTCCTTCCGTTTTGTTAATTTACACGGGTGGGACTATCGGAATGATAGAGAATCCGGAAACAGGTGCCTTAGAAAATTTCAACTTCGATCATTTGCTTAAGCACGTCCCCGAACTGAAAAGATTCAACTACCGCATTTCCTCCTACCAATTCGATCCCCCTCTCGACTCTTCGGACATGGAACCTGCTTACTGGGCAAAACTGGTAAAGATCATCAATTACAATTATGATTATTTCGATGGTTTCGTCATCCTTCACGGAACAGACACAATGGCTTACACTGCCTCTGCACTAAGTTTCATGCTCGAAAATCTAAGCAAACCTGTCATCCTCACAGGTTCCCAGCTCCCGATCGGGACTTTGCGCACAGACGGAAAGGAAAACCTCATCACAGCCATCGAAATTGCAGCAGCTAAAAATCCGGATGGTACAGCCATTGTTCCGGAGGTTTGTATTTTCTTTGAGAATCATTTGATGCGTGGCAACCGTACCACCAAAATCAATGCGGAGAATTTCAATGCTTTCCGCTCTTTCAATTATCCGCCATTGGCACGGGTAGGTATCCACATTAAATATGAGCCTAATCTCATTCGAAAACCAGACCCGACAAAACCGTTAAAGCCGCATTACCTGTTTGACACCAATGTAGTTATTCTAACGCTTTTTCCGGGCATTCAAGAGAGTATCGTGACTTCTCTGCTTCATGTTCCGGGATTGAAAGCGGTTGTCATGAAAACCTTCGGTTCGGGAAATGCTCCGCAAAAAGAATGGTTCATCCGCCAACTAAAGGAAGCTACCGATCGTGGAATTATCATTGTCAACATTACACAATGTGCCTCCGGAGCAGTAGAAATGGGACGTTACGAAACAGGAATGCATCTTCTGGAAGCAGGTGTAATCAGTGGATATGACAGTACCCCCGAATGTGCCATAACAAAGCTCATGTTTTTATTGGGACATGGATTACCCAACAAGGATATCCGATATAAAATGAACTCCTGCTTAATAGGAGAAATCACCAAGTCTTAAGTTAAATCCATCTATTGTAACCCCCTGATTTTCATTTTAAACAGTTGTATAAAAGTGAAAATCAGGGGATTTCTCTTCATCATCATCAAGACCGAATCAAACCTAAAAGAGCCAAAGAAGAACCAAAACGGAAGTATAGTTGTTTTCACTCCATAAAATAACAGAAAAAACATTTCCAATAAAAGATATGCAGTTATTTTTGTGATGGATTTGGTTACAAACAATCAAGCAATAATACATTATGATGAAGAAAACAGTTCAATTTGTGCCCATTATTGCAATAGCAATAGCAGGTACTATGTTTAGTTGTGTGGACTCCGGAAAGGATCTCTATGATCCGTCTTATGAAACACCTAACCCGATGGGAGATGGCTTTGCTGCTCCCGATGATATCGATTGGAACATGATAACCACTAAAAATGTCTCGGTCGAAGTGAAAGATGAAGAAGGAGGACTATTTGCTTATTTAGTTGAAATATATGCAGAAGATCCTTTGACTAATGAAAGCGCTTCCGTGCTCGCTGCAAGGACAGCTAATAAAGAAAACAACTTTAAATTTACAACCGCTGTCAGTCTGCTGCCAACTCAAAAGGGTATTTATGTGAAGCAAACCGACCCTAGAGGACGTGAACAGGTATATCAGTTCGATGTGCCGGAAAACAGTGATAATATTACCTGTAAACTCTATTATGCAGGATCTACTGCACAAAATAGAGCGTTGATGAGTCGTGCCGCTGCTACAAGAGGCCTTTCATTTGAAAAGCCGGATTACTATTCCATACCTGCTAATGCAAAAGAAGTGACTGAAATGTCAGGAACCACTTTGCTGCGTGATGCTTCTTACAAAATCACCTCTGACTATGCCGGCACATTCAAGTTTGACGGTTATGACGGTGAAATTGCAACCAAAGTTTATGTAGATGCTAAATGGACGATTCCCGCAACATTCCAATTCCAAAACGGTATTGAAATCATTGTGATGAATAATGCTAAAATTGAAGCATCAGGAACCATGACGTTCATTAGAAACTCCATGTTGACCATTATGGAAAAGGGAGAAGTGAATGCAGAGGATATATCATTCACCAATGGAGCGCCTGCTGCATTAAGAAACTGGGGTGCACTGACTGTAGCGAACACAATGACACTACATTCCGGTGCAACACTCTACAACAAAGGAACCATAACCAGCAAGAATATCTCAATCAATTCCAATACGAAAATTGTAAATGACAATAAAATCAGTTTGGAAGGAGAATTAAATCTGCCGTCTAATTTCTCTTTGGAAAATAACGGAGAGATTTATGGAGAGAAATTAATTGCAAATTCCGACGCTGTTGCTACCAACAACAACATCATGAAGTTTACAACCATCAGTCTCACCAATACGACTGTCAACAACGCTTGTAGCATGGAAGCAACGACTTCTTTCTATGCCAACGGAGCGACGTTTAACTTTACTCAAGGATATTTGAAAGCTCCTAAAATGGAGTTTGTTAATGGAACAGTAAATTTAAGTGATGGTTCTATGCTGGATGCTACGACAAGTATCAGCATACCTCCCGGTTATGCCAAGTTTTATGGAAAAGGCGAAAATACTTCTATGATAAAATCACCGGTTATCACCGGACAAGGTTTCACATATGATGGAAATTTGGTTATTGAATGTGATAGCCACGTTGAAAAGAACCAATGGTGGGAAAACTTCCATGTACTGAATGGCCCATACTTCACCAAAATGGGAGACTCTAAAGTCATCATCGATGTTTGTACAGGAATTAAAAATGGTGGAAATGAAGGAGGAGATCCTGAAGATCCTAAGTTCCCGATCATCATGGATGATAATCGCAATTATGCTTATCTGTTTGAAGACCAATGGCCTTTATATGGGGATTACGATATGAACGACCTTGTTCTGATTATCAAGGAAAGAAAGATCTCCATCAATAAGAGCAATAAGGCAGAAGAGTTCACGTTAAGTCTTGATTTATCGGCTGCCGGAGCTACCAAGAGTATTGGAGCTGCTATCATGCTGGACGGTGTTCCTGCCAGTGCCATTACGCAGCCGGTGGAATTCAGTGACAACTCTCTTTTTAAAGGTTTCAATGTGAATAGTAATCTGATTGAGAACGGACAGGACTATGCGGTTATTCCATTATTTGACGATGCTCACAAAGCATTGGGAAGAGACCGTTACGAACAGATCAATACGATTGCAGGTCACTCTGCCAATACGAGTCCTAAAAATATCAGTTTCACTATAAAGTTCAGCAATCCTATCTCTGTGGATGAGCTTAATATCAATAAACTGAATGTTTTCATTTTCGTAGAAGGAAACAGAAACCAGCGTAAGGAGATTCATATTGTCGGTTATCAACCAACTAAGTTGGCAAATACCGACTTGTTCGGAGGCAACAACGACGATAGTTCTACTTCCCGCAAGAGATATTACATCAGCAAAGATAACCTGGCATGGGGAATCATGGTTCCGACAGACTTCAAATGGCCTTTGGAATATGTGAATATCAAATCAGCTTACTCGTTATTCGAAAGTTGGGTGACCAGTGGCGGTACTAAGAATGAAGAATGGTGGAAAACTTTTGATTCATCAAGAGTATATAAATAAGCCTAACAATTAATCTTTAACACGGATTCCAGTTTTTATGGAATCCGTGTTTTTTCATTAAGATGCTGTAAGTTGCAATTAATAGAAAAAAAAGATATATCACGAATTTTACTCTCCTGATTGGGGATTATTCTAAAATAATATCTATATTTGCAGTGTATCACAAATATTATGTGACAACAATCTTAATCTATAAATCAAATAACAAAGCAAGCGATAGAAAGGTCTATTCGTATGAAGAAAAAAA
>ERZ772893.3577-NODE-3577-length-10773-cov-3.055141_pt1 | contig 10773 bp, 9 predicted proteins | sample MGYA00511482_ERZ772893 | MGnify/ENA primary metagenome ERZ772893 (study PRJEB29015, sample SAMEA2737687) | human gut metagenome | biome: human gut; feature: human-associated habitat; material: faeces | place: China | collected 2012 ...
TAACGTCTGTTCTAAAAGATTCTCAGCATAACTTTTTTCTGCGCATAAAGCATATGGTATCGGCTTTCATTGTAGTGTGCCGTTCTGCCGTAGTTTGCGTGGTTGCCGGCGTACCAGATGTCGGCAAGCTCAGTCATGGTCGTCGGCTTTCTCTTGTTCAGCTGGTCAAGGAATCGGGGGTCGACCACTCGGCAATACTGTCCGGTTCTGCCTGCATCGATGCGAATCGCTCTGCCGATCTGTTCTTCGTGGGCAGCCATGATGTTGACCAGATTCCGCAGGGTCTTGGGGGTGTGGTTGCCCTTGCCGATGTGGATGTGAACGCCGCATCCCCGGCTGGGGCTGGACTTTGCGCCAGCCTTGCGGAGCAGTCGGATGATCGCCTGCAAGGTCTCGATATCCTCGTAGGTAAGGATGGGAGTCACCATCTCGCACTTTTCAGCTTCCGGTCCGTGGATGCTGATGTCTCGCTGGAATTTCCAAACCCTGCCCTGCTGGTCCTTGCAAGCCCAGCTCATGTACCCGTACTCGCCGGCTGCGTACCATGCGGTCGTCCCGAAGAACTCGGCAACCTTTCTGGCGGCTTTCTCGCGGGTGATGTTGTTCATCTCAACCTCGACCCCGATGGTCTGCATCTTCATGGCTTCGATCTGCTCTCTGGTCTTATCGTTCATGGTGTTTATCTCCTTTTGTCTTGTTCTGTTCCCCTTGCGGTATGTGCATATTACCGTCATGTGGGCAGGATATCAAGGCCATAAAGGGTCAAATAATCACCGATCATTCAGAGCAAAGATCGTGTACATTATGGTGAAAAACACACTTGATACTGTACATTTTCAGAGTTAATATCGGTACAATGGAAGAAGCTCTCGCTTATCCAGCGGCCCCCATAAGGGGTCAGGAGCTTACGCTCCCGCCTCCTGCGCCCGGGGTGCGCCGTCAGCCCCACAGTCGGGCTGTGTGGGGGCTTCCGCTGCCGCTTCGGCCGTTTCCTCGGCGGCAGAAACGCCGCCGTGTGTCGCCTGTTTTGCGACTTTCAGCGCATCTCGTTTTGCCTTTTCCTTGACCCGGAACTTTTCGGCATCTTCCTTGGTGCGGAATGCCGCATGACCGGTAAGGTTCTGCATCAGGAGCTTGCGGATGGTCTTGTGTTCATCCCCGTTCAGACCCAGTCGGATCAGCCAGATGCGAAGTGCGTACTTCTCATTGGCATCGTTGACGGTCTTTGCCTGAATCCGCTTTTGGGTAACTGCCATCCGGTTCATAGCGGAACAAAGTTCTGTGTATGCACTCACCTTCTCCTGCGTCAGCGGACCGGCAAAGGTCAGGCTGATTTTTTCTGCCGTGATAGAGATTCCAGTCATGCCGGTTGTGCCGGCACCCAGGCGGTACTCTTCCAGCTCATCCAGCATCTCCTCCACCGTGCGGGTAGATGCCTGTTCCAAGGCATCCAGCAGGCTGTTCGATACCGAGAAGTTCGTGCCCATTGCTTTGTTCAACAAAGGACCGCGGCTGTACATCAGGTTCAGGAAGTTGCGGATGCTCTGGGCTGTATGCCCCGCCATCGGTAGGCTGATGGTCAGTTCGTCCACATCCTGCAAGGTCGGCTGTTCGGTCGGAACAGGCGCCTCATCCGCATCGGTGTCGTTCACGGTGTCCATCGGCTCATCCTCGTCCACCGGTTCCTGAACTTCCGGGGATTCCTCGGCAGTTGCGCCCGACTCCTCAGTGGGCTGAGTATCCTCTGTGCTGTCCACGGTCTCATCTGACTCTTCACACTCCGATTCCGTGGTCTCCCCGCAGGCGGCTTCGGTCTCCGGGGTCTCCACACCTTCTTCACGGATGATGCCCTCGTCCAGTAGCGTCCGGATGATCTCCGGCGCAGCGTTATCTTCGATCACAAGCGTCCCCTCCTTTTCTACGGTGTAGCTGCCGACAATGTAAGCGCACCGCGGCATGAAAGTGTACCGGGAATGAAGCCCGGTCAACTCCATCAGGCGGCTTACCAGCACCTTGCGATCCTCGATGTTCAATGCGTACTTTTTCATAGCTTTGTGCTCCTTTGCCTTTGTTTTTTCGGTAGCACATATATCGCTCTAATTCGATAATATAGCAAGGCCATTTAGCGACATTTCTCATATTCGACCCATTACACAAACCGTGCCAAACACGACTGTGCAGGATCGTCCGATATGTATGCCCACTGTATCACGGGGGCATTCTAACCTCGCAATACGGTGGGCCGTTTTATAGGATTCAGCCAGCTCCGCCCTCCAGCACAGCGATGCGACGCTCAAACTCTGCCGCCTGGTTTTCCAGTGCTCCGAGTCTCTCGGCATCCGTCTTGGGCTTTTCCTCGGTTTCTCCGTCAAGGATCAGGTAGCGTTCCATGACATATCCGGGAATGGTGTCGTAGGTTACAGCACACCAGCCGTCTCCCTGCCCGGTCACATCCAGCCGGGTACCATTGGGAATCCATGCCAGCCGGTCTGCGGTCTTGGACGGAGCTTGACGCAGACTCAATCGCCCGCCCGTGACGGTCGCCTTGTTTCGGGTCTCCTGCATCTTGACTTCGCTCATGTCTGTTTCCTCCTGAGTCGTTCCATAGTCGATGCCCTTCAGCCGGCCACCGTATTTCCACTTACCGAGCGTTGCATCCCGGTGGATGCTGTTGCCGTTCACCGTAGTGGAACAGTGGGTGATTTCCAGCGGACGCACCTTGGTGACGATGCCTACATGATAGTAGTCCAGCAGATCACCGCCATCCGCCTTGTAGCGGTCCGGCAGATTGTAGCTGCTGTCTCCCGGTTTTCGGGCTTTGTAGACGATCTCACCCACAAACAGATCAGCAGATTTGATCTCTGCAAAGTCGGTCATCTGTTTCCGGGCTGCGTAGTTACTGCCGTGGATGCCATTCCAGCCTCCACCAGCCCTGCGGACCGCACCGATGATGAGACCGATGCAGTCACAGGTGCCATCCGTGCCGCTGCCGCCGATGCGATAGTCCGGTTTCGTAGCACAGATGGCTTCGAGCTGCTCCAGAAAAGCAGCTAGTTTGATGCTCACTCCGATTCACTTCCGTTCACGGGCAATCCGGCCGCCCATGCGATGCCGGACAGTACAAAAAAGACACACGGCAGCGCGACACCATTGCCCCAGAGCTTATACTCTGCGGCATCCGAATACGGATCAGCCAGCCACTTACGGATCTGCTTTTCCGTTTTCGGTTTCTTGGCATGGGTCACAAGTCTGCGGTGTGTTTCAAACGCATCCTGCCAGAAGGCAAGTTCCTCCTCGGTGGGGTTCTCTGTAGCGAGGTCATGGCACCACCAGTCCGGAAAACCTTGCAGCCGTGCGCACTCGGTCGGGGTCAGACGGCGGACAGTATAGGATACGGGAGCCGGCTGTGCCTCCGGGTTGTCGATGACCAGCCGGTCATTGAAAGCATCCTGCCCGTTGAAGCCGCTGGGATGCGCCCCAGTCGCCACCGTTCCCGACACGCCATCGTTCAGGTGCGGCACCGGTGCTATGGTAGTGGGGTCCTTAAAGTCCCGGGCCATAAGGGTGGGAGATACATTCTCCTCGACCCTCATGAAGGAGCCGGTGGTCATAGCGTAGACATCTTCCGGTGCGCAGACTGCGTGACGGTCAGTGGCATCCAGCGTAAAGCAGACATCTTCGTTGATGCCGTCGCCTTGCGGACCATTCTCGTCTTTGCGACCGATCATGTTGCCCTGCAGTACGAAGGTCTGCATCTGATCGCTCCGGGTCGCCATGAGCGCACCGGACTTTCCGTGCAGGTCGATCAGCTCATTGCGCTGATTTACATGGAATGCCGTCACGTCATCCGGCTGCGCCACAAAGGTCTGCTGTTTCATTCCCGGCTGTGCAGACAGCGAACCCGCCGTCTCGCCCAGATCCCGGACTTCATCCCGCTGGTTCTGGGTAAAGGCAACCGTCTCGACCACACAGATGCCGCCCTGGTTACAGGTCGGGTCACCGCCGCTGCGATCCAGCGTCCGGGAAGTTTCCGCTTCATAGAATCCGCTGTGGGGGTTATCCGACATCATGGAATGGCTGGCTTTCGAGCAGACACCGTAGCACTTCGGGACGAATACAGTTTGGTCATTGTTGCAGCCGAGGGTGGCGGACTTATCCTCCTGCCAGATGGCGCCCTTGCCGCCTCCTTCACACCCAGAGCGAATCTTCAGCGTGACGGCCGGCAAGTTTTCCACCCCTTCCCCACTGTTTTCCACGCCGTCCAGAACCAGCGGAACATTGCCGCCGCCCGTACCGCACCGACTGGTCAGCGTCTGTACCTTGCCGTCCTTGGAAATCTTCACCCGGCTGTCGGTCGGATGGTTTTCCAGAGCGATGGCAGCTGGCACGACACCAGCACGGAGGGTGGGAGAACGTTCTTCCTCATATCCGATGCTCCTCGCATTGGCGGAGTGTTCGGTGCAAAAACCTGCGGATTCCAAAACGCAAGGCGGGTGATGTGCCTCTGCACGGAGAGTGGAGGTCACCTCCTCGGTCACATCCATCCTCTCCCCGCCCTGGTCGTTCAGGCAGATTCTTCCGCAGCAGCCTGCCGTTCCAGTGCCGCCTTCAGCACCGGAGGCAGCTCTTTGCCACGCACGGAAGCTCTCCGCAGAATACCCAGACACGCCTTCGGACTCAAATAATACTTTTGGAGCACCGTGGTCTGCAAAATCTGCGACAAGGTAGATGCGTTTTCTCCTTTGGGGTACGCCCCACCATTGAGCGTCAAGAACTCGATATGCGACGCTCCATCCGTCTCCCAGATAGTAATCTGCATCGGGCCAGCCTTTTTTGTCAGGCGCAGGCACCTCGGTGGACGGTTCCTTAACACCGATGACGGCTTCGAGGACTGCTTTGAAGTCCTGCCCTTTGTTGGACGAGAAGGCGCCCGGGACATTCTCCCATACGATAAATCTTGGTTTTGCTCCATTGGTCTTACACCTCATTTCCTTCACGATGCGAATTGCTTCATAGAACAGGCTGGACCGTGAACCATCCAGACCGTCTCTTTTACCGGCAATGGACATATCCTGGCAAGGACTGCCAAAGGTGATGATATCCACCGGCGGCAAGTCTGCGCCGTTGATGGCGGACACATCTCCGTAGTGCTTCACCTCCGGCAGACGCTTGGTCGTGACCCGGATGGCGAAGGGCTCCACTTCGCTGCTCCACAGCGGCGTGATACAGCCTGTCAGTAAACCGCCCAAAGGAAAACCCCCGGAGCCATCAAAGAGGCTGCCGAGGGTCAGTTGGATATTCGATTCGGTGCTCATACAGCCTCCTCTCCGAGCATCTGCTCTTTGGCTTTCAGGTAGAAATCCCTTGACACTTCAAATCCGTAGCTGTCACGTCCCAGTTCTCTGGCAGCCCGGAGCGTTGCACCGCTGCCGGCGCAAGGGTCGATGACCACATCTCCGGGATCGGTAAAGATCTTGATCAGGCGTTTCAGCACGGACACCGGTTTCTGGGACGGATGGATCTTCGGATAGTCCTTGCCATCCCGTTTCCAGTCAAACCAATTGAAGATCATGTGGGACTTGCCGTCCTCGCCGACGTTGTTGAACTTCGGGAGCTTGCCCCGGTAGAGGACCAGTGCATACTCCGTTGCACCCACGATCTTCATGTTGGCTTTCAAGACCTGCGGGCTGTAGTTCTTACAGAAGGTCAGCGGGATATAGTTCTTGAAGCCGTACTTCTCAGCTTCCGTGATGACCTTGGGGATCTGCTGGAACGCACAGAACACGATCATGCACGGTGCGCCCTTTTCCCCTTTCATGGGTTCTTTCTTCAGCAGCCGGTTACAGAAATGGAAATATTCTGCGATATTGAAAGTGAAGTCGGTGTTGAATGCCGCTTTCCGGGCCTTATCGCTCTCTCCATTCCGGTTATCTCCGTCCACATACCAATCCGGGCGGCTGGCGTAGAAGTCCGACCCGATGTTATACGGGATGTCGGCGATCACCAGCTGTGCCTTGGGGATGTTATAGGACTTGAAGTTCTGGAAGTTGTCATGGAACAGGACACATCTGGGTTCAGTCATCTGCGCCCTCCTGTTCCGGCTGGAAGGACGCCACCTCATCGAACTTCAACTTTTGACCGCCACGGAGGACATACACATCCTCGTAGCGACCTTCGCTGTGCTCGATATAGCGCTTGACGATAACATCCACGAATTTGGGGTCAAGCTCAATGCCCCGGCACACCCGGTCGGTCTCCTCACAGGCGATCAGGGTCGAGCCGCTGCCGAGGAAGGGGTCCAGGACGATGCCGTTGGTCATGGTGGAGTTGCGGATGGGATAGCTCATCAGGCCAATGGGCTTCATGGTCGGGTGATCCTTGTTGGCTTTGGGACGGTCGTACTCCCAGATGGTGGTCTGCTTACGGTCGGAGTACCACTGATGCTTACCCTTCAGCTTCCACCCATAGAGGCAGGGTTCATGCTGCCACTGATAGGGGCTACGGCCCAGCACCAGAGCATTCTTTTTCCAGATACAGCACCCGGACAGATAGAACCCCGCATCCTTGAACGCCTTGCGGAAATTCAGACCTTCCGTGTCAGCGTGGAAGATGTAGATGGAACCGTCATCTGCCAGATGACCGTGCATCTGCTTGAACGCTGCCAGCAGAAACTCGTAGAATTCCGAGTCGCCCATGTTGTCGTTCATGATCTTACCGGCCGTTTCTTCCACATCTACATTGTACGGGGGATCGGAAAGCACAAGGTTGGCCTTCACGCCGTCCATCAGGGTATCGTAGCACTCAGCTTTCGTGGAGTCACCGCACAGAACACGGTGCCGGCCCAGCACCCAAAGGTCACCTGCCTGCGAGAAGGTCGGCTGCTTCAGCTCAGATTCCAGATCGAAGTCATCTTCCTTGATGTCCTTGTCGTGGACCTTGTTGAACAGCGTCTCGATCTCAGGCGGCTCAAAGCCCGTCTTGCCCAGGTCGAAGTTGGAGTTTTCGATATCCTTCAACAGGTCAGCCAGCAGGGAATCATCCCACGCACCGGTGATCTTGTTGAGTGCGATGTTCAGGGCTTTCTCTCGGGTCTTGTCGATGTCCACCACCGCACAAGGCACTTCGGTATAGCCCAGTGCCATCGCAACGGTCAGGCGTTGATGACCGCCGATGATCGTCATATCGGCATTGACCACCAGCGGATCAGCAAAACCGAACTCCTCAATGGAGTTCTTGATCTTCTCGTACTCCTTGTCCCCCGGCTTCAGCTTTTTCCGGGGATTGTATGCAGCCGGCTTGAGTACGGACACCGGCAGCATTTTCAGTTCAGCAGTTGCTTTCATGTAGCTCCTCCCAGTTTAGATTCACACACGCATGACCTCAGAGAACGGTACAAAAAAGGAGCCGAACTCAAAGCCCGACTCCAATTCATCGCTGTCCCCGCCCATCCCCGACTGCGGTTTTTCCGTAATCGGATACCATTCCGGGTCTATCCCATTCATGGAAGCAAGGACTCTGTCCTCTGCATGGTCAATCTCATGTACACAGATGCCTGCGGTGTTGCAGACTGCAAATACGCCAATCACTTTATTTCCCAATGCTGCTCTCTCCCTTCGCCCTGCCCTTATTGGCACAGGCTCGACTGCAATACTTTCTTGAAAGACCGTACTGGTGGCGGTAGGAAAACTCTCTGCCGCACATCGGGCAGACCTTTGACCGCACGGTCTTCCAGTTCTGCGGTCTTGGGTGGGTGTTGTTCCACTTGGATCGGCATTCCGGAGAGCAGAACTTTCTCGGTCGTCCCCGATGGTTCGGAACGATGGCAGCACCACACTGCGGGCAGAAGGAAAACGCCATGTCCTTGATCATCTCGGCCGTGTAATCTTCCATCCATCCTCACCCCGTCCTCATTTTTCGCCGTTTCCATGTCGGTTCCAGTGGAAAATCTCAAAAAGCATACGAAAAGAAGCGAAGCGGCAGCCGGCCCTGCCCCGCCGGGTTAGTTTGTTTTTGCGGCGTCCGGCTGCTGCTTGCTTCTCCTTGTCCCGGAACAAGCTAAAACGTGCGAAAAGTCCCATGTAGCAAGGATTTTCACACGCTTTGGTTCGTTTCGGGGAAAACAAAAGGCACCGGAGCGTTCACCCCGATGCCCTCATCTTCACCTTGTTCATTTTGCGCCGTTAATTCCGGGACCCCCGGCCTATGAATTTTGCGTTTTTCCACACGAAAGGGGCCACCGGTCTCCGTGTGACTTCACTGTAGAGAAGTGACCCCGGCCCCGGCGGGGGTCAGTAGCGGTACACTGGGTGGATGTCTTCGGTCAGAGTCTTGCGGTCGTGGCACTGTTTGCACATCGGCTGCCAGTTGGCTTCGTCCCAGAAAAGTCTGGGATCGCCACGGTGCGGTGTGATATGGTCCACCACGGTGGCTTTCGTGTATCTCCCCTGCCTCATGCACTCGGCGCAGAGCGGATGGGCTTGGAGGTACTGCCTGCTTATTTTTTGCCACTGCCGTGTATAGCCACGCTTACCCGCTGGGCGTGTGACTTCCGGGTGCAGCGGCAGGTGCTTTGCACAGTAAAGGCTGCCCGGCTCAACCAGCTCCGGGCAACCGGGGTGCCGGCACGGCACCTTGGGTCTGCGGGGCACGGCTCATTCCTCCCACGGCAGGCCGGGCTTGCCGAAGTGACCGTAGGCACTGACCTTGTTATAGTCCACGTCCAGCAGACCCAGACGCTGGATAATACCCTGCGGGGTCAGGTCGTAGCTGTCCTTGACGTAAGCCTGGATGAAGTCCAGCGGCTGGTGTTCCGTGCCGAAGCACTCCACCGCCACGCCCACCGGCTGTAACACGCCGATGGCATACGCCAGCTGGACTTCGCACTTGTCTGCGTAGCCGGCCTGCACGATGTCCTTGGCGATCTTCCGTGCCATATACGCTGCGGACCTGTCCACCTTGGTGGGGTCTTTGCCGCTCAGGGCGCCGCCGCCCATTCGACCGATGCCGCCATAGGTATCGCACGCCAGCTTACGGCCGGTGACACCACAGTCAGCGTAGCTGCCGCCCAGCACGAACCGGCCGGTGGGATTCACAAGTTTCTGGAAGTTCCCGTCCAGACCGTACTCACAGGCAGCCAGCACCATCATGGATTCGATGATGTGGCGGAAGTCGCTGACCTCCACGTCCGGGCTATGCTGCACAGAACAGAGGAAGGTAGTGATCCGACTGGTGTCGTAGTCGTAGCTGACCTGTGCCTTGGCATCCGCCCGGAACATCTTGCTCGGATGGTTCTTCAACAGTTGCAGGAACTTGGTGGCGACCATGTAGGGGATCGGCATCTGTTCGGCGGTCTCGTTGGTGGCGTAGCCGTACATGATGCCCTGGTCACCGGCACCGCCCTTATCCACGCCCAGTGCAATATCCGGCGACTGCTTATCGACCAGGATGCCGATACGGAGCAACTCCCGGAAATCAAAGCCCATCTTGTCTGCACCGATGCGGGTGATGACCTCATGGACGATCTGCTGGTAGTTGGGCTGGTAATCGGTGGTGACCTCGCCGGCGATAAAGAGCTGGCTGCGTTTCAGCAGACACTCGATCGCTACACGGGCGTTCTTGTCGTGCTGGAGGATGTCGGTCACAATGGCGTCTGCGATCTGGTCACAGATCTTGTCCGGGTGACCGTTGCTGACCTGCTCACATGTGATAATCTTGCTCATAGCTGTTCCTCGCTTTCATGTATCACAAAGCAGGCCGCCTTTGCCGTTGCCCACAAACGTAGGCTCCCACAAAAGCTGCCTGCTAAGTATCGTGTGGCTTTCATCTTTTTTGTAGATGGTCGAACTCTCACAATATGAGGTGCCAAATTCAAAAAAAGCGTTGTAATTACGATGGTTTTCAGTCTTCTTATCTTCTCTTTTTTCTTTTTGTAGCTGATGTAGCTAGTAAAAAGTAAATTGCATATAAAAGAAAAGAATAATAAGAAAATAGGGTTTTCACCGTCTACATCAGCTACAAGCCCAAAAACGTCGTGGAATCAGCATTTTCTTGTAGCCAGTCTGTAGCCGATGTAGCTGGTACGAGCCACTGGAGCCGTTCTAAGACAGTATCAGGGCACGACGTTAAAGTCCTCTTTAATGCCTTCTGTCATTGTGAACTCCACACCCATAACCACTTGCGTCGGTCCTCCGACGCCATCCGCCGGACGCTTTTTCTGAACGGTGTACCTCTTGTCGATCTCGGTATTCAGCACCTTGGCAGAGTCCGCCCTGTACCCGTTTTCGGCACACCATTCCTTGTAGCGTGTATAAACGGCAGCACGGCGAAGCTCACTATCTGCTTTCGGTTGGAGGCATTCACTGAAGAACTGCCCCATCTTATCCGAGAACATCTGGTAGTCCATGGTGGCCTGCACGACAGAGTCCGGCATTTCCAGACCCTGACTGCGAAACAGCTTATACCCCTCCAGCATCCAGTTCAGGATGCCGGACATATTTTCCGGTTCCGCAAAGAAGCCCTTCAAGCCCTTATCCTGCTCTTTTTCATCAAAGTGGCGGTCAAAGGGGATGATCTTGATACGGCCAGACTCGAACAAGGTCAGGTCTGTGATGTTCGGACGATGGTTCGTGTTGATGAAGATCTTGAAGTTCGGACGGAACTCGAAGCTGTTCTCATGCAAATATCGGGCCGTGATGGTGTCGTTACCAGTCAGGCGTTTGGTCAGGGCGGCATCCAGCGTGATCTTCTTCTCCGGCTCTGAGATATTGACGAACC